>Ga0256830_1000387_pt1 | contig 36611 bp, 27 predicted proteins | sample 128326metaG_FD_190537 | JGI IMG/M metagenome (GOLD analysis project Ga0256830, IMG submission 190537) | Hydrothermal vent microbial communities from Lau Basin, Pacific Ocean - 128-326 | ecosystem: Environmental > Aquatic > Marine > Hydrothermal vents | place: Pacific Ocean: Lau Basin | collected...
GGCGTGCTCGCGCCTCGGGGCTCGACGTACCGTCCCGTACGCCTGCGCCCCTCGGCGCTGCGCTTGCCCCGATCTGACGCACACTCGACGGTTTCGCGACGAACGCTCATGAATAATGCGGGCTAGGGGGCCGTTCGTCGTTGGTCGTTCGTCGTCATCAACCCGGCGGATAAACAGGCGCTATCGCTCCCTGCTCGGAGGGGCGTGGGGCCTGCTGGAGCGCCGGGCGTGGCTCCTACAGTCGCTGCACCCGGCACTCAGCCTACGCTTGGTGCTCTTCCGACCTCGGGGACTCCGAAAATGCCCGCACTTCAACCGCGTTTCAGCCCATGGGGCTGAGTGCCGGGTGCAGCGTAAGCCGGATGCCGCACTCACGCACGGCCGGAAGCAGGCCCCACGCCCCTGCGGCCACCCGCGCGCCCTTAGAGTCGCCGGGTCAACAAGAACTTACGCAGCACAACAGTCAGCGTGCCAGGTTGCAGCCGGTCTCGGCCACCGAGGGGGTCACCTGGTCGGCCGGGAACACCCGCACCGGGTTCAGGATGGGGATGGGGTAGGCCGGATCCCGGGCGGTGCGGCCCCACGTGGCCGGGGTCAGGGCCTGGTGGTCCTCCGGCCGCAGGGTGATCCGGCCCACCGGCAGCTCCACGCTCAGCCCCTCCAAAGCGCCCACCACGGCCTCCTTGTCGATGGACCCGGCCTTCTCGGCCGCGGCCTTGTAGGCGTACACCGCGCCGTAAGCGCCGTGGGCGTTGTACGACGGGTACTGGCCGTACCGCTTGCGGTAGGCCTCGACGAAGGCCCGGTTCCGCGCCGAGTCGTTGGCCAGGAACCAGTACCGGGTGCCCACCCACACCCCCTCGGGCATCCGATCCTTCAGGGCATAGAGCACCTCGGTGGCGCCCCCCAAGGACATGAGGACGTCGAACCGGCCGTCGAAGAACCCCAGGTCCCGGGCCTGTCGGACGAAGTCGATCAGGTTCCCGCCCCACAGGGAGATGAACACCCCCTCGGGCTTGGCCTTCATGATCTTGGTGATGTACGAGCTGAAGTCCGTGGTCTTGATGGGGGCGAACGCCACCTGGTCGTCGGGCAGGAAGGTCACGTCGGGCCGCAGCTCCTTGAGGTACTTCCGGAAGTACTCCCAGGACTGATACCCGAAGGCGTAGTCCGGCCCCACGGTGGCCCACACCTTGGCCTTGCTCTTCGCCGCCACCAGGGCCCCTGCCTTGCAGTTCTGGTTGATGTTCACCGACACCCGAAACGTGTATCGGTTGCACACGCTCCCGGTGACATCGGGTGTGGCGGCGTGGGTGATGATCAGGGGGGTGCGCAGCTCCTTCATGGCAGGCACCACCGACTTGGCCACCCCGCTCGAGTCGAGCCCGATCACGCAGTCCACCCCCTTCTGGTACACCAGCTTGCGGATCGCCCGGATCGCCACGTCGGGCTTACCGGTGGAGTCCTCGAAGTACCCCTCGACCTTGCGTCCCAGGATGCCTCCCGCCCCGTTGATCTCGTCGATCGCCAGCTGGGCTCCCTGTTTGGCAAACTCGCCGTAGGTGGCGAACGGCCCCGACATGATGTAGACGAACCCCAGCTTGACCGGCTTCTCGGCCCGGGCCGCAGGCGCGAGCCACGGCAGGGCCAGTCCCACGGTGATCCAGACGACGACGCGGCGCAACGATCGGTGCGTGCTCATGGCCACCTCCTTTCCCAAGGGCGATGGGGCCGGTCCACCCGGCCCCCGGAATCAGCCGACCGATGGAGTATAGCTTCCAAACGCCGGTTGCCAAGGGGACCTAACAGGACTCCCCCCCTTTTCTTCCACCGACCCGGTATTGAGGCGCCTCGCCCCAGCACAGGTAGGCCCATCCTCCGTAGAGCTCCTCCATACGGACGTTTTCGAGGCATGCTGCCATGGCCTCCCAGGGCCGACGCTCGGCCGCCTCTACCGTGACCCCGAACCCGCGGGTCAGCCACACCCCGAGGCGGAACGTCCATTCCGGCCAGCCGGAGGCGCGCTTGAGGTCTAACAAGACCAGCCTGCGTCCCGGCTCCAAGGCCTCGGCCGCGTTCCGGATCACCTGCGCGTATTCCGGGATGAGGGTGATCGCAAACGTGGACAGCACCCCGTGGAGGGGGGACGGAAACCGGTACTGCGTGGCGTCACACCGAACCAGATCCACGTTCCTCCACCCGCACCGCCGCACCTTCCCCCGGGCCTGGTCCAGCATCCGGTCGGTCAGGTCGACCCCCACGACCCAACCTTCCGTCCCCACGGCCCGACGCAGCAGGGCGATGTTCAGGCCCGTACCGCACCCGATGTCCACCACGGTGTCCCCCCGCTCCAGGGCCAGGGCCTCGACGGCTCGACGTCGGTACGTGGGGAGCCGGAACCCGGCCAACACGTACAGGTTGGAGGTCAGGTCGTAGAGCGCGGCCCGTTTCCGATAGACCTGCCTCACGTCCTCCCTAGAGAGCCCCATCGGATCGCCTCCGCCTACTCGTACACCTTCTCCTCCAAGGCGTCGGCCTCGGCCGCGTCCGCCTCGGGGTCCCGGGTCTGGCCCGCGGCCCGGTAGCGTTGGTACTCCTTGTACCACTCGTTGGCGATGATCATGGCCATGACCTCGTTGGTCCCGGTCCAGATCGAGGCCAGCCGAAGGTCCCGGGAGATCCGCTCCACAGGGAAGACGTTGGTGTAGCCGATCCCCCCCATCACCTGCATGGCGTGGTGCACCGCCTTCTGGCACGACTCGGTCACGAACTTCTTGGCCTCGGACACCATGCGACGGACCCGCTTCGCCTCCACCCCGGCGTCCACCGCCTGGGCCGTCACCTGGATCATGGCCCGGGAGGCGTCGAGCAGGGTCACGGCCTCGGCCACCTGAAAGCTGACGCCCTGGAACTCGCAGATCCGCCGGCCGAAGGCCTTCCGGCGGGCGGTGTAGCCGGTGGCCACCTCCACTGCCGGCCGGGCCGCCCCGATGGTCATGGCCGCCGTGCCGAGGCGCTCGGGGATCATCATGGTGTTGAAGACCGCCACCCCCCGGTTCAGCTCGCCCAACAGGTTCTCTTTGGGCACCTTCACGTCCTTGAACACCACCCGGCTCGCCCCCCCGCCCCGGCACCCCATGAGACCGTAGAGGTACGGGGTCTCCACCCCCGGGCCCCGGTCCACGATGAAGCACGAGATCCCCCGGTGGGGGTCGGCGTCGGGGTCGGTGCGGGCGTACACCAGGAAGAAGTCGGCCCGCTCGCCCCCCACGATGAACCGCTTTGCGCCGTTCAGCACGAAGTGGTCCCCCTTGTCCTCGGCCACGGTGGTGGTGCCGAAGAAATCCGACCCGCCCCGGGGCTCGGTGAGGCACTCGGCCGCGAACAGATCGCCCTTGAGCAGCGGCACGACGTACCGCTCCTTCTGCTCGTCGGTGCCATGGAGGATGATCGCGTCGCACACCAGCTCGGCCCCCACCCCGAAGGTGCAGGCAAAGATGTAGCCCAGGGTGCCGATCTCCTCCATCACCATGCAGGTGGTCACCCAGTCCATGCCCCGCCCCCCCCACCGTTTGGGGTAGCGGCATCCCATCAGGTTCCGCCGACCCGCCTCCCGGAGGAACTCCTCCGGGAACCGGATCACGTCCCGGTCCATGTCCAGGATCATCTGGCGGGGCACGCTCTTGACGAACTCGCGGACCTCGTCCCGGAGCTTGATCTGCTCCTCGTTCAGAAGGTAGTCGAACACGGTCCTCTCCTTACGCGTTGTGCTCCTGCCGGAGCTCGTACTTCATGACCCTGCCGCTCGGGGTGTGGGGAAGCTCCTCCACGAACCAAAATCAGGGATGCTTTGGCCCATGATCATGATGGCGGCGCGGCCACTCCGGGACACGCCCCACGCCAGGGGCCGCGCGGCCCCGGCCCAACAATCTGAGACCCAGGAGGTGCACCCGCCCCCTGGGCGCGGAGTGCCATCTTACGGGTGATCTGTCGGCCGTTGCGGTCGATGAGCTCAACAAGGTTCATGGGATGCTCCTTCTTTCGAGAGGCGGTCGAGGGTCTCTTCCGGCGTCTCCATCGCGGCCCGGATGTCCTGCTCCAGCTCTGCCAGCTCCTTCTTCCGGCGTGCGATCTCCTCTAACTTCATTTTTCCGTACACCAGGCTTCGGCGGATCTGCTCGACCTCGGTCAGGTCCGTCTCGGGCATCCCGATCATCTCGGCGATCTCGTCCAGGGAGAACCCCAGCCGTTTACCCCGAAGGATCAGCCTGAGGCGGCGCCGATCCCCACGGGTGTACACCCTCTGGTTGCCCGCGCTGCGGCGGGGCGTCAGCAGGCCCCTCTCCTCGTAGTACCGGATGGCACGGGGGCTGATGTCGAACTCCGCGGCCAGATCGGAGGTGGGATAGGTCCCCTCCCCAGATCGTCCTCCAGGCACGGCGCGACGGAGCGTCAACCTTGTCAAACAGGAGAAAACTCCAAAGCAGTACAGATGCCCGGTACCCGAGCTTGGCCGTAGCACGGCTCCTTCGTCCGGCGTCCTTGCACACTTCGATCCACCGTGTAGGCTACCGATCGGCAGCGGCTTCGGGGGCTCCTCCTTGACAAATGGACCACCGAGGCTATGAGCAACTCTCGATGTGGAGAAACGGAGAAAGCATGAGGCAGAGAGTCCAGTCCGCGCATGGCGCGTTGGCCCGGGTGGCGGAAAAGCGGGCCGGTTTGCCAGCGTGCTGACCGGATACGAACTGGTGGCCGTAGGCCCAACCTCAACAGGGGTTTCTCGCGACTCGCAGGAGAGCCCCCAAAAACCCTCAGGAGGGAAGTCATGAAAAAGATCCTCGCACTCACCGTCCTCGGCTTCGCCCTCGTGGCCTTCGGGTGCGCCGGCACCCAGACCCGCCAGGAGACCCCGATTACCAAGCAGACCAAGATCAAGTGTCCCAAGTGCGGCATGACCTTCACCGTGGGCGAGGGTCTGAAGGCGATCGAGAAGACACGGTAGGCCCTACGTAACCGCGAAACGGCAACGAGGGAAGCGGCGGCCGGAGCAGGGATCCGGCCGCCGCTTCGGTTTTGGGCCGGAAGCTCCCTGCAGCCGCGCGCATGGAATCAGGACCGGGTCTGCGGCCGACCGGCGCAGTATGGATCGCGGGCCTCGAAGGTGTCGAGCCCGAACCCGCTCGTGCTGGCCAGGCATCCCCCGCACACCGGTCGCACCGGGCAACCCCGGCAGGCGCTCGGGCCCGCCCGGTACCGGGCGGCCCGAGGGGAGTCGTAGATCTCGGCCAGGCTCTGGACCCGCAGGGTCCCGATGGGAGAGGGGAACTTCCGGCAGGCGTGGACCTCGCCGTCCGGGAGGAGGCACACGAAGTTGAACGCGGCTCCGCAGCCGAACCCCGTGCACCCCCCGAACACCGGCTCGCCCCGCTGATACCGCAGCGGGTTGAGCAGGTTGTCCTTGAGCCCGAGCACAGGGTTCTCGCGGGCGGCAACCAGGTAGTCCTCGAGGAATGCCCGGTACCGCTCCCTCGGCACGACCGGCAGGTTGGCCCCCTCCCCCACGGGGGATAGGCGGTTGAAATGGAACCGGTCCGCCCGTGGCCGGAGCCGCTCGGCCAACGGCAGCACCTGGTCCACGTTGTCCCGGGTCAGGGTGAGCATGACCATCGAAAACACCCCGAGCCTGCGCAAGAGGCCGAGGAACTCCAGGGTGCGCTCGAAGTGCCCCGGGCCCCGAATCGCGTCGTTGTGCTCCTTGAGCCCTTCCAGGCTCACCTGGAACACCTCGGGGGGCCGAATCGCGCACAGAGCCTCGATCGAATCGCGCGGGGAGGGGTTCCCCAGAACCGTGAGCCCGAAGCCCCGGTCCGCCGCCTCCCGGTAGAGGTCCAGGAACCGGGGGTGAAGCAAGGGGTTGCCGCCGGTGAAAGTCACGTGGCCCCGCACCCGCCGCTCCCGGCAGAACCAGTGGAGGTCGTCAAGAACCCGCAGGGCTCGATCGTGGGGGAGGACATCCCGGGGGCTGCGGTCGTAGCAGTGCCGGCACCGCAGGTCACAGGCCTGGGTGAGGTGCCACTGCAGGGTGAAGACCGGTGCCACCAGAAACTCCTTCCACCCGTGCGGCTCCACGCCGAGCTGTCGGGGATCGCGGCGCAGGAGCGGGGTCGGGGCCAACACCAGCCCCTCGTCCTGGGCCCGACCCAGGATCGCCTCGATCCGGCCCACCGGCACACCCCCCTCCCGGGCCGCTTCCTCGGGCCGGATCCCCTCCACCACGATCTTGAGGGCGAGCAGGTCCTCGGGGTCTGCGGCCTTGACTCGGGGCTCCTCCCCTGGGGGTCTCCACACCAAGACGAGCTGCTCTCCAGGGGTCGGCGACGGCGCCGAGGACGCGCCCGGGGCCAGCAGCTCGGGGAGGCCCCGCCACCCCACCCGCACGACCGAGAGAGTGGGGTTGGCCTCGGCCGCCCCAGAAGGGAGTTCCGGATCGGGCGCGGGCGCCGCCTGGGACAGAGTCCGCTCCAAACGGGCCAGGTCTGCGGCGTAAGGGGGCCTATCGGAATCCGTGGGCTTCGGCATCCGTCCCTATCCTTTCCTTTCTTCCCTCACACCGCCCGAGAAACCGAGGCCGTTTCCCCGTCGGGCGGAACAGGGGAAACGGCCTCGCGATCCTTTGAACGAGAAACTACCAAGAGCGTTCAGCCCCCGGCCGGGCAGCGCAGACCGCGCTACTGGTTCTTGGAGCCCGTTCAGGACCCCTGGCCGCCCGTCTTCTGTGCATCCTTGGTGCCGCCGGCACCATCTTTGGCGCCCGTTCAGCCGGTGCTACCTGCACCGGTCTTCTGGCCGGATCAGCTCCCGTGGGCCCGACCCGCACAGCCCGTCAGGCCGAGGGTCGTCCCCGCCAGCAGCCCCGCCACGCTGAACCCGGCGAGGACCTTCTTCAGCAGGGTGCGGTCCATGTCATCACCTCCTTCTCGTGCCCGGCCGACGCCCGGACCGCCCCACCGGACCGACCGAGTCGGGATTCCCCACGGAGCGCCGGCGCTGGATGAGGGCGCCCCAAAGCATCGAGGTTCCCGATGCGCGCCGGCGCTCCCATGGGGTGGGTCGATCAGCGTACCCGGAGCCAGCGGATCGTCAAGTGATGGCCGGGGGCATGGCAAGAGGGACGGTCCGCTCCCCAACCTTGGGAGCAAGGGGTACGGCGCCCTAGCGCCGCCCCCCAAAGGCGTGCAGGGGGCGGGCGACCCGGGAGAGGAAGTGGCGATGGCGCCGCACCTCGTGCCTCATGTGGCGGTAGACCTCCACCTTGACCAGATCGGTGACCACGGCCGATACGATGGAGTAGCCCCAAACCAGGGCGACCTCGGGCCAGGTGATGGGGGTGATCAAGCCGAAGCCGTACGCCGCCAGCAGGGTTGCAGCCAGCTTGGTGGCAACCGCCGACCAGATCACAATCGGGGCCGGCCAGGGTCTCTCCCAGAAATGCCCTTTCGTTCGGCCCACGAACAGCACGAGATGGCCGGCAACGGCCATCTTCAGGAACACGTAGGTCTGAATCTGGGCCACATCCAGCCTCAGCCAGTCCATGGCGATCAGGAGCATGCCGAAGCTGCCCACCACGCCCACGAGACCCATGGCCGTAGCCACGGTGATCACCTGATGCATCTGCCACCGCACCGGCCGTTGCTCCGCCCGAGTGCGATCGTAGGCGATGGTCATGATCGGTACGTCGTTGAGAAAGGCGAGCAGGATGATCATGATGGCTGTGATCGGGTAGAAGTCAAACGCCATCATGGCCCCCACCACGAAGAACATGATTCGGATGGTCTCGCTGATCCGGTACACGGCGTAGGCGTTCATCCGCCCGAAGATCCGCCTAGCCTCCTCGATGGCGCTGATGATCACCGAGAGACCCGGCTCCGTGAGCACCAGGTCGGCGGCGGCGCGGGCCGCGTCGGTGGCCCCGCTCACGGCCACGCCCACATCCGCCTGCTTCAAGGCAGGGGCGTCGTTCACCCCGTCTCCGGTCATGCCGGTGATGTGGCCCCGGCCTTGGAGCAGCTTGACGATGGCGAACTTGTGCTCGGGAAAGACCTCGGCGAAGCCGTCGGCTCGCTCCACCGCCTTGGCGTCGGCCGCTCCGATGTTCCCCCCAGGGTCGAGGGGGAGCCGGGAGGCCGGTAGGATGTTGTCCCCCAGCCCCAGCTTCCTGGCGATCTGGATCGCGATGGCCAGGTTGTCACCAGTGATCATCTTCACGTGCACCCCGTAAGCCTCTGCCCGGGCGATGGTCTCGGACGAGTCCTTCTGGGGAGGGTCGAACAGGGACAAAATGCCGAGGAAGACCCAGTGCTCCTCCCCCGCCTCCTTCCGCGCCACCCCCAGGGCCCGATATCCTTGCGAGGCAAAGGCGTCCACAGCCTCCTGGATCTGCCGGCGCTCCTCCTCGCAGAGGTCTGACAACTCCATGATCACCTGGGGTGCCCCTTTGGCCACTTGGAACACCTTGCCTTCGGCATCCTCCACCGTCGACTCGGTGCGCTTCCGAACCGGGTCGAAGGGCACAAAGGTGCGGAGCCGGAAGCTCCGGAGCGCCGCCGGCTCCTTCAACCCCTCCAGCACCGCCTGGTCGATGGCGTCCCGGTCCTCCGGCCGGGACGCCAGGGCCGCAGCCACGAGCACCTCCTGGGGGCTCGCGGCACGGAAGACCCTGACCTCGCCCAGCGTCAGACGGTTCTGGGTCAGGGTTCCCGTCTTGTCCGAGCACAGCACGTCCATGCTCGCCATCTCTTCGATGGACTCCAGCCGGGTGACGATGGCCTTCTTCCGGGAGAGCGCGGCAGCCCCCACGGCCATGGTCATGGACAGGACCGCGGGCATGGCGACCGGGATGGACGCCACGGTCAGGATCAAGGCGAACTGGATCAGGTCCAGCCACGGGGTGCCCCGGTGGAGCTGCTGGAGCAGAAGCACGGCCACCAGGGCGAGGCTCACGTAGATGAGGTAGTCGCCGATGGTCAGCACCGCCCTCTGGAAGTGGGAGACGGTCCGGGCCTGCTCCACCAGCCGGGCGGTCCTCCCGAACCGGGTCTCCTTGCCCGTGGCCACCACCTGGGCCACAACCTCCCCCTGCTTGGCCACGGTGCCCGAGTAGGCGGTGTCCCCCGCCCTGACGGTAACCGGCAGAGACTCGCCGGTGAGGGCCGACTGGTCCACGCTGAGGTAGTCCCCTTCGACGATCCTCACGTCAGCCGGGATCACGTCCCCGAGCCGGATGCGGATGATGTCGCCCGGCACCAGGCCGGCTGCCTCGATCTCCTGCCACCTGTCGTCGCGCAGCACCCTCGCCCTGTGGGCCAGCTGCCTTTTGAGGGCCTCCACCGCGTTGCCAGCGGTGTACTCCTGCCAGAACCCCACCGCCGCGTTGAAGATTAGGAGGCCCACGATGATCCAGAAGTCCGCCCAGTGGTGCACGATGGCCGAGAGCACCGCGGCCACCTCGATCATCCACGCGATGGGGCCCCAGAAGTACCCCAGCAGCCGCAGCAGGGTGGAAACACGCTCCTCCTCCAAGGCGTTCGGGCCGTACTTCTGAAGCCTCAGTGCCGCCTCTCGGGAGGTGAGCCCCCTGAGCGCTGCGGAGTCTTTCCGTGCCTCGCCACCCTCTCCCATGGAAACACCCTCCTCGGCCCGCGGGCCTCGTCCCCCGAGTTCTCAACTCCGTATCGCACCCCCTTTTGCCAAGGCCCCCCGAGCGGGCAGGAGCCTACCGGCGGGTCTCCCTCAGGGGAGACCCGCGCCCCTCGGCACGCTCCCGCACCCCCATCTTCACCAGCGCCCCGGTCCCCCTCGGCCCCAGATCTTCGGACCGGCCGAGAACTTCGAACCGGGGCAGGGCCACCCTCCCCCCCGACTGCCCTGCCCACCCGCACCGCAACCCATCGCCTGGCACCGTTGGCACCGCCCCACCCGGGGATGCAGGTGCCCCGTTCCGACGGCGTGAACCTTACCACTGCTCTGTAGCAGAGGGGGGCGAGGAAGCAAGGGGCGCACGGCCGGAAGTAAATCCCATGCCCCTTGGCCGCAACGCCCCGGACCAACGAGAGTTACCCTCCCTGCTTCCTGGCCCCGCAGGGGCCTGACAATGCTTCCCATCCACAACGTTTTTTTGCCTTGACAGGAGAGCTACGGTCTGACAGCTTGTTGACCGGGCGCCCAGTTACTTCGAGCGGGCGATGTTTTTGCTGGGTCCCAAAGATCAAACGCAGGTGTGCCGCGCCCCATACGGACCGCCCCCAAGCCCCAGCAGGGAAAGGAGGACAGACCATGACGGTTGCGACCGTGAAGGGGTTCCCGTCGACCTCGGGGGACGACTACCCGCTCAACCTGCTCGCGTTCCTCCAGCATGCGGCCCGCACGTACCCAGAGGTGGAGGTGGTGTCCCGCCGGCTGGACGGGAGCCTGGTCCGCTCCACCTACGGGGAGGTCTACCGCCGGGTGTGCCGGCTGGCCAACGCCCTTCGGAAGCTGGGGGTGCGGCCCGGGGACCGGATCGGGGCCCTGGACTGGAACACCCACCGGTACTTGGAGTCGTACTTTGCCGTGGCCGGCCTGGGGGCCGTGCTCCTGCAGGTCAACCCGCGGATCTCGGCGGCCGAGCGCCGGTACGTGCTCGAGCACAGCGGTGCGAGGTTCCTGCTGGTGAGCGAGTCCCTGCTTCCCGTGATCGAGCCGTTGGCCGGGGACCTCGCCGGGGTGGAGGGGTACGTGGTCCTGGGCGATGGGGACGCGGGCGGGGTCCGGACCCGTCTCTCCCCGGTGTACGGCTACGAGGATCTGCTGGCGGACGCGCCGGAGGAGATCGGGTGGCCCGCGGTGGACGAGACCTCGGCCGCCACCGCCTGCTACACCTCGGGCACCACCGGCAGGCCCAAGGGGGTGTACCACTCCCACCGGGCCCTGTATCTCCATACCCTCACGATGGCCCTGATGGTGGGGTTGCGGGCGCGGGACGTGGTAATGCAGACGGTGCCCATGTTCCACGCCCAGGGGTGGGGCCTCTTTTTCTGCGCGCCCCTGGCCGGGGCCACGCTGGTGCTCCCGGGGCGCTACACGCTGGAGGACCCCTCGCCCCTGGTGGGCCTGCTGGTGGCCGAGAAGGTGACGGTCACCTGCGGGGCGCCGGCGATCTTCCTGCCCATGCTGGAGCACCTGCGCCGGCTCGACCCCAAGCCCGACCTCTCGGGGCTCCGGATGCTCTCAGGGGCCACCGAGCCGCCCCTGTCGATGATGCGCGGGTTCTGGGAGCTCGGGGGAGCCGAGGTGATCCACGCGTACGGCGCCACCGAGACCGCGCCCCTGGCCACGATGAACCTCCTCAAGCCGTCCCTCGAGGGCCTGGGGGTCGAGGAGCGCTGGGACCTTCGTCGCAAGCAGGGGCTTCCGGTGTGCGGGATCGACCTGAAGGTGGTGACCCCGGACGGTCGGGAGGCCCCGGCCGACGGGAAGACCGTGGGCGAGGTGTGGATCCGGGGGCCGTGGGTCACCACCTCGTACCACAACGACGAGCGCACGGCCGAGGCGTTCTCCGAGGGATACTGGCGCAGCGGCGACGCCGGCACCATCGACCCCAACGGCTACCTGAAGATCACGGACCGGTTCAAGGACCTGATCAAGAGCGGGGGCGAGTGGATCTCGTCCATCGACCTGGAGAACGCCATCATGGCCCATCCCCTGGTGAAGGAAGCGGCCGTCATCGGCGTGCCCCATCCCAAGTGGGAGGAGAGGCCCCTGGCCCTGGTGGTGCTCCAGGAAGGGGCGAAGGGTCAGGTCTCCGAGCAGGAGATCCGGGAGTCCCTGCTGCCCCGGTTCGCCCGGTGGCAGCTTCCGGACGAGGTGCTGTTCGTCGACGAGATCCCCAAAACGAGCGTGGGCAAGTTCGCCAAGCGGGTGCTCCGCGACATCTACCGCAACCGGTACGGCGGGGGGCCCGAGCGGTGATCGGTGACGGGTGACGGGTAACGGAGGCTCAGGTGACCCCTCACCTGCCACCTGTGACCCGTCACCTGTCACGGAAGTCCCCACCCGTCACGGGTCACCGATCACCCGTCACCGACTTCCACCGGAGGTTCCAACCATGGCAGGCATCGTCGCGTTCGGGGCCCACGTTCCCCGCTACCGCCTGGACCGGGGCCGGATCCTGAAGGCCGTGGGCTGGGCCCAGCCCGCCACGGCGGCCCGAGCCCGGGGACAGAAGGCCGTGGCCAACCACGACGAGGACGCCATCACCGCGGCCGTGGCCGCGGCCCGAAACGCCGGGGCCTTCGGGCCCGGGGCCGGGGTGGGTTCCCTCTACCTCGCATCCACGAGCGCCCCGTACGCCGAGCGCCAGAACAGCGCCATCGCAGCCGAGGCCCTGGGCCTGGGCGACGCGATGCGCTCGGCCGACGTCACGGGCTCAGCCCGGGCCGGCACCACGGCCCTGCTGGCGGCCCTGGCCGACGTGACCTCGGGCCGGGCGGGGCGGGCCCTGGTGTGCGCGGGCGAGGTGCGCCGGGCCAGGCCAGGCAGCGTGGAGGAGCACCTCCTCGGCGACGGCGGCGCGGCCGTGTGCGTGGGGGCGGAGGGGGCGCTGGCCGAGTTGGTGGGCTCCCACTCGGTGTCCTGCGACTTCCCCGACCGGGTTCGGGGCTCGGACCGGCCCCTGGGGCGCTCCTGGGAGGAGCGATGGGTCCGGGACGAGGGCCTCCTGGGCCTTCTGCCGGGCGCCGTGTCGGCCTACCTGGAGCGGTGCGGCCTGGAGCCGGGGGTGTTCTCGAAGGTGGTGCTCCCGGTCGCCTCCCTCCGGGACGCGGCGCGGGTGGCCCGGGCCCTTGGGCTTTCCGTCGAGGTGCTCGTGGACCCCCTGGCCCACCGGGTCGGGCACACCGGGGCGGCCCATCCCCTGCTCCTGCTGTGCCGGGCCCTGGAGGAGGCCGAACCGGGCGAGGAGATCCTGCTGGTGGGGTTCGGAAGCGGGGTCGACGTGCTCCACTTCCGGGCCACCGACGCGGTCCGGTCGTTCCGGCCGAGGCGCACGGTCGGCGAACTCCTGAAGATGGGCAAGGACCTGGGCTCCTACGAGAAGTACGCCGCGTTCCGGGATCTGCTGGCCGTGGAGACTGGCATGCGCGGGGAGTTCGAGCCCGAGACCCCCATGTCGGTGGTGTGGCGCCACCGCCGGACCATCCTGGGGCTCGTGGGCAGCCGCTGCCGGCGGTGCGGGACGCCCCAGTTCCCGCCCCAGCGGGTGTGCGCCAACGGAGCGTGCCGCGCCGTGGACGAGATGGAGCCCCACCCCTTCGCGGACAGGCCTTGCCGGGTGTTCAGCTACACGGCCGATCTTCTGGCCTGGAGCCCGAACCCGCCGCTGATCTACGGCGTGGTGGACTTCGAAGGCGGCGGGCGGATGATGGTGGAGTTCACCGACTGCGACCTCGAGGACCTGGCCGTGGGCCTGCCGGTGGACCTCGTGTTCCGCCGGAAGTACCACGACCGACAGCGGGGCATTCACACGTACTTCTGGAAGTGCGTGCCGGCGGCCTCCTGAGGAAGGCCCTGGGGGCGTCTGCAGGCGCAGGTTCCTACCGGCGGGCAGAGCAGGCCGGCTGCCGCGGGCACGGTCGCCCGCAGCCCTCCCGCCAGCGCCGGAGGGTTTTCTTCGACCGACGACCAGCGACCGAGGACCGAAGTTCTTGGGAGCATCGTCAGAGACGCCTGCGGGGCCGTCTAGAGACTAGAAACTAGAGACTAGACCATGCTTCCCGGACCGTGAGGTGGAGGCGAAGAGGCATGGTAATGCCTAGAACATGTGAAAATCCGGGAGGTTTTCAAGCCTCCCAGCGTCCCAACCTCCTAGCGTCCTAGCGGAAGTTACATGGAAGGAGACGGCCATGGCGAGCGGGATCCGGGACAAGGTGGCAATCGTGGGGATGGGGTGCACGCGGTTCGGCGAACGGTGGGACGCGGACGCCGCGGACCTGATCGTGGAGGCGTTCCAGGAGGCCGTGGAGGACGCCGGCATCGGGCCCGAGGAGATCCAGGCCGCCTGGCTCGGGACCTGCTTCGAGGAGGTCCACCTGGGCAAGAGCGGCATCCCCTTGGCCCAGGCCCTAAAGCTGCCCGGCATCCCCGTGACCCGGGTCGAGAACTTCTGCGCCACCGGCACCGAGGCGTTCCGGGGCGCGTGCTACGCCGTGGCCTCGGGCGCCTGCGACATCGCCCTGGCCCTGGGGGTGGAAAAGCTCAAGGACACCGGGTACGGGGGGCTCCCGGGGTTCGACACCGCCATGGGCACCCTGAACCGGTTCATCCTGCCCGCGTTCACGGCCCCGGGGGGGTTCGCCCTGATGGCCACCCGCTACTTTGCCGAGCACGGCATCTCCCCGGACGAGGGCAAGGCGGCCCTTGCGCGCATCTCGGTCAAGAGCCACCGGGCCGGGGCCATGAACCCCAAGGCCCACCTGCGCACCGAGATCACCCCGGAGCAGGTGCTCCAGGCGCCGATCGTGGCCTGGCCCCTGGGCCTGTTCGACTGCTGCGGCGTGAGCGACGGGGCGGCCGCCGCCATCGTGACAACCCCTGAGATCGCCCGGTCGCTCCGGCCGGACCCCGTGCGGGTGAAAGCGCTCCAGATCGCGGCCACGTCGGGCGAGGAGCTCTACACCACCAACTGGGACGGCACCCACCTGCCCACCACGGCCCGGGCGGCGGCCCGCGCCTGCGAGGAGGCCGGGGTGCGCAGCCCCCGGGACGAGATCGGAGTCCTCGAGGTCCACGACTGCTTCTCGATCACCGAGCTCGTCACCTACGAAGACCTGGGCATCTCTCCCCGGGGCCGGGCCATCCGGGACGTGAACGACGGGCTGTTCGAGCTGGAGGGGGCGATCCCGTGCCAGCCCGACGGGGGCCTGAAGTGCTTCGGTCACCCCATCGGCGCCTCCGGGATCCGGATGATCTACGAGGTGTACAAGCAGCTCCAGCACAGGGCCGGCCCCCGGCAGGTGAAGGACCCGAAGCTGGGGCTCACCCACAACCTGGGGGGCATCCCCCTGTTCAGTGTGTGCAGCATCGGGATCTTCGGGCTGTGAGCAAGTCACCCGTCACGGATCACCCGTCACGCGTCACCGCTTTTCGAGCCTCCCCGCCGTGCGACCGACGAACCTCCTCCCGGGCGGCCCGGGGGCTCCCAACCCTTTTGGAGACAGGAGGTGGCCATGATCCTGGCGTCCCAGAGGCAGATCCGCAGGTACACCGAGCTGGGCTGTTGGGGGGAGCGCACCCTCCTGGACGACTTTCGGGAACACGTCCGCCGCACCCCCGAACGCACCGCCGTGGTGGACCCGCCGAACAAGGAGGATCTCATGGGGCTGGCCCCGGAGCGGGTCTCCTACAAGGCCCTCCACCGGGCGGTGGAAGGGGTGGCCACGGCCTTGCGGGCCGCGGGCCTGGAAAAGGACGACGTGGTCCTGGCCCAGATCCCCAACAGCTGGGAGCTGGCCATGCTCTACCTCGCGGTGGCCCGGGCCGGCGGGGTGCTCTCGCCCGTGCCCGTGCAGTGGCGCTCGCGGGAGCTCGCCTACGTGGCCCGGCTGACCCGGGCCAGGGCATTCGTGACGGTGGAGTCGCACCGGGGGTTCGATCACCTGGCCCAGGCCAGGGCCCTGGCCGAGCAAGTGCCCTCCCTCCGGCAGGTGCTCTCCGTGGCCGAGATCCGGCGCATGGCCCGGGAGACCCCGGATCCGGGGCTCGACCGGATCCGGGTGGACGCCAACGACATCTTCACGATCTGCTGGACCTCGGGAACCGAGGCCCAACCCAAGGGCTGCCCCCTCAGCCACAACAACTGGAGGTGCCAGGCCTCCCTGGCCGCATCGGCCGGCCTGCGGCCGGGGGACGTCCTGCTCACCGCCGGGCCGCTGGTGAACATGGGGGCCCTGGGCACGGTGTACGCCCCCTGGCTGATCCTGGGGGGGACCATGGTTCTCCACCACCCGTTCGACCCGGCCCTGCTGCTTCGGCAGATGGTGGAGGAGAAGATCCACTACACGCTCCTGGTGCCGGCGGTGGTGAACCTGATCCTCAAGCACCCCGCGGCAGACTCCTTCGACCTCGGGGGGATCCGCAGCATCACGGTGGGCTCGGCCCCCCCGTCCCTGTGGGCCATGCGCGAGTTCAAGCGCCGATGGGACATCGACATCGGCAACATCTGGGGCCAGAACGAGGGAACCGGCCTCGTGTCCACCTCCGGAGACGTCCCCGACATGGAGGTCCGGGTCGACCACTTTCCGCGCTACGGCGTCAAGGGCCGCACGTGGGCCTCGCCCGTCACCCGGTTCGTGGAGACCCGGGTGGTGGACGAGCAGGACCGGGAACTCGTCCAGGACGGGGCGGTGGGCGAGCTCCTGTACCGCGGCCCCAACGTGATGCCGGGTTACTTCAACCGGCCCGACCTGAACGAGCAGGCCTTCGACGAGGAGGGGTTCTTCCGCACCGGCGACCTGTTCCGGATCCGTGGGGAGCACTACCTGAGCTTCGTGGACCGGAAGAAGGACATCATCATCCGGGGCGGGATGAACATCAGCGCCCAGGAGGTGGAGAACCTGATCCTCGCCCACCCCGACGTGCAGGACGCGGCCGTGGTGGGCATGCCCGACCAGGACCTGGGCGAGCGCTGCTGCGCCTACGTGGTGCCCCGGGCCGGCGCGCGGATCCGCCTGGAGGACCTGACCTCGTTCATGCGGGATCAGGGCGTGGCCGTGTACAAGCTGCCCGAGCGGCTCGAGCTCGTGGATCAGATCCCCCGGAACCCCGTGGGCAAGGTGCTGAAGGCAAGGCTCCGGGAGGACATCCGCGCGAAGCTGGCGCAGAGTGTGGAGGGGAACCGGGCAGATCCGAGAGAGGAAGACTCCGACACCAAGGAGACGTGACGTCATCCGTCACCGATCACCCGTCACCCATTACTGATTCTCCAGGAGTGAAGCCCATGGAAAGGATGCTCGAAGGGAAGGTCAGCGTGATCACCGGTGCCGGCCGGGGGATCGGCCGCAGCGCCGCCCTCCTGTTCGCATCGGAGGGGGCCCGGGTGGTGGTGAGCGACCTGGACGAGGGCCCGGCCCGCGAGGTGGTGGACGAGATCCGCGCCCGGGGCGGCGAGGCCGTGGCCGTGGTGGGGGACGTGACCGCCGAGGGATTTGCCGAGCGGCTGGTGCAAACCGCGGTGGAGAGCTTCGGCCCTTCCATCGACGTGCTGGTGAACAATGCCGGGTACACCTGGGACGGGGTGGTCCACAAGATGACCGACGAGCAGTGGGAGGCCATGTGGAGGGTTCACTGCACCGCCCCGTTTCGCATCGTGCGGGCCGCCGCCCCCTACATCCGGGGCGCGGCCAAGCGGGACATGGAGCAGGGCCGGCGGGTCCACCGGAAGATCATCAACGTGAGCTCGGTGGCCGGCACCGACGGAAACCCGGGCCAGATCAACTACTCCACGGCCAAGGCCGGGATCCTGGGGTTCACCCGGACCCTGGCCCGGGAGTGGGGCCGGTTCAACGTGAACGTGAACGCCGTGGCCTACGGCTGGATCGAGACCCGGCTCACCCGGGCCAAGGACGAGGACACCGTGATCGAGGCCGGGGGCACCCGCATCCCGGTGGGGGTACCCCGCCAGCAGCTCGAGGTGTTCCGGGCCCTGATTCCCCTGGGCCGGCCCGGCACCCCGGAGGAGGCCGCGCGGGTCATGCTGTTCCTGGCCTCTCCCCTGTCGGACTACGTGTCGGGCCAGGTGATCAAGGTCACCGGCGGCTGGTAAAGCCGGGAAGCCCCTCCGGCCCCTGCAGGACTGGGCAACAAGGGAAGGTAACTGGTGGGGTTCGGGGCCATTGCCGGCGGCGGGCATGGGGCCTGCTTCCGGCCGCGCGCGAAGCCGGGCGCGAGATTCGCCGCGCAGGCACGGGGCACCGACGGTGGTTTCATGACAGCCCGGTCGGGCACGAACGATTTCACGGTGCGAGCGTTGGAGGCGCTGCGCGGCGAGCAGAGGAGCCGCGCGCGGCGCTCCAGCAGACCCCATGCCCCCGGACCATGTGGTGGAGGCGAAGAGGCATGGTGATGCCTAGAACACGTGGAAATCCGTGAGGTTTTCAATCCTACCAGCGTCCTAGCGTCCTAGCGGAAGTTACATGTAAGGAGTGCGTGATGATCCATCTGGACGCCGTGGGGGAGGCGCTCGGGCCCTTCGTGCACCGCTACTCCTGGCGCGACGTGGTCCTGTACCACCTGGGCATCGGGGCCCGGGCCTCCGATCTGGAGTATGTGTACGAGGGGGTGGCGGGGGGGCTCCGGGTGTGCCCGTCCTTTGCCGTGGTTCCGATCCTGGCGCCCTACATGGCCGTGCTCCGGCGGATTCGGGTGCCCGTGGCGAGCATCCTCCACGGGGAGCAGACGATCCGGCTCCACGGCCCCCTCCCGCCCGAGGGGGAGTTCCACACCACGGCCCGGGCGTCCGCCGTGTACGACAAGGGCAAGGCGGCGCTGCTGATCGCGGAGAGCCGCACCACCGACGCGTCGGGCGCCCTCCTGTTCGAGACCCGGGCCGCCGTGCTGTGCCGGGGCATGGGGGGATGGGGCGGGGACCCCGGGCCCCGACCGGAGCCTCGGACCGTCCCCGGCGACCGCCCCCCGGACTTCGAGGCCAGCGAGGCCACGGCCGAGAACCAGGCCGCGCTGTACCGCCTTTGCGGGGACACCAACCCCCTGCACATCGACCCGGCCGCGGCCCGGGCCGCCGGGTTTCCCCGGCCGATCCTCCACGGGCTGTGCACCTTCGGGTTCGTCTGCCGGGCCGTGGTATCCCGGGCCTGCGGGGGGGATCCGGCCCGTCTGCGGGAGATGGGGGTGCGGTTCGTCGCGCCCGTGTTCCCGGGCCAGACCATCACCACCCGGGGCTGGCGGGTGGGGCCGGGCACCTACCACCTGGGGGTGTCCACGGAGTCGGGGGAGGTGCTGAGCAACGCCTACGCCAGGGTGGACGAGGGGTGACCGAATCTCGAAGCACGAGGAGCGAGGGATCATGTACCAGGCAGAGCATCGAATCTTCCGCGAGGCCTTCCGCCGGTTCCTGGACCGGGAGGTGGTTCCCCACATCGACCGGTGGGAGGCGGATGGGATCGTCCCCCGGGAGGCGTGGGCCAAGCTCGGCGCGGCCGGGTTCCTGTGCCCCTGGCTCCCCGCGGAGTACGGCGGCAGCGGGGCCGACTTCCTCTACTCGGTGGTCATCGCCGAGGAGCTGGCCCGGGCCGGCGCGGTGGGGCTCATGGCCCCGCTCCACAGCGACATCGTGGTCCCGTACCTCTACCACCTGGGCACCGAGGAGCAGAGGCGCCGGTGGCTGCCCGGGTGCGCCTCGGGCGAGATCCTCACGGCCGTGGCCATGTCCGAGCCCAACGCGGGCTCCGACCTGGCCGCCCTCAAAACCTGGGCTCGCCGGGAGGGGGACGAGTACGTGATCAACGGCAGCAAGATCTTCATCTCCAACGGGATCCAAGCCGACCTGGTGGTGGTGGCCTGCCGCACCGACCGGGATGCCCCGCCCTCCCGGGGGATCAGCCTGATCTGCGTGGAGGCCGACGCCCCGGGCTTCAAGCGGGGCCGGAAGCTCGAGAAGATGGGCCTTCGCTCCCAGGACACGGCCGAGCTGGTGTTCGACGAGTGCCGGGTGCCGGCGGGGAACCTGCTGGGCCAGGAGAACCGGGGATTCTATCACATGATGGCCCACCTCCAGCAGGAGCGGCTCATGTGCGCCGTGATGGCCCAGGCCATGGCCGAGGCCATGCTCGACATGACCGTGACCTACGCCACCGAGCGCAAGGCCTTCGGCCGGCCCGTCGCGGCGTTTCAGCACAACGCGTTCAAGATCGTGGACATGGCCACCGAGATCAAGATGGGCCGGGCGTTCCTGGACCAGCTCATCCGCCGGCACCTGGCCGGGGACGACATCGTGACCGACGTGTCCATGGCCAAGGCGTGGATCGCCGAGATGGCCAACCGGGTGGCGTACCACTGCGTGCAGCTCCACGGCGGCTACGGGTACATGGAGGAGTACCCGATCTGCCGGTTCTACCGCGACGTGCGGCCCTTTGCGATCTTCGCCGGCACCACCGAGATCATGAAGCTCATCGTGGCCCGGAACATGGGGCTCCTGGGTTGACTCGGCCGGCCCGTCGCCCGTACCGTTCCGCTGGGCCCGACACGGGCCGGGGATGCAGCGCGTGAAGGCAGGAGAGATCCCATGGGAATGGGCAGCACGGCCGGGGACACCTTTGGCCAGATCCTGGAGGCGGCCAAGGAGCTCTTCTACGAGAAGGGCTACGAGAACGCGACCACCCGCGAGATCACGGACCGGGCCGGCATCACCAAGGCCGCCATGTACTACCACTTCAGGAACAAGCAGGAGATCCTCTACACCATCTGTCTGCAGGCGGCGGACGATCTCATCGGCAACATGCGCGAGGCCATCGCGGCGAGCCGTCAGGAGCCGGGGGGGGACCTGCGCGGCCAGATGAGGAGGATCCTACTGAGCTACGCCAACACCTACCTGAAGAACAAGATCTTCAACAAGATCCTGCTCCACGACATCGAGTACCTGGACGAGGGCAAGAAGCGGGTGATCCTGGACAAGGAGAAGGAGAACGTCCGCCAACTCCGGGATTTCCTGGAGGGCCTGATCGAGCGGGGCGCGCTCCGGCCCGTGAACCCCACCGTGATGACCTTCAGCCTGATCAGTACCCTCCACTGGCTGTTCTTTTGGTACCGGGAGGGCGGCCCCCTGACCCTGGAGCAGGTGATCGACGAGATCGTGGACCTGTTCCTGTTCGGAAGCGCGGCCGCCCGCCCACCGGCGGGGTGAGGTCGGGCCGGCGGGAAGGGGCCGCCCCTGTGCTCCCAAAGGAGACTTCGTTCATGAGCGGCAAGGTCCGGATCGAGATGCGAGACGGGGTGGCCCACCTCACCCTCAACCGCCCCGAGGCCCTCAACGCGCTGGATCCCGAGATGGCCCGCGCCCTTCGGGTGGCCGCCGAGGCCGTGGGGGAGGATGACGCGGTGCGCTGCGTGGTGCTCCAGGGGGCGGGGGAGCACTTCATGGCGGGGGGCGACGTCGGCTTCTTCCGGCGGCAGATCGAGACCGCCGGATCGGAGGCGGCCGTGATCCCCCGCGAGGTGTTTCGCGACGCCCACGGCGCGATCCTGGCCCTGCGGCGGATGCCCAAGCCGGTGATCGCCAGCGTGCGGGGGGCCGCGGCCGGCTACGGGGTGAGCCTGGTGGCCGCGTGCGACCTGGCCCTCGCGGCCGAGGGCAGCGTGTTCACCCTGGCCTACTGCCACATTGGTGCGAGCCCCGACGGCGGAGCCACGTACTTTCTTCCCCGCACCGTGGGGTTCAAGCGCACCATGGAGTTGATGCTCCTCGGCGGCCGCTACGACGCGCACGCTGCCCTTGCCATGGGCCTGGTCAACCGGGTCGTGCCCAGGGAGGACCTAGAGCGGGAGACCGCCGCCCTGGCCGCCCGGCTCGCATCGGGGCCCTCCGAGGCCTATGCCCGGGGCAAGGCCCTGGTGAACGCCTCGTTCCGACACACCCTGGAGGAGCAGCTGGACGCGGAGGAGGAGGCGTTCCTGGCGTGCGCCGCCACCCCGGACTTTGCCGAGGGCGTCCGGGCCTTCTGCGAGAAACGCCCCGCGCGATTCCGCGGCTGAGACCAAGTTGCATCCAAAGCTATCGGCCCCCTGCTCAGAGGGGCAAGGGACCTGCCGGAGAGCCGGGCGCGGCCCCTTGGCTCGCCGCGCAGCGCCTCCGGCGTCTGGACTGCGAAAGGGCGCGGATTCCAACGGGTTGCCATGAAGCCAGCTCCCCCGCCCCGTGCCTGCACGGCGAATCTCAATGCCTGGCTTCGCGCCCGGCCGGAGGCAGGTTCCTTGCCCCGCCCCCGGATACGTATCCGATGGTTGGCAACTTGGTATGAGACCACGAGGGGAGGGTGTGTACCGTCAGCCCTTTTCCGAATCGAGCCCCGCCAACGCCAAGGCCTCCCCCCGGCCGAGCCCCACCCTCTCGCCGGCCTCGAGGATCTCCTCCCAGGTAACGGCATCCACCGGAATTCCATGCCTCTGCCGCTCGGCCGCGGCCAGGCGCTCGGGCTCCCCGGCCACGAGCACCGGCTCGGCCGGCTGGGCCGGAGGCGACGCCTTGGCGTATGCCACCATGGCGTCGATCTCGGCCTGCATCCACTCCGGGTCGCCGAACCGCCCCGGGTCGATCAGAACGCTGAACAGGTTGTTTACGATCGCCCCCTTCCGGGGGATGGCCGGCTGGATCGTGCCGCCCCCCGAGAGCACCCCGGCCAGGAGCTCGGCGACCAGGGCGAGCCCATAGCCTTTGTGCTCCCCGACGGGGAGGAGCGCCCCTCGACGATCCTGCCGGAACATCACCTTCGGATCCCGGGTGGGCCGGCCTTCCTCGTCGACCAGGTGCCCCTCGGGCACGAGCTCCCCCTTGTTCATGAGCAGCCGCACCTTGCCCAGCGCGATGCGGCTCGTGGCCATGTCGAGGAGGATCGGGCCCTCCCGGCCCGGCCGGGGGATCGTCACGCACACCGGGTTCGTGCCGAACCGGGCGTCGCCTCCCCGGAACGGAGCCATCAGGGGCGGATGGTCCTGCACGTTGACCCAGTGGAGCGAGACCAGCCCGCCCTCGGCCGCCTGCTCCCCATAGGTGCCGACCCGACCCACGTGGTGGGCGTGCCGAAGGGTCACCACCGACACCCCGAGGGCACGGCAGCGCTCGATCCCGGCGGCGATGGCCTCCCGGGCCACCCGCTGACCGTAGCCGCGCCCCCCCTCGAACCGCAGGATCGGCCCTTCGTCGGCGAGGAGCCGGGCCGGGGTGTTGGGGTGAAGCAGCCCCTCCCCCACGAACCGCACGTAGTAGGGGATCATCCCCACCCCGTGGCTGTCGTGCCCGGCCAGGTTGGCCCGGACGAGATGCTCGGCCACCACCCGGGCCTCGCCGGGCTCGCTTCCCGCCCGGCACAGAACGGCCTCCGCCACCCTCTGAAGGGCACCGGACGGCATGCGCATCTCACGGTTACCGGACACGATCATCCTCCTCCTGCCCCAGGTTCCCGGCTCCGGCCCCCCATAGAAACGTGGGTGCTGGCAGCTACCGAGGGGCGCGGCTCGGCTACTGGTACGACATCCTGTCCTGGATTCCTTCCCTGGATGCCGGGTCAAAGATTCCCTTCTCCTTGGCCTCCTCAATCCACTGCTGCCGCAACCCCTTGAGAAACCTCTTCTTTTCCTCGACCAGCTTCCCGTAGGGAAGCCCGATCAACGCCTGGGCCTTCTCCTTGGTCGAGAAGTCGGGCGCCTCGTAGTCACCAGCCCCATACTTGGCGAGAATCGCCCGCAGCTTCACCCGCGCCTCCTGGGCCTTGGCGATGGCGCTGCCCAAGACCCGGAGCACCTCCTCCGGGGCGTGGAAGAACGCCCCGTGGGCGGCCACGGCGTAGTCCCAACGCCACTGCCCGTGACGGATGTCCTGCAGCGCCGGCCGCATCTCCTCCTCGGTGGCCCCCAGATCCCAGGCCTTGGCCGCCTCCAGGTGAGCCCGGGCGAGGATGTCCATGGCGAGGCGGGACAGCTCGTCCCTGCGCTCCCTCTTCCTCTTGACGACCGCCCTGAGCTCCTCCGGGTCCGAGTCGTGGCAGTTCAAACAGGTGTCTTCCATGTCGTCGAGGGGATTGCCGATCTGGTGGGAGGTGAAGCTGGCACCTCCTTCGCTCTTCGCGGGCATGTGGCAATCGGCGCACGTGACCCCGTTCCGGCCGTGGGTCCCGGTCACGAAGGTCTCGTAGCCCGGGTGCTGGGCCTTGAGCATCGGGGCCCTGCTGAGCTTGTGGGTCCAGTCGACGAATCCGCGCTCGTCGTAGTACGCCTCCATCGCCTCGGCCGACAGGCCCTTGTCCCACGGGAACGTCACCACCCCGGCGATCTTGTCCTCGCCGCTGGCGTCCTTCCACGGCGTTTTCTTGAAGTAGTACTCGGAGTGGCACTGGGCGCAGACCAGGGAGCGCATCTCCTCCCTGCCCGCGTCCGCGAACCTGAGGCTGCCCTCGGCATCCAGGGCCCGTTTCAGGTAGTCGCGGGTCACGGTCAAGGCCATGGTCTGGCTGTCGTGACAGTCCGCGCACCCGATCGGGTTGGCGATCTCGCCGCCGTGGCGCGCCCACTTGCCGGTGAAAAAGTCCTTCTCTCCGATCTTCGCGATCAGCCGCGGCACGTCGGGGGACTTGCAGGTCCAGCACGCGGTGGGCATGGGGCCGGAGTTGCCGTCCACCGGGGCGCCGGTGCGCAGGGTGTTGATGTTGTCTTCCAACGCGTAGGCGTGTCCCCTGGGGGCGTTGTAGTCCTTGGAAAAGCCGTACCCGGCCCATAACACCACCAGCGCCGGCTCCTTCTTCAACATGTCGGTGATACGGTCGCTCTTCCGGGTGCCCAGGAAGGTCGCGTACTGCCGGGGGTAGTACTTGCCCCACACGGAGCTGCGCGACTCGAATCTCCCGATCTGCGGCGCCGGCTCTTTCCCTTCCTGGGCGGCATCGCCCTCCGCCACCACGAACCCGAGCAGGACCAGGGGAACCCCTAGGGCGGCGGTGCCCAACCACAACAGCGTGAGGCGCTTCATCGGATCCTCTCCTTGTCGAGAAAAGGGGAAATTCGCCAAGAGCGGCCTAGCACGCATGATTCATGAGCGTTCGTCGCGAAACCGCCGAGTGTGCGTCAGATCGGGGCAAGCGCGGCAACCAGGGGCGCAGGCGTACGGGACGGTACGTCGAGCCCCGAGGCGCGAGCACGCCCCGAGATGGCGTGCAATCGGCGGTTGCAGCAGAAGGCTTCATGAATAATGCGGGCTAGTTTACCTGCTCGACAGACCAAGACAAGTGTTGAGGAAGCGAGTCGATCGGCCCTCTGCCAGAGAGCGGGGCGGACTCGCCCTTCGAACCTCCATGCGCGAGGGCAGGCCGATCACGGGCGACGATCTGCAGCTCGGCAACCGGATCTCGAGGAGCCGGGGTGACCTCGCCTGGGCTCTGGGCGAGGAAGGTGCTTCTCTTTTGTGGAGAGGCCGTTTGACGGGGCCGCCCGGACCGCCCCCTCCCGCCGCGCCCGGTAGGCCCGAGCCAGGTCCAGGAACATCTCCAGGCGAAGGTCCAGGTCCCCGGCGGTCTCGTCCACGTAGAACACCCGGGTCGGGATGCCGCCGTGGTCGCGGCTGACCCGGAGGTACACGGCCTCGGAGACCACGCCGTTCATGCACCCGAAGGGGCTCACGTCCATCACCGCGTCCGCCCCGTGCCCCTGGAGGTACACGGCCTTGCCCACGCTCATCACCATCTCCCCCAGGGCCCCCTCCCAGGGCAGGTACGGGGCGGCCAGGTCCAGGATCTCCTCCACGCCGTGGGGCTCGGGCCGGTCGTCCAGGAACCCGGCGAACGCCGCCTCGAGCTCGTGCTCGTCCCGGCGCTGGACCCACTGGGACAGCCGGGCCCCCAGCATCGCCCGGGACAAAGCCCGGCCCCGGCGGCGAAGCTCGTACGCCTCCCACGCGTTCACGTACCACACCCACTCCCCGATCCCGGAGAGCCACGCCTCGGCTCCGAGGGCCTCGAGGCGGCGCACGATGCCGTGGTTGCTGAACACGCTCAGGCGGCAGAAGATCTCCCCCACGACCCCCACGAGCACCCGGTCGGCGGGCGCCACCGGAACCGCCCGGAACCGCCCGGCCGCCCGCCGCAGGCCCTCCACCACCCGGTCCCGCCGCTCGGCCGTGGTGTCCGAGGGGGCCTCCAGGGCCTGGCACAGCTCCTCCAGGGACTCTTCGTAGGCCCGGTCGGCCCGGCCGGCCTCCGCCTCGTAGGGGCGCGTGCGCAGCAGGGCCCGGCGCAGCAGGTCGGCCCCCACCGTGGCCCACCACAGGGTCCGGCGGAGATCCCGAGCGGCGTCGGCCACGTCGCGGTACCCCTCGTCCGAGTTGGGAGAGACCAGGGCCACGTCGCCGTACCCGAGCCGGTCGAGCAGCCGCCGCAGAAACGGGGCGTACTGGCCGAACCGGCACGGCCCCGTGGTGGTGGGCATCATGAACGCGGCCCGGGCCGGGTCGAACCCCGGGCGGTCCATGGCCTCGAAGAGCTCCGCCAGGGTCACCACCTGAGGGTAGCACTCCTCCCCCGAGGTGTGCCGCTTGGCCAGCTCCAGGGCCCGGGCCCCGGCCGGGGGGCACACCCGGGCGTCCACCCCGACCGAGCGCAGGGCCGCGGCGTACGTCCGGCTGGCGCCCTCGCACATCCGCGGGATGAACACCACCCGGTCCCTCACGCGGTCTGCCGACGTGCCCACCATCGCAACACCCCTTTGCTGTCCAGGTACGCCTCGCACCGGGTCAGGAAGCCGGCGTCGTTGCCATGGCCGTCGAACTGGAGCACCAGGAACGGCTTGCCGGCGGCGTCCTCGCAGAACTGCTTCACGTAGGAGTCGGGACCGCACTTGAAGTTGGTCAGGCACACCAGGTGGAGCCGGTGCCGCCCCGAGGTCAGCCGGGCCGCCTGGAGGATCCGGCGGCCGTAGTGCCAGTACAGGTCCGGGTTCAGGTCCCGGATGCCCACCCGCTCCACCGGGAGCACGTCGAAGGGCAGCACGTTGGCCCCGTAGAAGCGCCGGAGCTTCTGGGGGATGTGGAGGTTGAGCCCGGGGTCGTACAGGTTGTAGGGCCTTCCCACGATCACCACCCCTGCCTCCCCGGTGCGCTCCAGGGTGGCCAGGGCCTCGCTGCCGGCCCGGGCCATGGCCCGCCGGAACCCCTCCCGGGCCGCGTAGGCCGCCCGTACGGCCCGGCGGTGGCGCGCCCGGGAGCCGCCGAAGCGCCGGAAGGTGCCCCACAGGGTCCGCTCCACCGCGGCCGGGCCCTCGCCGAACCGCACCAGGGGGGCGAGCATCCGGGCCCCCGCCCCCTCCACCTCCGGGCTCGCCCGGACCACGAAGGGCGCGGTCTGGCCCCACGGGCACAGGTAGGAGGGGATGTCCCCCTCCCCCTCGGCAGGCTCGGCATCGATCACGTTGGGCAAGAGCACCGCGTCCACGCCCCGGTCCATGAGGTCCAGCACGTGGCCGTGGGCCACCTGCACCGGGAAGCACGGCTCGGCCACGGCCGCCTCGGCCCCCCGGTCGGCCAGGGCCGGGGTGGTGGGGCCCGAGAGCCGCACCTCCAGGCCCAGGGCCTGGAGGTACGCCCGCCAGAACGGGAGCTGGTCGACGAAGTACAGGCACCTGGGGATCCCCACCGCCGGGCCCCGGGCATGCTCCCGGAGGGCCTGCCGGAGCCGCGGGTCCTCCACCAGCTCCGCCGGGTCGACCTCGAGCAGGGACTCCCGAAGGGCGAACAGGTCGGGGATGACGGGCTCCCGCGTGCCCTCGGCCGGCCGGCGGTACCGCTCGCCGCACCGGTCGCCCCAGTAGCTCCGGCGGCCCCCCACCCGGTACTCCTGCACGTCGCAGCGGTTCGAGCACCCCCGGCACGTGAACACCCTCACCGGCCGGGCCTCGTCCCCCAGCCGGAAGCCCCGGAACCGGCTCGGGCTCCCCAGGGCCCGGCGCCGCTCCCGGGCGAGCAGGGCGGCCCCGTAGGCCCCCAGCACCCCGTTGTGGGGGGGCACCACGACGGTCTTGCCGAGCACCTTGGAGAAGGCCGCCGCCACGGCGTCGTTGTACGCGGTGCCCCCCTGGAAGAAGATCACGTCCCCGATGCTCCGGCCCTTCACGACCCGGTTCAGGTAGTTCTGGACCACGGCGTAGGCGAGGCCGGCCACGATGTCCGCCACGCCGGCGCCCCCGGCCTTCAGGCCGGCCACGTCCCGCTCCATGAACACGGTGCACCGCTCCCCCAGGCGCGCCGGCCGCCGCGACGACAGGGCCAGCCGGGCGAACTCCCCCTCGACCCGGACCCCGAGGATCGCGGCCTGCTCCTCCAGGAACGACCCGGTGCCGGCGGCGCACGCCTCGTTCATGGCGAAGTCCACCACCACCCCGTCCGTCAGGCGGATGAACTTGGCGTCCTGCCCCCCGATCTCGAAGATCGTGTCCACCACCGAGCCCAGGTGCCGCCGGGCGATGTCGAAGGCCCCGGTCTTGTGGGCCGTGATCTCGTCCACCACCAGGTCCGCGCCCACGAGCTCGCCCACGAGCTCCCGGCCGGAGCCGGTGGTGGCGCACCCCGCCACCCGGAGCCCGGGGCCCAGGTCGGCCTTGATCCGCCGGAGGCCCTCCCGCACCACCTGGACCGGCCGGCCCCGGGTCCGGAGATAGATCTCGTGGACCAGGTTCCCGTCGGCGTCGACGCACACCAGGTTGGTGCTCACCGAGCCCACATCGATGCCCACGTAGACCTCCGCCTCCGGCGGCACGGCCTTGGGCCGGACCCGGTCCCGGAGCACCACCACCCCGGCCATGTCCAGGGGCTCCCACGGCTCCCCGGGCCCGGGCGGCGCCGGCGCCCGCACCGCCACGCCCCCGGCCGGCTCCCGCCCGAGCCCCCCCAGGGCGGCGCCCACCGCCCCCCAGTGGCAGGGATGCTCGGGCACCAGGAGCCCCCCGTCCAGGGAGAACACCCCCCGCACCGCCTCCACCACGGCCCGGTTCAGGGCCACGCCTCCCACCAGGGCCGCCGGCCCCTCCACCGGCCGGGCCTTCACCACGCTCGTGCGGAAGTTCCGGGCGATGGCCTCGCACAGGCCCCGGAGCACCTCGGCCGGGCTCGCCCCTTTTTGCTGGGCGTGGATCATGTCGCTCTTGGCGAACACGGAGCAGCGGCCGGCGATCTTGGCGACCCGCTCCGCCCGCAGGGCCTCGGGCCCCATCTCGTCCACCCCGAACCCCAGGCGCAGGGCCTGCTGGTCGAGGAACGCCCCGGTGCCCGCGGCGCACTCGCTGTTGGTGTCATAGTCGAGCAGGGGGACCTCCACGCCCTCCCCTGCCCCGTCGATCCGGAGGTACCGGGCGCTCTCGCCCCCGATCTCGAACACGGTGCGCACCCCCGGCAGCAGAAGCCCCACGGCCCGGGCCAGAGCCCGCAGGTCGTGCTCCCACACCGCGCCGGTCCGCGCGGCCAGGGGGCGGCCCGCGGCGCCGGTGAGTCGCACGGTCCAGCCCTCGGACGCCGGCCCCAGGGCCCGGCGCAGCCTCTCCAGCAACTCCTCGGCCGCACCCACAGGGTCCCCCCCGCCCCTCGTCGGCGCCACCGCGTACAGGCGGTACCCCGGCGGGCCGGTGCCGAACGGGTCCAGCAACCCCGGGGCCCGAACGTCCGCCTCCGGAAGGACCGAGGGCACCAGCACCACGGCCTTCACCGCCACGGACCCCACGTCGCAGCCCACCACGAGCCCCTTGCCCTTCCTCCTCATCTGGACCTCCCTCCTTCTCACCGGCCGGCGGATGGGGCCAGCATACCAACAGCGGACGGATAGGAAAGGAGCAGAGAGCAGGCTGGGACGTTGGGAGGTCAGACGCTCGGAAGCCAGGGGGGACCGCCAGCCAGGCTCCGATGGGGTTCGTCAAGTCCTCCCATCGGGCACGGGCGATCGGGGGAGGGGCAGAGGGTTCCGTGCCCACCCGCGGCGCGTACTCTCACGCCCCGCAGCGGACCAAACCGAGGCGCCCCCTGCGAGGGTGTCAGCGGATCGGTTCAAGCCATCGACTCAAAGCGCTTTTTCAACAGATTCCCCCATCCACCAATGAATTCGTCATGTGCGGCTCTCACGCGGTCAAGATGAACCCCGTGAGCGCGAGGGCCGCCGCGGCGCCCAAGCCGCAGAAGACGCCGAACAGCGCCACGGCATAGGTATCCAGCACCGGCCGACCGTTCACGGTCATCCACGGTGAGGCAAAGGCGTGGGCCACCCGGTCGCCTTTGGTGATCTCGTCGTAGACCGCCTCGGGCACCGTGAACGTCTCGCCCCCGACCCCGATCTCGAACGTGTAGACGTTCCCAGCCCGGCCGAAACTCTGCTTCTCCCACACCTCGCCCGAGAACGAGGGGATCTTGAACAGCCACAGATGGACACACGCCGCGAGAACCAAACCCACCCCCCAGACGGCCAGGACCGCCTTTCCCTTGGCGACCGGGCCCATGCGCTCCAAGCCCTGAGAACGGGGCTCCGGGCCCGGGCCGCGCCCCTGCCGCCGGGCGACCCATGCGATCGCCCCGCCGAGGGCGAGCAGGATTGCCAGGGTGGCGCCGAAGCTGGGCAAGAACACGTCCAAGAACGTCTGCATGATTCCCCTCGGTCCCGGCGGGTGCCCCGCCCCCCTCAGTGCCAACCCAGATCGGCGAGGAGCAGCCCCACCACGCTGCGCCGGTTGTGGTCGCGGGTGTACCGCTCGGCCGCCTCCCGGGCCGTCTCCTCGCTGGCCCAGGCCCCCACCACGTCGTGGTGCGCCCCCTTGGGATAGGGCTCCCGCAGCACCACGAACAGATGGTTGGGCCACCGTTCCCGGGGGAGCTCATCAAAAGACGGATACGGAACGGGTGGATCCGGAAGGAGCGGGGAACGCCGCGGAGCACGCCGCTTGCTGCCCGGCGGAGGGTGGAACGCAACTCGCTTCTCCAGCAGCCAGAGCTGAGTGTAGCCGTAAGGGAAGCACCGCTCCGCCGCTTCCATCCAGCCCTCCGACGGCGGGAACAACCCGGTGAACCGCTGCTCCCGGTTCGTCAGGTAGAGGAACCAGAGGGGATCGGATGGCTCGCCCGCGGTGCCGAACGGCGTCCGCCAAGGGCGAACCGAGAAGGGGAACTCCTTCTGGTAGATCGGCACGGGAAGGACTCCAAGCGGAGGGGCAACATGGACCCACGTCTTGCCGGGAAGAGGACATCCTACCGGTAGCACAGAGCGGGATAGGACTCAACCGCCGAACTGCGAGCGAAGATCCCCGGGTACCAGCCCCCTACCAAGACAAACCGGTCGAATGGCGCAGGCACGATGGGGACGGGCGGTCGGAGGCTGGGCACGAGGCCCCTCTCCGGCCGAGAGGGCAGGATCGGAACACGTCGGAGGGGCTACCACCGTGGCACGGCTCGGGATCAAGCGGACTCGGGCGGCCGGACCACCAGCACCGGACATGGCGCTTGCCGGAGCACGCGGTCCGTGACACTGCCCAGGAAGAACCGCGGCACCGCGGGGCGGCTGTGTGACGCCATCACGATCAGGTCCGCCCTCTCCTGCCGCGCCCGAGCCAGGATCGAGGTCACGGGGTCGCCCTTCTCGATCACGGTGGTGGTGGCCACCCCCTCCGCCACAAACCGCTCGTGGGCCCGATTGAGGGTGTTCTCGTGGTGTGCTCGGATCTCCCGCTCGAACTCCTCCGGCACCGACAGCTCGTAGTACAGCCCGAACCGCTCCGGAGCGAAGTCAAACGCCGAGCACAAGACCACCCGGGCGCCGAACGCCTTGGCCAACGGCAGCGCGGCATCCACCGCCAGGCTGCACAGCTTTGATCCGTCCAGGGGGATCAGGATCGTCCGGTAGGCTTTCATGGCAACCCTCCTCTTTCGCATTCGCTGTGGCAGCACCGCCCAAAGCAAGGCGCGCGCTGCCTCACCTTCACTCATTTGGATGCGGGAAAAGGAGGGGCGTTACATGCCGTGCAGGGCGACGGAGGTGGGTAGTTGCCGCAAAGCCGTTCCCTGCGTCACCCCGAGGAGGTGCGCAGGCCCTCCACAACCGGGCACAACGTGCTCCCGACCCTACCGTCTCGCCCGATTCACCTTGCGGGCCACCCCACCGCACGCTCACATGCCGCAACAGCCCAGGCAGGTCGATCCTGGCGCTTCCCCGCATACGCCACCCCTTCCCGCGCATTCCGCGACCTTTGCGGCAGCGCAGCATCCCATGCGCCCGCCAGCCTGGGTCGCCCTATGCCCGTTGGTCCAGGCCTCGAAGCACGCATGCCGAGCGTACTGTTACTCCGGCGACCCAATAGACGCGCTTGAGGGCGCGGGGCCTGCTTCCGGCCGTGCGGCCGCTTGCGCGTCTTTATCGCCCCCGGGGTAATAAGAAACCGCCCGGGGGTACCCCCCGGGCGGCTTACACCGGACACTCGATCGGTCGGGAAAACGGGCGCTAATCGGACTGATTCCTGCGGCGCCTCCGGGCCGCCCCGAACCCGGCCAGGCCCGCGCCGAACAGGAACAGGGTACCCGGCTCGGGCACGGGCTGGAACGGATCGCCGAACCGGGCCACAGACCAGTTGCCCGATCCGATCTCCGCGGGATCCGAGGCGTACACCTCCATGTAATACGTGATGGGCACAGCGGTTCCAGCGTAGCTCGACAGGTCGACGCTGTGGGTCTGCTCGGCGAAGTCGACCCACACGTCCGCATAGCTGTTATCCCCATAATCGCTAACCGCTCCCCCAAGGCTGTCGTTGGAATCGTCATACGACCAGGTCCAGCCAATGGGGTTCCCGCCGCTGTCATATTGATATACGGCTTTGAGCGTCGCAGCGGAGGTCCATTTGAGCACGTTGTCCACCCAGATCTTGATCAGGTACGAGGCGACCAGAGTCCCCGAGCCCTCGGCATCGCCCCCCACGCTAAGCGAGCCCTGGCTAACGGTAAACGTGAAGAAGGGATCCGAGCTGCTCACAGCCCACGCAGGCTCGTACCACGTAACCGATGCAAGGCCATATCCATCCGCCGGTTCTCCCAAGTACTCCGCTCCGAGGGCATGCCCGGCCCCCACCCAGACGTTGCCGCTAGCATCTCCGTAGGCCGCAGCAAGGGCTGCCTCCCAGTCGCCGCAAGCATAGTCCTGACACTCCCACGGCGGCGTCCCCGCCCATTGCTCGGCCCACGCCCTCGCCCGCTCGGTGCCGGTTCCGAGGTCGCTGACTGTGCCGCCGTTGGCAGCCGCTACGTACGCCTCGGCATAGCTGGTGATGGTCACGGCCTGGGCCGTGCCGGTCCATCCGGCACCCCACAGACCTACGCACAGGGTAAGGACCAGGATCTTCCGCATGGGTTCCTCCTCAGTGGTGGAAGTGGAGTGGACCGGTAACCGGGTCTACCCTGCAGGAGACATGCAAGACGAGGGCCAACAGTCGACATACCGCACGACCACCCGGATGCGGGGTTTTCCCAGCCCGGGCCCGGCGTGCACGCCGGGCTGGGCAAGTGAGTGTGAAACGTTTTTCCTCAAAGCGGAAACCGGCTGCCAGCCCCCTCAGCCCCTACCCGTCTCTGGAGAGGCCGCAGACCAGGAGACGAAACGGGACAAACCCAGAACGAGATCAACCAACCACAGAACTCCCCACAGCCTCCTTGGTTCGCGAGGCCACCTCGCGGGCCACCCGCCGCACAACCCCTTGCTGCCGCAGTCCAGGCAACCTGATGCGGGCGCTTCTCGGCACACCCGTGCCTCCCGCCCCCGGAGTCTGACACTTCTTGGTATGCGAGTTCAGTGATTCAATGGGTTGAGGTTCTGAGGTCTCCTATTTTTGCACTACACGATGGGCCTCAAGGGCGCTTGGGGACAGGGGCGAGCCCAGAGCCCGGAGAATTCGGCCTGGTCCCTCGTGGACCGGGTGCCAACGCGGGTCGTCATGCCGCCCACCACCAGCTCTACATCCCTTCCCGCACGTCTTCAAAAAACTGTTGCGCGTCCGCCTACCGATCGGACCGACGCCAGAGCTTCCCGGTTCCCTCCCGAGTCATCCCCACCCCGATCACTACCTGTTCCGGTCTTTTCGGCCGTCCCGGCTCGCCTCACGTCCTCCTCCCCCAGGGAACGGTCCCCCTCGAAGTCGGTGGACGTGATGTCGTAGAACACCGGGTCCGTGACCGCACCCTCGTCGAGTACGCGCCAGGCCACGGCCTGCTCCACCTCCTCCTTCGCCTCAATCAGCCGGTCCCTGGCCCGCAGCAGGTGGTGGTACGACGGGGGTCCCCCACCCCGGACACTCCTTCCATCCAGTCCAGCAGGGCCCATTGGCCCGTAGGCTCACCCAGCCGGTTCACCACCAGAAGCCGGACCATCTCGGCCGCCCCGAAAGAGGACTGCCCCTCCAAATCACACGCCCGGAGGGCCTCCGTCAACCCGAGGCGATCCCACGCCCCGGCCACCGCGTACACATGACCATAATCCCAAGCGCTTACCCCGGCAGGCTTCCTCTTGTCCCCTCCTTTGCCAGAGGGCCTGCCCGCACCGCGGCTTTCCTGGGCGGCGCGCAAGAACCCCTTGCCCAGCTTCTGGAAGGTGTTGGGACCGAGGTTGAGGAGCACCTGGTGCGGGAAAAAATATTTCTTCTGCAATAGCAATGAGTTACAACTCACATACCTTCAATAAAGTGTCAAACTTCGGTCTCCCGTCTCCCTTTTCGTCCCCGGAGCCGCGATCCCCAAGGGGCGCCCTACGAACGGGGCGAAACATCCCCGACCCCGCCACCGGCGCCTACCGGACCGGACTGCGGGGCCAGTCCCCCGACCCATGCTGGGCTCGCCCCCCGGGATCGTTGCCTCGAGGCGTGGGAACGAGTAGGGTCAACACCGTGTCAAGCCCCTCCCGGGGGGGTTGGTCCCGAGTGGCTCCGTTGTGCCGATTGTGACCCGGCCCCACCGGCCCGATCGCGGCTGGTTCCGGCAGCAGGCTGCCGAAAGGTCGGCCTGCGGTGCACCCCGAGGGGGGATGCCAAATCACAAGCCGTGAGAACCGGGTGATTTGCGAGACCCAGACGATTCCGCGGGATAGCGGAAGTCAGACGCGCCGGAAGGACGAATCCCACGGACGGGACGAGTGACAGGACCGTTCCCGAGAGGCCGCCGCCGAGAGATCCGTTCTTCAGCATCGTGGGCAGTAGTGCGATCCGTGCCACGGGGTGGGGAGCGCCCCCGGGGTGAGATTGCCCCCCTCAACCCGGAAGCACTCGGGCGCCGGCAGTGTGCGTTCGCGCCGGGAGCTGGAGCCCCCTCGGGAGCACAGCAGAAGCCCATTGACCCGGTGCGGCTTGCCCCCCAGTAGACTTGAGTGCTTGCAGGATGACATCAAGAATAATCGGCATCGATCGAAATACCTTCTACGGGCTGTCGGCAATCCTGCTCTGGAGCACAACGGTTGCGTTGGCTCGGAGCATTGGGGAACAAATCGGCCCGCTCACAGCGGGAGCATCTGTATACCTGGCTGCCGGATCGGTTTTCGTACTGCATGCGGTTCTTGACAAACATTTCACCAGAAGACTAAAGAACCTCCCCCCCCTATACCTATTTGGTTGCGGAGCACTGTTTCTTATATATACGATAGCCCTTTTTATCGGTCTGGGCCTTGCCGCCAACCGCCATCAAGCCATTGAAGTGGGACTGGTCAACTACCTGTGGCCTGCTCTCACTATACTGCTCTCTCTGTTCATTCTATCCAAGAGAGCCCGTTTTGGGTTGATACCAGGAACCGTGCTGGCGGTTTACGGAGTTTTTGTTGTGTTGACCCAGGGTTCATCAGTCTCGTGGAAGTCTTTCTCGACGAACTTCGCAAGCAATCCCATGGCCTACGGCCTCGGCCTCGTTGCAGCGGTCTCGTGGGCCCTTTACTCCAATCTTGCCCGTCGCTGGGCCGAAACCGACGGCGATGGTGCCGTGCCGTTGTTCCTCTTGGTCACAGGTCTTGCATTGCTGCTCATGCGCCTCCTGCATCCGGAACAAGGCGTGTACAGCGTGCGTGTGGCTGCTGAAATAGTATTCATGGGCATGGCAACAGCACTCGCTTATGTCTTGTGGGATATCGCCATGAGGAAGGGAGATGTCGTATTTGTTGCAGCTTGCTCATACTTAACCCCGTTCTTCTCCACGGTAGTAAGCTGCATTTACCTGAAGGTTGTCCCATCGCAAAGCTTGTTGTTTGGATGTTTGTTGATCATTATCGGCTCGATCATGAGCTGGCGTTCCGTTGATGACAAGGAACCTGCTGAGTCCACACGACAGCCCGTTCCGGAATAGCCATTCGATGCGCCACTGCCGATGCGGTATGCCCGTGCAACGGACGGCCGAACACATCAATGTCCTCCATCGGTTCCACCGTGCGAAGGGAAAGCTAAAGTGCAAAGGGGGAACACTGCTGCGTAGTTGCCTAGCGCTTCCTCACGCACCCTCTACCGTGTCTCCGCCCAAAACGTCCCGAAGCACCTCCGGCTCCTCTTGTGCCACCTTCCGCCCACGCGCCAAGCACCGGCTCGCGTCCGATCGTCCAAGCCCTAGAATCCGCCCCACCTCCGTAGCCTTCAGCCCCAGCACGTCCATCCCGACGTGGCACACCAGCCCCCGTGCGCCGCTCACCCGCGAATCCGTGCTCCGCCGGCCCTGCTTCACCCCGGCGGCCACGAACCGCTCGTATTCTTGCCTCGCCTCCCGGACCGTTCGGCCGAACCGCCGCAGAACCTCTTCCTCCGCCTGTCCCGGAAGCTCCCGCGCCCCCATC
>Ga0256830_1000388_pt1 | contig 36608 bp, 27 predicted proteins | sample 128326metaG_FD_190537 | JGI IMG/M metagenome (GOLD analysis project Ga0256830, IMG submission 190537) | Hydrothermal vent microbial communities from Lau Basin, Pacific Ocean - 128-326 | ecosystem: Environmental > Aquatic > Marine > Hydrothermal vents | place: Pacific Ocean: Lau Basin | collected...
GGCGTGCTCGCGCCTCGGGGCTCGACGTACCGTCCCGTACGCCTGCGCCCCTCGGCGCTGCGCTTGCCCCGATCTGACGCACACTCGACGGTTTCGCGACGAACGCTCATGAATAATGCGGGCTAGGAGGCTAGGAGGCTGCTCGCCGGCTCGGACTCCTCGGCCGTTGGGGAGCCGCGACGCAGGTCCTCGCGCACGATCCGGCCGGGGCCGCCGCTGGGACCGGGCGACCAGTCCTTGGGCGGCTGGATCTCGGCCAGCCGGTCCAGGTGCCCCAGGGCCTCCATCCGCTCGTAGATCAGGTGCCACGCACAGGGGGTGTCGGGGCTGATCTCGCACTTGCCGCCCTGGGAGCCCCCGCACGGCCCGTTCAGAAGGCTCTTGGAGCACCGGGCCACCGGGCAGATGCCGTCGGTCAGGCCCAGCACGCAGTCCCCGCATCCGGCGCACCGGGCCTCCCACACCCCGTGCTCGGTGGGCAGGCCGTAGAACTTGGTGTTCAGCCCCGGCACGGTGCGCAGCTCGGGGAACCGCTCCACCATGGCCTGCACCCCCACCCCGCAGGCCAGGCTCACCACGCAGTCTGCCCCCTCCAGGGACGGCCGGGCGGCGTCCAGGTACTCCCACTCGCACTGGCGCTGCACCACGCCGTGGGTGGCGTCGAGCGAGCGGCCCTGCACGCGAGCCCGCATGCGCAGCGAAGCGACCAGGATCTCGGCCTCCTTCTCGCCTCCGGCGAAGCACACGGTCACGCAGGTGCCGCACCCCAGCACCGCCACCCGTTCGGCCCCCTCGGTCAGGGCCAGGATCTCGTCCAAGGGCTTCTGCTCGGCCACGATCATGCCCGCACCTCCGCTTCCGCACCCGCCCCGGCCCGCTCGTCCGGGGCGTCGGCGCCCTTGAGGGGGTTGGGACCCAGGGCGCGCACCCGATCGGTCATCTCCTCGCAGATCTCGGCGAACCGCTGGGCCTGGGCCGACGAGAGGTTGTACATCCGCACCCGCTCGCCGCCGATCCCGATCTCGTCCAACAGCCCGGCGATGTACCGGACCCGCCTCTTCGCGTTCGTATTACCTTCCAGGTAATGGCAGTCGCCCTCCAGTCACCCGGCCACGAACGCGCCGTCGGCGCCCCGCTCGAACGCCTCGAGCACGTGGGCCACGTCGAGCTTGCCGGTGCACGGGAGCCGCACCACCCGCACCCCTTCGGGGTAGCGCAGCCGCATGGCGCCGGCCAGGTCGGCCGCGCCGTAGGCGCAGTGGTGGCAGCAGAAGGCCACGATCCTGGGTTCGAACTCCTGGGACATGGAAGACCTCCGTGGAGCATGTTGATGGATTCATCTGTCCATGGGCACGACGACCCGGGCTCAACATCCCCCGGGCGCGGCAGAGGCGTCCCCCTCGCCCCGGTACCAGGTGTCGGCCCCCAGCAGGGCGTCCACGGTGGCGGCCACCTGGTCGTCGGTGTAGTGGGCCAGCTGGATCGCCTTGGCCGGGCACTCGGCCGCGCACACCCCGCAGCCATGGCAGGTGGCCGGCTCCACGTACGCCGCACCCGCGATCCCGCCGGCGCCTTGCAGATCGGGTCGGATCTGCGGCACGTCGTAGGGGCACACCCGCACGCAGGTCAGGCACCCGGCACACCGCTCCGGCACGACCTCGGCCACCACCCCCTCGCTCTCCACGTGCTCCTTGGCCAGCACCGTGGCCGCCCGGGCCGCCGCGGCCTGGGCCTGGGCCACCGACTCGGCCAGGAGCTTGGGGTAGTGGGCCAGGCCCGCCAGGTACAGGCCCCGGGTCTGGAAGTCCACGGGCCGGAGCTTCACGTGGGCCTCCAGCAGGAACCCGTCGCTGTCCAGGGGCACCTTCAGCCGGGTGGCCAGCTCCCCCAGGTCCGCGTGGGGCACGATCGGCTCGGCCAGCACCAGGAGCTCCGGGCTGAGCGACACCTCCCGGCCGGTGGCCGCGTCGCGGTACCACACCCGCACCGTGCCGTCGCCCGTGGACACCTGGGGCGGCTCGGCCTCGTCGTACCGCCGGAACACCACGCCCCGGCGACGGGCCTCGGTGTAGAGCCGCTCCTTGAACCCGTACGTGCGGATGTCCTTGTACAACACCGTGATCCGGGCCTGGGGCCGGAGCTCCTTGAGGATCAGGGCGTTCTTGAGGGCGGTGACGCAGCAGGTGCGGCTGCAGAACCGCTGGGCCGGCCCCACGCACAGCACCATGACCACCTCGTCGGGGATGGACCGGCGGGCGATGGGAAGGTCCAGGTCGTGGCCGTTGCCCGAGGCCTTGTGGAACAGGAACTCCTCGAAGTCGAGGCCGGTCACGATGTCGGGGTGGGCGCCCAGGCCCAGGTCCGGGCCCCGGTACTCCCTCGCGCCGGTGGCCACGATCACGGCGCCGTGCTCGATCACGGCGGTGTCGCCCGAGCGGTGGCGCAGCCGGCTCGTGAAGTTGCCCGTGAACCCCGAGATCTCGGCCAGCTCGGCTTCGAGGTGCACCCGGATGTTGGGGTGCTGCACCACCCGCCGCACCCGGTCCTCCAGGTACTCCCGGGGGCTCCTGCCGGTCTCCAGGAACCGGATCCGCCGGAGGTTCCCCCCCAGCTCGCCGGTGCGCTCCACCAGGTGCACCGGGAACCCCTGGTCGGCCAGGTCCAGGGCCGCGGCCATGCCGGCCGCCCCACCGCCCAGCACCAGGGCCTGGCGCTTCACGGGGTAGCGCAGGCTCCGCACCGGCCGCAGCCGCCTGGCCCGGGCCACCGCGGCCCGCACCAGGTCCATGGCCTTGCGGGTGGCCCCCTCCCAGTCGCCGCCGTGGACCCAGGAGCAGTGGTTGCGGATGTTGGCCATCTCGAACAGCATAGGGTTCAGGCCGGCCGCCCGCACCGCGTCCTGGAACAGGGGCTCGTGGGTCCGGGGGCTGCACGAGGCGACGACCACCCGGTTCAGGCCCTTCTCCTTCACGGTCTCGGTGATGTGGGCCACGGTGTCCTGGCTGCAGGTGTAGAGGTTCGCCTCGGCGTGGACCACGCCGGGGAGCGAACCCGCGTACTCGGCCACCCCCGGCACGTCCAGGAACCCGCCGATGTTCGAGCCGCAGTGGCACACAAACACGCCCACCTGGGGCTCCTCACCGGCCACGTCCCGCTCCGGCGGGTACTCGGGCTCCCGGGTCAGGGTGCCCCGGGCCCCGGCCAGGAGGCTTCCGGCCCGCGAGGCGGCTCCCGACGCCTCGACCACGGTCTCGGGGATGTCCTTGGGCTCCCGGAACGGCCCGGCCACGTAGATGCCCGGCCGGGAGGCCTCCAGGGGCTTGAACAGGGTGGTGCGGCAGAACCCGTGGTCGTCCACCTCGATCCCCAGCCGCCGGGCCAGGTCCCGCACCGAGGCCGAGACCTCCATGCCCACCGACAGCACGACCAGGTCGAACCGCTCCTCGCGGATCTCCCGCCCCCTCACGTACCGGACCAGCAGGTCGCCGGTGTCCGGGTCCTCCACCAGCCTCGACACCCGGCACCGCTCGTAGCGCACCCCGTACTCCTCGCGGGCCCGACGGTAGTAGGCGTCGTACCCCTTGGAGAACGAGCGGGTGTCCATGAAGAACACGGCCACCTCGGTTCCGGGCTCGTGCTCCTTGACCATCACCGCTTCCTTGGCCGCGTACATGCAGCACACGCTGGAGCAGTAGTCGTGGTCCTGGTCCCGGGAGCCCACGCACTGGAGGAACGCCACCTTTTTGGGCACCTTGGCGTCGCCCGGCCGTTTCACGTGGCCCCGGGTCGGGCCCGAGGCCGAGAGCATGCGCTCGAGCTGGAGCGAGGTGACCACGTTGGGGAACCGGCCCAGGCCGTACTCCTGGCTGAGCCGCGCGTCGTAGGCCTGGTACCCGGGCGCGAGCACCACCGCCCCCACCCTGAGCTGCTGCGTGTCCTCCACCTGGTCGTGGTCCACGGCGTCGGCCTTGCAGGCCTCGACGCACGAGTAACACTCGGAGCACACCCCGCAGCTCAGGCACCGCTCGGCCTCCTTGCGGGCCTCGTCCTCGGTGTACCCCAGGCTGACCTCGTCGAAGCCCTGAAGCCGCTCCTGGGCCTCGCGGGTGCGCACGTGGACCCGGCGGCCCTTGCGGATCTCGCCCCGGGTCATCCGCTCCCGCAGCTCCTCGTCCGAGAGCTCTGCCACCGGCATCCGCTCCTTGGGGGCCGGCCGCACGGCCTCGCCCCGGAGGTAGGCGTGGATGCCCCGGGCCGCCCGGTGGCCCGAGGCCACCGCCTCGATCACGAAGGCGGTGCCGGTGGTGGTGTCGCCCGCGGCGAACAGCCCCGGTCGGGCCGTGGCCCCGGTCTCGGGGTCGGCCACCACCGTGTTCTGGCGGGTGATCTGGACGCCGGTGTCCGGCGGCAGGAACGCGAGCCCGGCCCGCTGGCCCACCGAGAAGATCACCGTGTCGCACTCCACCTCGAACTCCGAGCCGGGCACCGGCACGGGCCGGCGCCGGCCGGTCTCGTCGGGCTCGCCGGGCTCCATGCGCTGGAACCGCACGGCCCGCACCCGGCCGTCGGGCCCCGCCAGGATCTCCACCGGGTTCGAGTGGAAGGTGAACGCCACCCCCTCTTCCTCGGCGTGCCGGATCTCCAGGGGATGGGCCGAGGCCTCCTCGCGGGAGCGGCGGTAGTGCACCGCCACGTCGGCGCCCAGGCGCACCCCCGTGCGGGCGCAGTCCATGGCCACGTCGCCCGCGCCGATCACCACCACCCGTCGGCCCACGTCGGGGGGGGTGCCCAGGCGCACGTCCCGCAGGAACGACGTGTTGGTGAGCACCCCGGGCAGGTCGTTGCCGGGAATCGGCAGCCGCACCCCCTCGTGGGCGCCCACGGCCACCAGCACGGCCCGGAACCCGTCGTCGAACAGGTCCTCCACGTTGGACACCGGGTGGTTGAGCCTGAGGTCCGCCCCCAGGTCCACGATCTCCTGCACCTCGCGCTCGATGATCGAGGCCGGCAGCCGGTACTCGGGCACCCCCACCCGGAGCATGCCGCCGGCCACCGGCAGGGCCTCGAACACCGTCACCGGGTACCCCTCGAGCGCCAGGTCCCGGGCCGCGGTGAGCCCGCAGGGGCCCGCGCCGATCACCGCCACCCGCTCGTCGAACCGTCTATCGGCCGGCGGGGGGGGCTCGTAGGGCCGGGAGTAGGCCCAGTCGGCCACGAACCGCTTCAGGGCCCGGATGTCCAGGGGCTCGTCCACCCGGCCCCGGGTGCAGGCGTCCTCACACCGGTGGTTGCAGATGCGGCCGCAGATGCCCGGGAACGGGTTGTCGAGCTTGATCGTGCGAAACGCGGCCTCGTAGTCCCCGGCACGGATGTGGGCGATGTACCCCTGGGCCCGCTGCCCGGCGGGGCAGGCGTGGCGGCAGGGGCTCACGCCGCGCTTCTCCACGGCAAAGGCGTTGGGCACGGCCTGCGGATAGAGCTTGTGGATGGCCTTCCGGGTGGAGAGCCCCTCGTCGAAGGGGTTGGGGATGGCCACCGGGCACACCTTCTCGCAGTCGCCGCAGGCCGTGCACCGGTCCTCCCGCACGTAGCGGGGCCGACGCCGCAACCGCACGCGGAAGTCACCCGCGTGCCCCTCCACGGCCAGCACGTCCGCGTTGGTGATCACGTCGATGTTGAGGTGGCGGCCCGTGTCCACCAGCTTGGGGCTGATGGTGCACATGGCGCAGTCGTTGGTGGGAAACGTCTTGTCGAGCTGGGCCATGTGGCCGCCGATGGCCGAGCGGTTCTCCACCAGGTACACCTTGAACCCGGCGTCGGCCAGATCGAGGCTCGCCTGGATGCCGCCGATCCCGCCGCCCACCACCATGACCGCGCCGGTCAGCCCGGCGCTCCCTGACGCTTGACCCATGATCTGCTCCCGGCTGGAGGGGCTGGAAGGGCAGAAGGCTAGGAAGCTGGAAGGCTAGAGAGCGGAACCCTGGGGTGGGGCCCGAAAACGGGCGGCCGCCTGGGCCGCCCGTTCCCCTCCCCTCGACACCCGCCTGCTACACCTGCTTGGTCACGAACGCGTACTCCGGAACGCCCTGGACCTCGGCCTCCCATTCGGCCTCCAGGGCGGCCTTCTGCTCCAGCACCGTCATGACCATGTTCTGGATCATGTCGCTGGTGTAGTCGGTGGTGATGAGGTCGTCGGCCATGTCCAGGATCTCGATGCCCTCCTGGTAGCCGGAGCGGTACACCAGGTAGCTGGGCATGGGCAGTACCAGGATCACGCTGGTGCGCGTGGTCCGGAAGTCCTCCTGGATCAGCTCCAGGAGCCCCGTGCCGTCCTCTTCGAGATAGGGGAAGGTGGTGTGGAGGAGGACCAGGCTCGGCCGCTTCTGGAGCACCGCGTCCCGACAGCCGTCGACCCGGGTGACCTCGTCGATCCTCAGATCCGGCTTGGCCTCGGTCAGGATCCGGCGCAAGCTCTTCACGCGGCTCCGGTCCGTGTCGATGATCATCACGTCGGTGTGGCGTTCCATGATGCGCCTCCTTCGGGGAACGTCCCCCGTGCGGGTTTTGCCTCTTGAACAAGCAAAGCTCGTGCCAACGCCACACCTACTGGATTCCCGTACACTTTACCCGCCGCTACCCATTCCGACGGTCGATGCCCGGGTGTTGAGGCCTGCATCCGTGGCAGAACACCCCACGCACACCACAGCGAATCGGGGCATCTGTCCACCAGGATCTCATAACCTTCCAGCATTACTATATTTTCTTTGTGCTCCGGGGATGGGGCGTTTTGCCCCTCCGCTCCCTTCCCCCCGTCAGGGTGAGGCAATTTGCCCCAAGGCACCGGGAGGGGCTGGGGGGCATACCCGCGGGCGCCCGTCGGGGGGGCGGTTACGCCCCCAGACCGTACTGCTTGATCTTGCGATAAAGGGTCTTGCGATCGATCCCCAAAACCTCGGCCGCCCGGGTCTTCTGCCCGTCACAGGCCCGCAGCACGAGCGCGACGTGGTCGCGCTCCAGCTCCTCCAGGGTGGGGAACCGTTTCCGGTGATTGGGCTGATTCTTTAGGAGATAGGCGGGTAGGCTCGAAGGCCGGAGAACCTCGGACTCCTCCAGGAGCACGGCCCGTTGCACGATGTTCTCGAGCTCCCGGATGTTCCCGGGGAAGTTGTACCCGGCCAGCACCGACAGGAACCCCGGAGACACCTCCCGGAACCGCTTGTGGACCCGGGGGGCGTGCTTCGCCACGAAGTGGCGCACGAGCTCGGGCAGGTCCTCCATCCGCTCCCGGAGCGGCGGGAGGTGAATGGGGAACACGGCCAGCCGGTAGTACAGGTCGCCGCGGAACCGGCCCTCTTTCACCTCCTGCTCCAGGTCCGCGTTGGTGGCCGCGATGATCCGCACGTCCACCTTCCGGGCCGTCACGCCCCCGACCGGCTTGATCTCCCGCTCCTGGAGCACGCGCAGGAGCTTGGCCTGGGTCTCGGGCCCCAGGTTCCCCACCTCGTCCAGGAAGAACGTGCCCCCGTTGGCGAGCTCCAGCAGGCCCCTCTTGGGGGCGTGGGCGCCGGTAAACGCCCCCTTCACATGGCCGAACAGCTCGCTCTCCAGGAGCGGGCCGGCCAGGGCCGAGCAGTCCACGGCCACGAACTCCCGGTCCTTCCGGGGCGAGAGCTCGTAGATCATGCGGGCGACCACCTCCTTGCCGGTGCCGCTCTCCCCGGTGATCAGCACGCTGGTGTCGGTGGCAGCCACCTTCTCGATCAGGGCGTTCACCTCTCGCATTCGGGGGCTCGACCCAATCACGTACCGGTCGGTGCGGGCCTGCAGCTGCCGCCGGAGCTGCTCGTTCTCGAACCGCAGCCGCCGCCGCTCCTCGGCCCGGGCCGTGGTGATCCGCACCTCCTGGGGGCTGAAAGGCTTGGGCAGGTAGTCGTAGGCACCGAGGCGGAACGCCTTGAGCACGTTGTCGATGGAGGGGTAGCCGGTGATGATCACCACGATCACCTCGGGGTCGAGCTCCCGCATCCGGGCAAGCACCTCCATGCCGTCGAGCCCCGGCATCTTGAGGTCCAGGAACACGAGGTCGTAGTCCCCTTGCCGGAAGCAGTCGAGGGCGCTCGCGCCGTCGTTGCACACGTCGGCCTCATGGCCCATCCGCCGCAAGGTCTTGGCCAACCCTTCCCGGATCGAGCGCTCGTCATCCACGATCAGGGTTCGCACCGTTCCTCCTCGGGAACCGGGAACACCACGGTGAAGGTGGTCCCCCTGCCCGGCTCCGACTCCACGCGGATGTCGCCCCGGTGCATCCGCATGATGTTGTAGGACAGGCTGAGCCCCAGCCCCGTTCCCTTACCGGGCTCCTTGGTCGTGAAGAACGGCTCGAAGATCCGCTGCCGCACCCCAGGGGACATCCCGGGTCCGGTATCGGTGAATGCTACCCACACCGTCCCCTCGTCCGGGTCACAGCCTGACCGCAGGATCAGCTCCCCCTCCCCGTCCATGGCGTCCACCGCGTTGGTGACGATGTTCGTGAACACCTGCTTGATCTGGCTCGGGTTGCCCACCACAAGGGGCAGATCGTCCGACAGCTCTCGGCGTACCCGGATGTTGTGGAACAACGCCTTGCCCCCCAGCAGCTCCATGCACTGGCTCAAGGCCGCGTTCAGATCCACGGGCTCCTGGTACCGCCGGCGCTGGTGGGCGAAGTCCAGCAGCGAGTTCACGATCTCCTTGCACCGCCGGGCCTCCTGGACGATCCGATCCACATCGGACCGGCGCGGGTCCGAGAAGTCCAGGTCCTCCAGCAGCAGCCCCCCGAACAGCAGGATGCCCCCCAGGGGGTTGTTGATCTCGTGGGCCACGCCGGCCGCGAGCTTGCCCAGCGAGGCCATCTTGTCGGCGTGGATGAGCTGCATCTGCACCTCTTCCAGTCGGCGCTCCAGCTCCATCACGTGGCGCAGATCGTGGATGAAGCTCACGGTGCCGGCCTCGGCCCCGTTCTCGCCGTAGAGCAGGTGCACCGTGAGCCACACCGGCACCCTCTCGCGGCTGCGGGTGATCAGAATGGCCTCGTAGCGCTCCAAGACCCCCTCGCCCCCGTGCTGCGGGTCTCGGACCCGCTCCATCACCTCCCTGGCGGCGTTGCCCTCGTAGAAGTCCTGGATGTACCGCCGCCCCACCACCTCGGCGGCCGAGAACCCCAGCAAGGCCTCGGCCCCCCGGTTGAACCGGGTGATCACCCCACGGGCGTCGGTCACCACCACGGGGTAGGGGGAGCCCTCCACCACCTGCCGCAGCCGCGCCAGGGTGCCCCGGAGCTCGTCCTCGGTTTCGTGGCGGGGGGTGACGTCCCAGAGATGGAGCGCCCCGAGCCGACGCTTCTCGGAGACCGGTACGATCTCCATCCGCCCCTCCACCCTCCGCCGCGGCCGCAGGGGAATCTCCACGTCGAACTCCAGCGACACGGTCTCGACCTGCCCGCTCTGGAGGTCCCGAAGAGCCTCCGACAAGACCGGGCGGGCCGCCTTGCCCAGCACTCCCAGCACCGTGGCGCCTTGAAGCTGGGCCGCAGACGCCCCCGCCAGCCGCGAAAACGCCGGGTTCGCATACCGGATCCGACGTCCCCCGGGGGTGAACAGGGCCAGGGCCTGGGGCGCGCGCTCCCACAACCCCGCCAAGACCCGTATGCTTCGGTGGTCGTCCGAGAACACTGCGCTGTCCGACATGATCGACTCGCGGCTGCTGGCCCAGGGCCGGTGTCACGAAGGGAGCTCGCCTCCCCTCGGACCCCATCTCAATCACATAGAACCGCGTTTGTCAATGCCCCATCCCTCTGCCAGAGGAGCGCAGGATCTGACCAGCGCGGAAATGGGCCGCCCGAATGGGCTCGGGAAGACGATATCGCGGAGAAAGCCGGAGCACCCACCGTACCGCCTCCGAGAGCCCCACCCCCCACCCCACCGAAACGAACACCGGTTTCACACGGGCCCGAGTGCGCACCGCGGCTCCGACCACCTCCCCGCGGTCTTCCAGAGGGGTCCACCTCCCCCGCTCCGGCCGAGGCTCGTCCCATCGGCCCACGAGAGGATCCTTGGCCACCCCCACCGTGGGAACCCGCACCTTTGCCCCCACCGCACACGCCAACCCCCAGCGCCGGGGATGGGCCCGGCCGTGGCCGTCCACCAGGATCAGATCGGGAAGCGAAGAGAGGCGGGCCAACGCCCGAGAGATCGGCCCGGCCTCCCGGGTGGCCAGGAGTCCGGGCCGGTAAGGGGCCTCGACCGGCCCCTCCCAACAGGCCTCGCACAAGGGGGTGAGGGTGGGGGACAAGAGGACCACCGCGGCCGCGACACATCGTCGCCCGGCTCGGTCGTAGGCCACGTCCACGCCGGCCACCTTTTGGAGGGCGTCACCCGTTGCCACGGCCCCCCTCTATCCGTATATGCAGGCATAACGGCTCCAGAATCCGTGTCAGCCGGAAACGGCCCCCGGGCGAGACCGGCGCCGCGCGGGGCGGCGGGTGGCCGTCACCCCGCCAGCCAGGTCCGAACCTTGCTCTCGTAGGCCGCAAGCTCCTGGGACACGGCCGCGGGGTCGGGTCCCTCCACCACGAGGTGGAGCACCGGCCGGTAGGGGTCGGGTAGGAGCAGCACGCTCGTCTCTCCCAGGAGCACCTGCACCCCGTCCACGAAGCTGGCCTCTTTGTCCACGCTGTCCTCGCTCATGCGCCGCATCACCCGGCCCTTCAGCTCGTGGGGACACGGAATCTGCCGCCGTTCGTAGGTGAACGAGGGGAGGGAGGTCAGAACCTCCGAGGCATCCACCCCTGCCCTGGCCAGGAGCTCGAGGATCTTCGCGGCGGCGAACATGGCGTCCGGGGCGTGGAGGAAACGGGGAAAGGCGTACTTTCCCTCAGCCTCCGACACGAACGTGTAGTCGTGCAGCTCCGAGGTGCGAAGGCTCGTGGTCTTGCCCCGGGTGATCCGGAGCCGGGGCTCCAGGCCGTCAAGGACCCGAGGCGCGGTCACGGGGAGGAACACCCGCGCCCCCTCGGGTTCTACCATGGCCAGCAGGCGCAGGATCAGCAAGAGCACCTCGTGCTCCTCCCGGACCCGGCCCTGGTCGTCCACCAGGCGCAGGTTCTGGCCGCCGGGCGAGATGTAGAGCCCCACATCGGCGTGGAGGGCCCCTACGATGTCCTCGGCCTGCTTCAGGATCCGGTCCAGGTCGTACATCCTCCGGGTTAGCCGGCGCTCATCGGGGTAGGCGTTGAGCACCACCGTCCGGCACCCCAGGGCGTTCAGGAGCGGAGGCAGGTACTCGCCCGTGGTGCCGTTGTCCAGATCCACCACCACCCGGAACCGCCGCGCCCTCACGGCGTCGGCGTCGATCTCCCGCAGAAAACCCTCCCGGTAAAACGCGTCGATCCCCGCCAGCTCCCGAATGGCCCCCACCTCGGAGTGGTCCACTCGGCGGAAGTTCTCCTTGAAGAAAATCCGCTCGATGGACTTCTCCACGCTGGTATCGATCCGGTTGCCGGCCTCGTCGTAAAACACGACCTGGGTGCTGCGGCTGTCCGACGGGCTCTGCTGGAAGTACACTCCGGCCACCTCGCCGAAACTGGCCAGCTTGTATCGGGTGACGGGCACGGGCACCATCTTCACGTCGTGCACGTCCACCCCGGTGGAGAGAATGCCGCCCAGAAAGGCCCGTTTGAGCATCCGGCTCGCCTTCAGGTAGTCGCGGCCCACCAGGATCGCCGTGTTGGGCCGCAGAATCGACCCCATGGCCGCCCCCAGCTTGGCCGCAAACTCCGGCGAGAGCTCGATGTTCGTGCGCCCCTCCACCGCGCCCGCCTCGAACACCGACTTCTTCCACTTGTCGCCCCACACCAGGTTGGCGGAGAGCACCGCCCCGGGTTCCACCTTCTTGTCGGGCCAAACCATGAGGTCCCGCTCGAAGGAAGCTCGATCGCCCACCTCGGTGCCCTCGGCCACCACGGCCCCCTTTTCCATGCGCACCCCGTCGCCCACCCACACCCGGTCACACAGAACGACTCGCCGGAGCCTCGCCCCCGGCCCCACGCGCACCTCGTTCCACAGCACGCTCGAGGCCAAGGCTGCGCCGTCCCCGATCCGGCACCCCTTTCCTATCACCGTGCTCTCGAGCTCCACCGAGCGGCCCACCTCGGCCCCGGATCCCAGCACCACCCGCCCCCGCACCCTCAGATCTTCGGGCGGAACGAACCCCTCGTCCTCGGCCCAGAGCTCCCCCTCGGCGGTCTCGATCCGGCGGCCCGGAAACGAAAGACTCACCTTTCCGGCCAGCACGTCCGCCACGGCGTCCCGGTACGCGTCCGGATCCCCCACGTCGCGCCAGTAGCCCTCGGCGGACACCCCGTAGATCGGCACCTCGTCGCGCAGAAACGAGGGGAACAGGTCCTTGGAGAAATCGAAGGGCCGGCCCCGGGGAATCCGGGTCAGAACCTCGGGCTCGAGGACGTAGATCCCCGTGTTCACCGTATCGCTGAATACCTCCCCCCACCCCGGCTTCTCAAGGAACCGCAGGATCCTTCCCTCGGCATCCGTGATTACCACCCCGAACTGGAGGGGGTTGGGCACCCGAGTGAGGGTGATCGTGACCGGTGTCCGCTTCCCCTTGTGGAACGACGTGATGGCGCCCAGGTCAAAATCGGTGATCACGTCCCCTGACAGAACGAGGAAGGTCTCGTCCAGAAAGGGCTCCGCACACTTTACTGCACCGGCCGTGCCGAAGTCCTCCTCGGGGAGCACGTAACGGAGCCGAAGGCCGAAACGAGACCCGTCGCCGAAGTGCTCCCGGATCGCATCAGGCATGTAGTAAAGCAGGATCACCACCTCATGGATCCCGGCCCCCCGCACCCGCTCCAGGATATGCTCCATCATGGGGCGGTTCACCACCGGGACCATGGGCTTGGGCAGGCTGTGGGTGAGGGGTTGGATGCGTGTGCCGAACCCGCCGGCCATCAGAACCGCTTTCATGAAACCCGTCCTCCTGGTCGAAGCGCAACCACCAGCCCGCAAACAAAAGCCCGGGCGAGCCGGGCCTCGATCTGGGGGAGAATCCGCCGCTACTGATCCCGCGTGCCGCCGTATCGCCGCTCGATCACCCGGGCGACCTCGGCCTTGAGTTCGTCGAGGCTCCCCGACTTCACCACGTACGCGTCGGCCAGCCAGGCCGAGTAGTCGGTCTTGAACGAGCTGTACGCCGTCGACAGCACCACCGGCACATCCCGGTGGGTACGGGAGAACTCCTGAAGGAACTGAAGGCCGCTCTCACCCCTCAACTTGATGTCGAGCACCACGGCATGGACCTCGTTCTCCTCCAACAGACCCCGGGCCTCCTCCCCGCTGGCCGCGCACAGAACCCGGTACCCGGCCTCCTCCAGCTCCTCCTGGTACAGGACCCGGATGCTCTCCTCGTCGTCCACCACCAGCACGGTGTACATGGCGCCTCCTCCCGGCGATGCGAAGCGGGTTCATCTTAGCACGCCGTTCCCTCTGGTCAAACCGGTCCGGCCGGCCGAAGCCGGTAAAGTCTCTGCCGCCAGGATACGAAAAGAAGACCACCCCCTGGCCCGGAGGAGTGCGTTGGAGAACCCGAACCTCCCCATCGATTCGATCCCACCGGAACTGGCGCCGGCGGCCTGGGCGTTGTTGGCTGAGATCGCCCGCCGCATCCCACCGTTCCTGGGGCAGCCCCCGATGATCCTGCTGGAGCAGGCTTCGGACAGCACGGCCCTGTCCGAGGCGCTTGCCACGTTCCTGGCGTGGCTCGAAACCGCCCCGACCCAGTGGGGCACCCGCATGGAGGAGCTCGAGGGCCTGTTCGGTGAGATGGGGGCCGTGGTCGGGGAGCTGGACGGCCGGGTGCGGAGGTTCGTCCAGCATGCCCGCAGGTATGCCACGGAGCACGAAGGGCTGACCGCATCGCTGGAGGAGGCCCTTGACCGGTTCGACCGGGCTCCGCTGGCGGACGGGTTCCGACTGGCCTTCGAGCCGATCCTGAGAACCCTGCGCTCCGAGGCCACGAGGGAGGCGCGCGAAACCCGACGACTGGAGGAGGAGGCTGGGCTGCTGAGGGACCTGCTGGGGGGGCTACGCGAACGGCTCGGGCAGGTGGAGAGCAGGGTGCGGGCGCTACGCACCCAAAGCCTGCGGGACCCCCTGACCGGTCTGTGGAACCGAGGCGCCTGGGACGACCGCCTGGCCGAGGAGACCGCCCGGGCCCTGCGGTACCTGCAGCCGTTCTCGGTGATCCTGTGGGACGTGGACCGGTTCAAAGAGGTCAACGACCGCCACGGCCACCCCACCGGAGATCTGGTTCTCCAGGCGCTGGCCGGCCGCACCCTCCAGGCCCTGCGGCGCAGCGACTTCGTGGCTCGGTACGGGGGCGAGGAGTTTGCCGTGCTCCTGCCCCACACCGAGGGCGATGCGGCCCGGATCGTGGCGGAGAAGCTTCGGCACCTGGCCGAGATCTCTCCCGTGCGAACCCAGACCGGTCCGGTGCGGGTCACCTTGAGCGTGGGGGTGGCCACCTGGCATCCGGGAGAGGACGAGCAGGCCCTTGTGAAGCGGGCGGACGCCGCCCTCTACCAGGCCAAAAGGGCCGGTCGCAACCGGGTGATGACGGCCCCATCCCCTTCGAGCGAACCCAAAAAAGAGCTCCGGCCCGCTTGACAGGCCCGGGCCCATCGGGTATAAAGCGCGTCTCATTCGCGCTGGGGGATCGTCTAAGGGTAGGACAGCGGACTCTGGATCCGCGAGTGAGGGTTCGAATCCTTCTCCCCCAGCCAATCGTTCGCACAAAACGGTCCCGTCGTCTAGCCAGGCCTAGGACACCGGCCTCTCACGTCGGCGACACGGGTTCAAATCCCGTCGGGACCGCCATCTCTTCGGGACCCCGGCGCCGCTCGGCGCCGGGGTCCCTGTGTTTTTCCCACCCGTCCGGGCAGACGGATCACCTCACGGTGTGGCAAGCATAGGAGCGGCACGCGGCGCTCCACCAGGCCCCATGCCCCCGAGGAGCTCGCAAGTGGCCCAGGAGCCGACCGGTCGCTTGGCCCGCAGATTCATGAGCATTTGTCGCGAAACCGTCGAGGGTGCGTCAGCCCGGGGCAAGCACGAGCAACGAGGGGTACAGGCGTACGGGACGGTACGTCGAGCCCCGAGGCGCAAGCACGCCCCAAGATAGCGTGCAGTCGGTGGTTGCGGCAGAAGGCTCCTTGAATCACGCGGGCTAGCAAGCCGAAGGCCGCAGACCGACAACCGTCGACCGAAGTCACCGGCACGCTTTACATCCCGACCCCAACGAAAGGGTGGTCGGGGCGAAGGGAGGAGCCTCCATGACCCGTGCCATCCATCCGGCCTACCTCTCGCCCACCCCAATCCTGGACGCGGATCACCCCACGGTTCGAGGGTTCATCCGGGACGCGGTCGAGAACCGCGCCGATCCGGTGGAGCAAGCCGTGGCCTTGTACTATGCCGTGCGGGACCGGATCTGGTACGACCCGTACGCCCCGTTCTACCGGCCCGAGCACTACCGGGCGAGCCGGATCATCGAGGCGGGCCGGGGGTACTGCGTGCAGAAGGCGTCGGTCATGGTCGCGGGGGCCCGGGCCCTGGGGATCCCGGCCCGGGTGTCGTTCGCCACGGTGCGGAACCACCTGGCCACCCGCCAGCTCCTGGAGTTTCTCGGATCGGACCTGTTCGTGTACCACGGGGTGGTGGAGCTCTACCTGGAGGGGAAGTGGGTCAAGGCCACCCCCGCGTTCAACCGGGAGCTGTGCGAGCGCCACGGGGTGGACCCGCTGGAGTTCGACGGCCGCCACGACTCGATCTTTCAGCCCTACAACCGGCAGAACCAGCAGTTCATGGAGTACGTGGAGTTCCATGGAACCCACGTCGACATCCCCCTGGACGAGCTTCTGGCGGCCTGGCGGAGGGTTTACGGGGACGAACGGGTGGACGCCTGGATCCGGATGCACGAAACGAAGGGCTCGGCCCGGCCCCGGGACTTTTCAGGCGAGGACGTGGTCAGCGACTGAGCCCGAACCGGGCCAGACGCCGCAGGGCCCGCACCTTGTCCGACCGATCCACCCGCGACCGGTCCACGGCCTGCCGCAGGATCTCGATCGTTCGGTCGTAGGTCTCCCGGTCCACGGGGAACGGCGTGCGGTCCTTGCCGCCGTGGGCGAAGCTGAACCGGGCCGGGTCCCGGGTGCTCGCCCGCGTGCCGTACACGAGCTCTCCCGCAAGGGCCAGAGCCCGCAGGGTCTTCGCGCCCACGCCGGGAACCCCCAGCAAGGCCTCGAAATCCTGCGGGGCCCTTTCGTAGGTCTCGAGGAGGATTTTCCGGAGGTACCTCGGGTTCACATCGGCCAGGCTCACGGGGTGTCGGCGGGGAAGGGTGAGGTCGGTGGCGCGGGCTACCGCATCCAGGACGACGCCGGGCTCCCGGGCCAGCGCCACCGACGCGGCCTGCGCAGGCTCGCTCTCCCGCGCCACCAGGTTCAGGGTGGGGCTCTCCGTCTCGGCGCACACCGCGGCGTGGGGCTCCACCGTGAACGATGCCATCGCCTCGCCCAGCCAGTGATACCGGCGGGCCGTACGGGTTTCGGTCCGCATGCCCTGCTGCACCACGCACCAGCGGCCGTCGCGGGTGAAGAAAAACGCGTGGTGGTAGATCTGATGCCCGTCCTGCACCGCAGCCGAATCCACCTTGGCCGAAAGCCGGCTCGCCCGCACCAGGCCGTCGGCCTCCAGCCCCACCCGCTCACAGGCCGCCTCGATCTCCGCCGGCGTGCGCCGCGACGCCCGGCCCTTGCCCCCTGCCACGAAGAGCCCCAGGTCGGGGCCGGCATCCCCCAACGCCTCCTTGACCGCGCCGCACACCGTGGTGGTGACCCCGCTCGAGTGCCAGTCGAACCCGAGGACGCAGCCAAGGGCCTGAAACCAGAAGGGGTCGGACAACCGCCGCAGCACCTCGCCGGGCCCGTGCTCCTCCACCAGGAGCCGCACGATCTCCCGGGCGAGCCGCACCATCCGCTCGAACAGCCAGCGGGGCGCGCGGCCGGTGTGGAGGGGGAGGTGGGCCGTGCCGGTTCTCATGGCTTTCCGGTAAGTTCGGGCCTTCGGTCCGCTGGAGGGTTAGGAGGCTCGGAGGCTGAAAATCCCGCTGTTTCTAGCGCCCCAGAGCGCGGCTCTACCTGTGGGAGCGGTCTCTTGCGGCCGGGGCCCCCACTCGCGGGCCTGCGGACCGGGGGCACGGGCCTGTGGAGCGGCTCACCCTCATCACCGTGTCGCCATGGGGTTGTACCGAGTCGCCTCCGGCCGTACCCTACGGGCCGGCCAAGAGAACACCGAACCCGGCCCGCAGGGGGAGAACCGATGCTCGTTCGCGTGCTCACCGTCTTCTGCGTTGGGGGGGTCCTGCTCGGCGCCTGGGGGGCGCAGGGGGCCCAGCGGATCCAGGTCACCAACTACGGCAGAAAGGAGCCGGTGCTGTTCTCCCACTCCGGTCACGCCGAGCGGTTCCCGTGTGACACCTGCCACCACCCCCAGCGCTCGGAAGGGGCCCATCGCTGCGGAGCGTGCCATCGCTCCGAGGCCGAGGGCGAAAAGCCCTCCCTGGAGAAGGCGGCCCACGGCGAGGGCGACCCGCCGGGCCGCTGCCGGCCGTGCCATTTCGGGCCCAAGGCCCGGAAGCCCCTGGAGTGCGCGGACTGCCACATCGGCTCCGAGTGAACGGAGCGGCAGTGGCAGCCCGGGCCTTCGGCCCGCCAGACGGCCGGGAAACCGCCGTCGGTGCCCCGTGCCTGCACGGCGAATCCCAATGCCCGGCTTCACCCCGCGCGCGGCCGGAAATCAGTGGTCGCGGCCGCTCGGCCGATGGGGTGCCGAGGCCAGGTCCACGGCCCGCTCGGGACCCTCGGGCAGCACCCACGGGAGGACGGCCAAGAACTCGATCCGCACCACCGGCCGGCCGCCCCACGCCCCCTCGGGCGCCATCCACGGCCGCACGGCCGCATGCACCCGCTCGGAGACCCGTTCGAACACGTCCGTGGCCCCGGCCGCGAACGGGAACCCCCGGTAGGGCCGGCCCGCCACGATCTCGCCCACGCAGAGGTAGGTCCCTGCGTACAGGTGCAGCCCCCCTTCCAACGGAGTGACCCACCGGACCTCCCGCTCCTTGCGGGGATCCACCCCCAGGGACGCCAGCAGCTTTCGGAACGCCGGGCCGTACCGTGCCGGACGGGCCGCATCGAAGTTGCGGCAGGCCAGACACCCGCAGCCGGAGGCGAACCCGGCCCCCACCGCCCGGTACAGGCGCCGGGTGGCGGCGGGGTCCACCTCCAGGGTCCAGGCGAGCACCCGTTGCCGCACGCTCATGGCGCCGGACTCACCCGGAACCGCCCCTCCGGGCGGGACGGGAGCCGAACCCGGGTGCGCAGATCGATCCGGTCCGCCCCGGAGCCTCCCCACCGAAGCCCCCACCGCACGGCCTGGTCCAGCTCCGGGGGCCCCACCCCCGAGGGCAGCACCACCACGGTGCGGGGCGTGGGGGCCACGACCCGCACCTCCCGGTTGCGGACCCGTTGGCCTTCCACCGCCTCCAACGCCCCCAGCAGCAGCTCCGGCCGCCGGGCCAGGGCCGCAGCCCCCTCCCCCTCCAGGAGCACGGCGCCCTCCCCGTCCCGGGCGAAGCTCAGGGCCCACTCCGCCTCCCGGGCGTCCCGCCGGACCCGCTCGGCCACTTCCTTCAGCCCCACCCCCCACTCCTTCAACAGACCGGCCGTGAGGTACTGGACGTGATCCGGGCACAGGGCCGCCACCACCACCGGGACCCCCCCGGCCCGCTCCCACACCAGGGCCTCGCCCGGCGTCCGCACGGGAACCTCGCGAAGCACCACCTTCCGGCCGCAGAAGCACCGGAACGGACGGACCGGCCGGGCCAGCTCCGCCCGCAGATCGGTCCAGAACTCCTCCCAGGCGTCCGGATCGCTTGCGAACCAGCCGGCCCAGGCATCCGGGTCCAGGTCAAACCTCCGGCCGGTCTCGGGGTGGCGCAGCCGGACCCCGTGCCCCTGCCGCCGCACCTCCAGGCCGCCGGCGTGGGCCCGCACCCAGGACACCAGGTCGGCCTGGGCTTCCAGAGCCTCCACGGCCCGCACGGCGGCCAGGGCCGCGGCAGCCGAGGGCCCCAAGGCCTCTGTCGCCGCCCGGAACCGCCACTCCTCCGAGTTCACGAACACGGTCTCCCCCCGATCCGAGGCCCAAAAACCGCCCTGCTCGGGCCTTACCTCAAGGCCCGCTTCGGCCAAGGCCTTCTCCAGGGCCCGAAGGAACGGATCCGCAGGCACCCGGACCCACGCCACATTTCCCTCCCCCGCCGGCGCCAGGCGGTCGCTCGGGAGCCACTCGTCCCAGGTGACCTCCGGGACCCAGGGGACCGCGGGATCCCAAGGGTAGGCCCGGACCCAGTCCGGCCCGGGCGCGGCCTTTCCGGCGGCCATCCACCGAACCTGAACCTCTGAAGGTTCTCCGGCGAGGGCCGTTGCCAAGACCCGGCGAAACCGGGCGGCCCCCGAGAGCACCTCGGCGTACGGGTCGTCAGGGAGGGCCCGCGCCATGCGCTCGGCCACGGCCACGGCCCCCTCGTACCGGGCGGCCGTGAGCTCCGCCCAGGCCCAGTCCCAGTACACGTCCCGCAGGAACGCCTGCCGGTCCTCCACGGCCTCGGCGGTCGGCCCTTCCAGGACCCGGGCCGCCTCCTGGAACCGTCCCAGGTCGTACAGGCACTCGGCCCGCAGCCACACGGCCTCTGCCCCGAGCTCCGAGCCCGGACCGACCTCGCCCAGGTACGACAGGGCCTCCTCGAACAGCCCCGCCTCGTGGGCGTCCCAGGCCAGGTTCAGCCAGCCCCGGTCCTGGGACGGCCCCGCCCAGGCCGCGGCCGCCAGGAGCACGACCGCCCACAGACACGCCGCCCCCAACGCTGCAGCCCGGCAGCTCCGCTTCGCAGCCGGCTTCCGGGGTGCCGCACCGAAACGCCCGCTTGGCCGTCTGGCTGATGACGTCCGCACTGATCGCCTCCGAATCCTTCAGAAGAACTGGTCATTACACCGGTCCGCGCGCACGCCTGTCAACGCCGGCGCCGAACCAGTCGCTCCGGGTCCAGCAGCCGCCGCAGCTCCCCTTCGTCCCCCAGCCCGAGGTCTGCCGCGGCGCGTGCCAGCGACACCCCCCGGGCCAGGGCCTCGTGGACCACCCGGGCCGCGGCCTCGTACCCCACCACCTCGGCCAGGGGGGTCACCAGGGCCGGGCTCGCCTCGGCCAGGGCCCGGCACCGGTCCCGGTCCGCCTCGATCCCGGCCACGCACCGCCGGGCCAGCAGCCGGCACGCCTCCGCCAGGAGGGAGATCGACTCCAACAGGTTCCGGGCGATCAGGGGCATCATAAGGTTCAGCTCGAACGCCCCGCCCATGCCCCCCTGGGCCACGGCCTGGTCGTTGGCCAGCACCTGGGCCGCGGCCTGGAGCACCGCCTCGGGCACCACCGGGTTCACCTTGCCCGGCATGATGGACGAGCCCGGCTGGAGCGCCGGGAGCCGGATCTCCCCCAACCCGCCCCGGGGGCCCGAGGCCATCCACCGAAGATCGTTCGCGACCTTGGTCAGGGCCACGGCCAGCCCCCGGAGCGCCCCGCTCACGGCCACACAGGCGTCCCTCGCCCCCTGGGCCTCGAACGGGTCCCGACCGCGCCGCAGGTCGAGACCGGTCTCCGCCGACAGGAGGCGCAGCACCCGCGGCGCGAACTCGGGGTGGGCGTTCACCCCCGTGCCCACCGCCGTGCCGCCCAACGGCACCTCCGCCAGCCCCTTGGCCGCGGCCCGGATCCGGGCCGCGGCAGACCGGACCTGGCTGGCGTACCCCCTGAGCTCCTGGCCCAGGGTCACCGGCAGGGCGTCCATGAGGTGGGTCCGGCCCAGCTTCACCACGTTGCGCAGCGCCCGGGCCTTGGCCCGTAGGGCGCGGGCCAGCTCCCCGGCGGCCGGCAGGAGGCCCTGCTCCACCCCGCCGAGGGCCGCCACGTGGATGGCGGTGGGAAACACGTCGTTGGACGACTGGCACCGGTTCACGTGGTCGTTGGGGTGGACCGGCCGGCCGCCCAACCGGGCCGACGCCCGGCGGGCCAGCACCTCGTTCACGTTCATGTTGGTGGAGGTGCCGGAACCGGTCTGGAACGGGCTCAAGGGGAACGCCCCCTCGTCCCGGCCGGCCAGCACCCCCTCGGCCGCCTCCACGACGGCATCGGCCACCTCCGCCGGAATCAGCCCGAGCTCCCGGTTCACCCGGGCCGCGGCCCGCTTGATCCGCACGAGGGCCTCGATCACGGCCCACGGGACCCGGCCCACCGGGATCCCGTTCTCAAGGGCCCGCTGGGTCTGGGCTCCCCACGGGGCGTCCTGGGGGACCCGCACCTCGCCCATTGTGTCGTGCTCGATCCGGTCCGGCATCGGAACCTCCTGCTGGAAGGCTGGAGTTGGGCCTTCGGCCCGCTTGGAGGCTGGAAAGCCCAAAGGCTAGAAAGCTGGAAAGCTAGGAGGCCAAGAGGCCGAAAACCCTGGGCCTTCGACCCGCTCGGACTCTAACCTACCCAAAGCCGTCCGGATCGCCAGCCAATTTTTCACCGCCCCGTCCGGGCGATGGGTCAGGTTTCACCGCCGGCCCGGCGGTCGCCCGCGGCCAAACGGGCGGTTGAAAACGGTCTGGATCTTGCTAGACTCACCGCGCGGTCCCGCGCCGGAACCGGGACCGGTTCGCCCTTCGCAAGGAGAACGCCCATGCACATCGAACCGTTCGTGTACGAACGCCCCACGAACCTCCGGGAGTTCGAGCAGGCCCTGGCGCGCCACGGCGACGACGCCAAGATCCTGGCCGGGGGCACCGACCTGATGGTGCTCGTGAAGGAGAAGGTGCTCTCCCCCCGGGTCCTGGTGGACGTGAACGCCGTGACCGAGCTCGACTGGATCCGCTGGGACCCCGAGGAGGGGCTGTCCATCGGCGCGGGCACCCGGGTGGCCGCGATCGAGACGAGCCCCCTGGTCCGGGGGCACGCCCCTGCCCTGGCCTTTGCCGCGACCCAGCTGGGGTCGAGCCAGGTGCGGCACATGGCGACCATGGCCGGGAACGTGTGCCACGCCAGCCCCTCGGCCGAGACCCCGCCGGTGCTCCTGGCCCACGACGCCCGGCTCACCCTAGGCCGGGAAGGGGCCGAGAGGACCCTGCCGATCTCCGAGTTCTTCCTGGCCTACCGGAAGACCGCGCTCCAGACCGGAGAGTACCTCAAGGCGTTCCGGCTTCCGCCCCTGCCCCCCCGGGCGGCCGTGGCGTACCGGTTCCGGGGCCTGCGCCGGGCCATGGAGATCGACATGGTCAACGTGGCCTGCTACCTGGAGCTGGCCCACGACGGCTCGGCCGAGGCGGTGCGGATCGCCATGGGCGCGGTGGGCCCGATCCCCTATCGGGCGGTGGCGGCCGAGCAGGCCCTCGCCGGCCGGCCGGTGGACGACGCGTTCTTCGCCGACGCGGGCCGCCTGGCGGCCGACGAGGCCAATCCCATCGACGACATCCGGGCGTCGGCGGCCTACCGCAAGCGCATGGTGGACGTGCTCACGCGGCGGGCCCTGCGGGCCGCCTGGGACCAGATCCAAGGAAAGGAGGGGTAGAGCCGTGAAACAGCCCATCACGCTCACGGTCAACGGCGAGCCCTACGAGCTTCTGGTGAACCCCACCGACTTCCTGGTGGACGTGATCCGAGATCAGATCGGCCTGACGGGCACCAAGAAGGGGTGCGGCATCGGCGACTGCGGCGCCTGCACCGTGCTGGTGGACGGCAAGCCCGTGCTGTCGTGCCTCACCCTGGCCGTGTCCGTCCAGGGCCGCGAGATCACCACGATCGAGGGGCTCTCCTCGGGCCCCGAGCTCCACCCGGTGCAGCAGGCGTTCGTGGACAAGGGCGCGATCCAGTGCGGGTTCTGCACGCCGGGCATGATCCTGTCGGCCAAGGCGCTCCTGGACCGGATCCCCAACCCCACGGAGGAGGAGATCAAGCGGGGCATCGCCGGGAACCTGTGCCGGTGCACGGGGTACGTGAAGATCGTGGAGGCCATCGGCCACGCCGCCGAACTGCTGGCCCAGGAGGAGACCCATGGCTGAGAAAACCTTCCGCGTGGTCGGCACCTCGGTCACCCGCAAGGACGCGCCCCTGAAGGCCCGGGGCGAGGCCCTGTACGCCGACGACATCCGCCTGCCGCTGATGCTCCACGCCCGGGTGAAGCGGGCCGACGTGGGCCACGCCCGGATCCTGCGGATCGACACCTCCCAGGCCGAGGCCCTCCCCGGGGTGAAGACCGTGGTGGTGGGGGAGGAGGCCCCGATCCCTTACGGCATCGTGCCCCAGATGCCCACCGAGTACGCCCTGGCCTACAAGAAGGTGCGCTACCACGGCGAGCCGGTGGCGGCCGTGGCGGCCGTGGACCCCGACACCGCCGAGAAGGCCCTGGATCTGATCGAGGTGGAGTACGAGCCCCTGCCGGTCTACACCGACCCGAAGGAGGCCATGGCTCCGGACGCGGTGAAGATCCACGAGGAGAGCCCCTTCCCCGCGAACATCGCCTACCAGGCCGAGCAGGAGTTCGGCGACGTGGACCGGGCGTTCGCCGAGAGCCACTACGTGCTGGAGAAGACCTTCCGCACCAGCTACGTGAACCACGCCTTTCTAGAGCCCCACTCGGCCGTGGCCAAGTTCGACACCAACGGCGAGCTCACGATCTGGTCGGGCACCCAGGTGCCCCACTACCTGCACCGGACCCTCTCCAAGGTCCTGGAGATGCCGATGCAGAAGATCCACGTGAAGGTGCCGAAGGTGGGCGGCGGGTTCGGGGGCAAGGGCGAGGTGTCCAACAACGAGCTGATCGCGGCCTTGCTGGCCCGCAAGGCCGGTCGGCCCGTGAAGCTCACCTACTCCCGCAAGGAGGTGTTTCTGCAGCACCGGGGCCGCCACCCCATCGAGATCCGGATGAAGATCGGGGTGGACCGGGAGGGGGTCATCCAGGCCCTGGAGTACGACGGCACCATGGACGGGGGGGCCTACGGCGGCTGGGGCGTGGTGATCCTGTTCTACACCGCGGCCATGCTCCACCTGCCCTACAAGGTGGAAAACGTGCGGTTCCGGGGCCGCCGGGTGTACACCAACAAGCCCACCTGCGGGGCCATGCGGGGCCTGGGGGGGGTGCAGCCCCGGTTCGCCATGGAGAGCCTGCTCGATCAGATCGCGATCGACCTGGGGATGAGCCCCTACGAGATCAAGAAGAAGAACGCGATCGACCGGACCCACGAGACCGTGAGCGGCGTGTACGTGCGCCACAGCGAGTACAAGCAGTGCATCGACAAGGTGGTGGAAAACTCCGGCTACCTGGAGAAACACCGCAAGCTGCCGTTCGGCCGGGGGGTGGGCCTGGCCGGCGGCTACTACATCTCGGGCACCGCCTACACCCTGTACATGTCGTACAAGCCCCACTCCACCGCCACCGTGCGGGTGGACACCGAGGCCGGGGTCACGGTGTACTGCGGGGCCACCGACATTGGGCAGGGCTCGGACATGGTGCTCGGCATGATGGCGGCCGAGAAGCTGGGGCTGCCGTTCGACCAGATCCACGTGGTCAGCGGCGACACCACCCTGGCCCCGTTCGACCTGGGCAGCTTCGCCAGCCGGGTCACCGTGGCTGCGGGCACGGCCGTGTGCCAGGCCTGCGACCGGGTGCTGGAGAAGATCTTTTCGGTGGCCGCGGTGCAGCTGGGCTGCCGGGCTCAGCAGCTCACCGTGGCCGACGGCGAGATCTACTCCGTGTTCGAGCCCCACAAGAAGCGCATGGGGTTCTGGGAGGCGGTGGAACGCTATATCGACGCCAACGGGCCCCTGGTGGCCTCGGGCGAGTTCACCCCGCCGCGGCGCACCGGCAAGTTCAAGGGCGCCAACATCGGCCACAGCCCCACCTACGGGTTCACGGCCCAGGTGGCCGAGGTGGAGGTGGACACCGAGACCGGCGAGATCCTGGTGGTCAACTACTGGGAGGCCGGGGACTGCGGTCAGGCCATCAACCCCCAGAGCGTCGAGGGCCAGGTGGAGGGCTCGATCGTGATGGGCATGGGCCAGGCCCTGTTCGAGCAGGTCCGGGTGGCCGAGGACGGCCGGCTGCTCAACCCCAACCTCCACGACTACAAGGTGCCCACGGCCGCGGACCTGCCGGCCATCCGGACCCACATCGTGGACAGCTACGACCCGGACAGCCCGTTCGGGGCCAAGGAGTCGGGCGAGGGGCCGATCCAGCCCGTGATCCCCGCCATCCTGAACGCCATCTACGACGCCATCGGCGTGCGGTTCACCGAGATGCCCGTGACCCCCGAGAAGGTGCTCGAGGCCCTGGAGCGCCGGAAAGCAGAAAGGAGCTGAGCGCCATGGACGCCGCCAAGGTCCGCGAACTCGTCAACGACCCCCGCCGGATCGGGGTGATGGCCACCACGAACCGGGCCGGCCAGCCCAACGCCGCGGTGTTCGGCTCGCCCTACATGCCCGACGACCACACCCTGGTGATGGGCCTGGGCGAGACCCGCACCGCCCAGAACCTGCTCGAGACCTCCCGGGCCGTGTTCCTCAGCGTGCTCCCGGCCGACAACCCCGTGGAGACCCAGGGAGTCCGGATCTACCTCAAGGTGCGCACCATGGAGAAGGAGGGGCCGAACCTGGAGGCTGTGAAGGACCGCATCCGGAAGGCGGCCGGCGACCGGGCCGCCGCCCGGGTCAGGTACGCCGTGTTCTTCGACATCGAGTCGACCCGGCCCCTGATCGACTGGGGCCCGGCGAGCAAGGAGCCACTGACCTAGCCCGCACTATTCATGAAGCCTTCTACTGCAACCGCCGATTGCACGCCATCTCGGGGCGTGCTCGCGCCTCGGGGCTCGACGTACCGTGCAGCACGCCTGCACCCCTCGGGCGCTCGTGCTTGCCCCGATCTGCCGCACACTCGATGGTTTCGCGACGAACGCTCATGAATAGTGCGGGCTAGCCAAACCGGCCGCTGCCCCGAGGGGCAGCGGCCGGTTTGCTTCCGGGGCCTCCACGCGCCCCGACCCTGCCCATCGTCTTGCTTCTGCCCCTTGACACCGCCTTTTTTTCTTGTAGGGTCCGCTCCAAACACATTAGCGACTTTTTTCATCCACTATACAGATTTGATCTCGTGGGAACGGACACCCCCGCCCCCCCCAACAAGGAGGGATCCTAATGAGCCCCCGCACTCTCGGCCCAAGAAACCGAACAGGAACGCCTCCCCCATGGGCTTGGCTCCCGCTCGTGCTGCTACTGCTCGCCCTGACGCCGGGTTGCGGCGGGGGGGATGGCGGAGGCACGGAAGTCATCCCGAGCGGGGACACCTCCCCTCCCGTGGTCACGGCGACTCCTGCCGGGGGCACGTACACCGAGCCGGTCTCCGTGACCCTTTCGGCAGACGAGTCGGCAACCATCTACTACACCACGGACGGCTCGGAGCCCACGACGTCCTCCGAAACGTACCAAAGCCCCATCGCCGTGAGCGGAACCACAACGGTGCGGTTTTTCGGGGTGGACAGCGCAGGGAACGAGAGCACGGTGACAACCGAGGAGTACGCCTTCGAGATCCCTCTGACGGTGTCCGGGCAGGTCCTGCTCGACGACGGGGTGACCCCTGTGGAGGGTGCGACGGTGACCGTGAGTCTCTCGGACGAGGCGGCCAGGCGGGCGGTTCGAGCCGCCAAGCGTGCATCTTGGGAGGCTCGAGACTACACCCGACCCGGTGCGAAACAGAGGGCCCAGGAACGACGCCGCCAGGGGCGCTCGCGGGTGACCTTGCGGGTGTTTGGGACCCAGTCCGTAACCACGGATACACAAGGCAACTTCCAAGTTACCGTCAGCTCGGACCAGCTCCCCATTCACGTGCTGGTCGAGGTGGCCCATCAACCGTCCGGAGCTCCGTTGATCGAGTCAGCCAGGTGGCAAACGGTGTCGGAGGCGGGCACGGTGACCTTGACGCCGATCACGATACCGAACCCGCAGGGCAGGGAGGCGGCACGCAGCGGCGACACCGCGGCGACGTCGGATGGGGCGGTGGAGTTCTCGGGGCTGCCGGACGAGGTGGATCGCTTGTTTGCCACTACCTTCGACCCGGGGGACCAGGCGGGAGACGACCCCGGCGAGCAGGCGTTCCCCGGCGAGTTCTCCGAGCTGGGCCAGGTTCCCTTGAACTCGACGGCTTTTCTCTGGGTGGAAGCCCTGGACGCGGACGGCAACCCGGTGAGCAACCTGGGCGACGCGGTGACGATCCGGGCCAAGATCCCCAAGACCCAGTGGGCGGATCTGGAGGACATCACCTCTGGCACGGACCGGATCGAGCTCCCCATGTACTTCTACGACGAGGACTCCCAGATGTGGGAGCAGGGGGACACGCCCGGCTGGCTGGAGGCGGCGGACGGAACGGTTCTTCCCGAGGATGCCCAGAGCGAGATCCTGGACGGATCGTACGACCAAGACGTGTACGCCGTGTTCACCACGACCCACTTCTCGTGGATGAACGTGGATTACGCCTACATCGGCCCGTGGACGTTGTCCCGTCTGGACCGTTCCAAGAGGAACGTGGACTGCCTCTACGAGGCGATGCAGCTCGCCAAAGCCATTGTCAGGTCCCAGAAGGGACACGATACGTACAAGCAGTTCAACAAGGCGGACGGCGACCTGGACGTGGAGCTGGCCGACGGGAAAGGCCCTGAGCTCAAGAGCACGAACCTCAAGGGCGCGTACGGAGAGTTCAAGGGCAACGAGAACGGCGACCAGGACGATCAGCTCTATTTCGACAATACGATGTGGGACGGCTGCAAGGAGGGGGCGACCGAGAAGCAGAAGAAGAACACAACCCTGCTGATGGCCGTCACGCTCGTGCACGAGACCGCCCACTGGAAGTGGGACGTAAAGCACGAAAACGGCAACTGGAAGAACGCAGAGCCGGGGGGAGAAGCAGGGAACCAGCTCGAGCGGGACCTGTTCGGGGGAATCGTGGCTGGCGGCCCGGACGGGCTCTCCGTGGACGGGAACGCCTTGTCCGACACGGTGCGCGACCGGTGGCTGAAGAAGGACAGCTGGCCTGCGGCCTCCGCTGCAAACCGAAGGGTCCCTCTAGTGGCTCAGACGGCCGAGGAGGAGGGCGAGTCGCCGATCCGCATGACCCTGACGCTGGACGACACGAGTTATGAGCTCGGCGACAACATCCTAGCCACGGTGACCTACGAGAACGTGTCCGCGAGCGCCGTAAAGGTACTGACCCTCAACCAGCTCGAAGGGTACCCGCTGTGGTTCGAGATCGTCCGGGAGGGGGAGACGGAGCGGGTGGCGTTCCGGGGAGCCCGAGCCAAGCGGATCATCGACTATGAGAACGACTTCACGACAATCCAGCCCGGCCAGACCCTGGACGTGGAGACCTGGCTCGTCCGCGACCCCGAGTCGGGCGAACGCCGGTACAACCTCATCCGCTCAGGAAACTATCAGGTCACCGCCTTCTATAGCCCCCACTTCGGCATCCCCCAGACCGAGTCCGACCCGGTCTCCTTCTCCGTGGCAGCAGGCGGCAGCGTCTCGGGCACGGTGACCCACGCCAGCACCGGCGCCGCGCTGGAAGGAGCCGTCGTGAGCGCCGTGCAAGACGGCCAGGAACTTGACAGCGCCACCACCGACGCCCAAGGGAGCTACACCATCCCGGAGCTGCCCGGCGGAACCTACACCTTGGAGGTCAGCGCTCCGGGGTTCCTGCGCACGTCGCAGGAAGGGGTAACCGTTACGGCCGGCCAGGACACCCAGCAGCACTTCTCCCTGACCCCCCTTCTCACGGCCGGCCAGGTGCAGATCGTGCTGACGTGGGGTGAGTCGCCCGGTGACCTGGACTCCCACCTCTGGCTCCCGCCCACCCAGCCTTACCACGTGTACTACAACCGCGAGGGAGCCACAGACGGCTGCCCGTTCTCCGGGCTCGACGTGGACGACACGGACTCGTTCGGCCCCGAGACCATCACGATCTCGCAGAAGGTCTCGGGCGGACAGTACGTGTACTACGTACACAACTACAGCGTGGTCCCGGACCTGGCAGGCTCCGGGGCCCAGGTCGAGGTGTTCGACTCGTCCGGCCGGATCGCCACGTTCACCGCTCCGGACACCGGAAGCGGCACGTACTGGCACGTGTTCGACCTGGACGGGGATACGGGCGCGATCACCGAGGTCAACGAGATCACGGACGCCGAGCCCCGGCCCTACCTGGACACGGGTGCGGGGTGCGGCGACACGCCCACGGTAACGTTCGACTCGGCGGAACAGTCGGTGGGCGAAGCGGACGGAACGGCGTCGGTCGGAGTGAGCATCGACTTCTACTGGCCGCTGGACATCACGGTGCCGTTCACGGTCGGGGGCACGGCCACGGAGGGCAGCGACCAGGATTACTCCCTGGACCCGACGGGAAGCGTGACGATCCCGGCGGGCCAGACCTCGGCCACCATCACGGTGACGATCCACAACGACACGGCCGTCGAAGGGGACGAGACCGTGGAGATCTCCCTGGGGACGCCCGATCAAGGGAGTCTGGGCGAGACCACCCAGCACGTGTTGACCATCACCGACGACGACTGACCCCCTTCTTGCCCGTCACGAGCCGGCCTCCCCCAGGGGGAGGCCGGCTTTTTTCCCCTTTCGGGCTAACCTCGGCTCGCCAGCAGCCGGTCGAGCTTGGAGCGTAGGGCGGCGACGGCCAGGCGGGTGGGGGCGAGGGTGCCCCGGGCCCGACCGAGCCGGAGCAGGGTCTCCTGATAGGTGCGGGGCACGTCGGGGGTTCGGGGCTTGCGGGACAGGGACAGGGCGTCCTTGGGGCACCGGGTGACGCACAGCCCGCAGCCGATGCACCGCTCGGCCGCCAGCCGGACCCGCTCCCCGTCGAGCTCCAGCGCTCCCATGGTGCAGCGGTCCACGCACCTGCCGCACCCCACGCAGGAGCCCTCTTCCAGCCGCACCGCGAACGCGCTCGACACGATCTCGGCCGGACGGGGGTGGCGGGCGATGTTCTTGAGCACCTGGCAGCAACATCCGCAGCAGCAGCAGATGTTCACGGCCTTCTGGGAGTTGGAGGGCTGGAGCACCAGCCCCTCCTCCTCGGCCCGGCTCAGGATCTCCAGGGCCTCCTCCGCACCGATCCGGCGGCCGACCCCCCGCCGCTCGTAGTAGTCGGCGGCCATGCCGAAGATCAGGCAGGCCTCCTCGATCCGGTCGCACCCCTTGCCTGCCAGCTTGTGCTCCCGCCGGCAGATGCACGGAGCCACCAGGATCTTCTTCTGCCCCCGCACCAGCTCGTCGGCCCGCTCGTAGTCCATGACCGCGTGCTCCACCGGCACGGCCCGGCCCACCGGCACGGTGCGCAGCTGGGGAGACTTCTTCCACGTCTCCGGATCGAACAGGTGGGGGATGTACTCGTTCACGTCCCGCACCAGCTCGGGGTCCAGGTCGTTCACGTGGTACTCCCAGATCCCGATCACGAACTGGGCGGCCATGTAGAGGGCGGGCCTGCCCGGTCGGGCCCTCGAGAACACCAGCCCGCGGCGGACCATGGCCTCCAGCCGGGCTTCGGCCTCCTCGGGGCTCAGGCGGGCCCGCCGGGCGATCACCCGCGCCTCCTCCGGGATCACGCCGAGGCACAGCGCCAGCTCGGCCTCCTCCCGGGTGAACAGCCGCTTGAGGATCCGGATCTCCACCCCCGAGTCGGTCCGGGGGTACCCGCCGGGCAGGCGGTCTAGGTGGCGAGCCAACCGTTCGTACACGTCCTGGGCCATGGAAGCTCCTTTTCGGAGGCTGGAAGGCTAGAAGGGTGGAAAGCTGGAAGGCTGAACCCCCGCCCGGCTGCGACGGCTTGGAGCCTTGAGGGCGAGGGCTCATGAATACCCATTCAGCAGAGACCCTACACGAAACCCCTTGGGGCCGCAACGGGGATGTCTTTTACCAAGTTGCGTTCAAACCAAGATCCATCCGGGGGGGCCGGGGCAAGGGGTCTGATGGCTTTGAACGCAACTTGGTATTTTAGACCTTCAGCCTTCTGGCTTCCCGCTTTCTAGCCTTCTGGCTTTCCAGCCTTCGAGCCTTCCCGCGGGCCGAAGGCCCAAAAAGGGTTCCGTTTCTGGGTGCGGCTGTTAGACTGGGGTGACACGGCCCCGGGCGGAAAGGAGTGGGCCATGGGATTCTTCAACCGACTGTTCGGCGGCCAGGAGGAACTCCCGGAACTCGACGCCGCAAACCCGGTCGCACGGCGTCTGGAGGAGGTGAAGCCCGCCCTCGAGGACCTGGCCAAACGGGTCCGGGATCCCTTGGAGGTGGTGCCCTGCCCCCACGGGACCTTCGTGTTCATCGGAAAACCCCGGAAGCGCTTCGGCGCAGCCTGGGTGGAGGGGGGTAAGGTAAAAAACCTCCGCCAGTTCGCGGAGGAGCACCACATCCCGTCCGACCGGCTGGGCTCGCTGGTGGAGGCCCTCCAAAAGCTCTACGAGCACGAGGCCATGAAGGTCCCCCGCTACGTGACCCGGGTGGCCGAGCGCACCGTGGTGGTGGACGCTTCCGAAGAGCTCGGCCGGAAGGTCGAGCAGATGCTCCAGCAGACCGCAACCCATTAAGTAAGGGAGCCCGATGCTCCCCCTTGCGATCCGGAACCGGCGCCGCCTCCCCATTCACTCGCCCGGGGCCGGGGTGCCGCCGGTTTCGTTCGGCCCGGCCGTTCCAGCGGAACGCCGGGCCGTTTCGTGTCCATCCCTTACCCATCCTCGATCGCCCGGAGGATGTCCTCGGTCCGCGCCTCGGCCAGGCCGATGCAAGTGTCGGCCGCGCCGTAGTACATCTTAAGCCTCCCATCCGGCTCCGGCACGAGCCCGCAGGGGAACACCACATTGGGCACGTCGCCCGTTCGCTCGTAAGGCTCCTCGGGACCGAAGATGAAGTGGGGGGCGTACCCCAGCACCCGATCCGGACGATCCCGCTCCAGGAGCGTGGCCCCCACCCGGTACAGGGTGCCGGCGCCCGTGCCCCGCACCCCGTGGTAAAGCACCAGCCAGCCTCGGTCCGTAAGCAGGGGCGGGGTGCTTGCCCCCAGCTTCGCCCCGGACCAGCCGGGCTCCGGGCCCAGGACCACCCGCGCGTCCCCCCAGTGACGCAGATCCGGGGAGTACTGGATCCAGATCGCGCCCGGAACGCCGTGGTACCCGCCAGGCCGGTCCAGCATGGCGTACCGGCCGCCGACTCGATCCGGGAACAGCACGGCGTCCTTGTTGGGAACCTCGGTCACCAGAGCGATCCGCTCGAACCCCTGGAAGTCGTGGGTGCGGGCCACGCCCACCCGGGGGCCGTGGCGGCTGAACGCGGTGTAGGTGATGTAGTACGCCCCATCGATGAGGGTGATCCGGGGGTCCTCCAGGCCGTACTCCTCGTACGGCCCGAACTCGGGGTCCTGAGCCGGCTCCACCCACGGCCGGGGGTCCACGCGGAACCGGTACCCGTCCTCGGAGCGCGCCAGGGTGAGGTGGCTGTGGCCGCGAAGGTCCTCCACCCGCAGGAGCAGGAGGTACTCGTCTCCAAACCTGCACGCGGCCGCGTTGAACACGGTGTTGCAGGCGTAAGGGATGTCCTCCCGTCGGATGATCGGGTTCTCGGCGTACCGTTCGAAGGGACACAGGTGCTTCATGGTGTCACCCAACTTCGGTCTTCGGTCGACGGTCCTCGGTCGAGGGCGGCTCCGGAGCCGGCCTCATGCCCCGACCGGCAAGGCTCGCCCCGCCCCATACCGAGTTGCGTTTAAACCGAGACTTCTCGGGGACGGGGCAAGAAACCTGCCTCCGGCAGGTTTCTTGCCCCTCTGCTCGGGGGTCCAATGGCTTTGAACGCAACTTGGTATCAGTCCACCACGAGCACGTTGGGCTCGATGGCCCCGTACCCCACCAGACCGCGGTACAGGTCCAGGTGCCGGGCCGCCACCAGCGGCCACGCGACCCGCTCGCGCACGTGTCGCCGGGCCGCCTCGCCGCACCGCTCCCGCAGGCCCGGGTCGCCCAGGAGCCGGGAGATCGCCTCCACGAACTCGTCGTCGCTCGCGCACACCAGCCCCGCCCCCGAGTCCGCCAGGGCCCGGCGCATGGACTCGGTGTCGCTGGTGACCACGGGCCTGCCAAACGCAAGGCAGTGGGCGAGCACCCCGCTCTGGGCGTTGATCTCGTAGGGCAGGGCCACCACGTCCGCGGCCGACAGGATCCGGTCGAACGTCTCCTGGGCCAGCTGGCCCCGGATCAGGACGATCTGGTCTCGTACCGGCGAGCTGCGGATCCGGTCGAACAGCATGTCTCGGTACTCCAGGAACTCCTGGCCCCGGATCTTCCCCGCCACCACCAGCAGCGCGTCCGGCACCCGCTCCACCACCCGGGGGAACAGGTCCACGATCCGCTCGAACCGCTTGCTGGGCCGGAAGTACCCGATCATGAGGACGACCGGACGGTTCTCCGGCAGACCGAGCTTGCGGCGGGCATCGGGGTCCGGGTCCACCAGCCGGGCCCCGTGGGGGATCACCCGGACCTTGTCGTCAAAACGCCCCCCGAGCTCCCGGTGCAGGGCCTCACGCTGGTACGGCTCGTGCACGATGGCCGCGTCCGCGTTGATCAGGATGTTCTCCAGGAGAATCCGGTGGGGCGGGTCGATCCGGGCGTACACGGTGTGCAACGTCACCACCACCGGCACGCCCAGGAGCCGGAACCTGAGGAGCAGGGGCACGGCGTTCACCCCGTGGTGGCGGCCGTACATCCCGAACTCGTGCTGCACGTGGACCACATCGGGGGTGAGCCGCATCATGGCCGAGAACGCCCGCTCGGGCAGGTCCTCGTCCTCGTAGTCGAACACCGGAAACACCCGGGGCCCGGAGCTGCCCAGGTGCCCCACCACGTACACGTCCACCGCCGAGGTCCGCAGGGCCTCGGTCAGATACTGGGTGTACGTGGCGACCCCGCACTCGATGGGCGGGTAGGTCGAGATCATGCCGACGCGCATTCTGGGAACTTCGGTCTTCGGTCTTCGGTCTTCGGTCGTCGGTCTTCGGTCTTCGGTGGTCGGTGGTCGGTCCGGGGCTCAACAGCGGCCGCCGTCAACCCGCGGGAACGCAGCGCGGGCGCGGTAGGCCTTCGGCCCGTGCCCTCGGGTCAGAACGTACGGCCGGAAATGTGGGTCGCGTGACGCCGGGTGGCAAGGGGGGGACGGCGCGGTCAGCTCCCCCGCGCCCTCACCTTGGCCCAGGTGTCCCGCAGGGTGACGGCGCGGTTGAACACGGGCCGGCCGGGACGGGTGTCGGGGTCGGCGGCGAAGTATCCGAGCCGCTCGAACTGGTAGCGCTCACCAGGCTCCACGTTCCCGAGGCTCAGCTCGAGCTTGCAGCCCGTCAGAACCTCCAGGGAGTGGGGGTTCAGAGCCTCCCGGAAGTCGTCCTTGATCCCGTCCGGGTTGGGATCGGTGAACAGCCGGTCGTAGAGCCGCACCTCGGCGTCCACGGCGTGGGCGGCCGACACCCAGTGGAGTGTGGCCTTCACCCTGCGGCCGTCCGGCGCGTCGCCTCCGCGGGTGGCGGGGTCGTAGGTGCACCGCAGCTCCACCACATTGCCGTCGGCGTCCTTGACCACGCCGGTGCACCGCACGAAGTAGGCGTAGCGCAGCCGCACCTCCCGGCCGGGGGCCAGCCGGAAGAACTTCCTGGGCGGATCCTCCATGAAATCGTCCCGCTCGATGTACAGCACGCGGGAGAACGGCACCTTCCGGGTGCCGGCCGAGGCGTCCTCCGGGTTGTTCACGGCCTCGAGCTCCTCCACCCGGCCCTCGGGGTAGTTCTCGATCACCACCCGCAGAGGCCGCAGCACGGCCATGCGCCGCTCGGCCCGGCGGTTCAGGTCCTCGCGCAGGCAGTGCTCCAGCAGGGCCACGTCCACCACACCCTCTTTCTTGGCCACCCCGATCCGGCTGCAGAAGTCCCGGATGGCCTCGGGCGTGTACCCCCGGCGGCGAAGGCCCGCGATGGTGGGCATCCGCGGGTCGTCCCAGCCCGCCACCCGGCCCTCCTGCACGAGCAGGGTGAGCTTGCGCTTGCTCAACACCGTGTAGGAGAGCCGGAGCCGGGCGAACTCGATCTGGCGGGGGTGGTGCACACCCAGGGCGTCGAGGAACCAGTCGTACAGGGGTCGGTGGTCCTCGAACTCCAGGGTGCAGATCGAGTGGGTGATGCCCTCGATCGAGTCGGACTGCCCATGGGCCCAGTCGTAGGTGGGGTAGATGCACCAGGCGTCGCCCGTGCGGTAGTGGGTGGCCCGCTTGATCCGGTACATGATCGGGTCACGCAGGTTCAGGTTGCCCGAGGCCATGTCGATCTTGGCCCGGAGCACCTTGCTCCCGTCGGGGAACTCGCCCCGGCGCATCCGTTCGAACAGGTCCAGGTTCTCCCCCACCGAGCGGTTCCGGTAGGGGCTCTCGCGGCCGGGCTCGGTGAGGGTGCCCCGGTAGGCTCGGATCTCCTCGGCGGAGAGGTCATCCACGTAGGCCTTTCCCTTCTTGATCAGCTCCACGGCCCACTCGTAGAGCCTATCGAAGTAGTCCGAGGCGAAGTACAGGTGCTCGCCCCAGTCGAACCCGAGCCAGCGCACGTCCTCCTGGATGGCGCGGACATACTCCATGCTCTCGGTCTCGGGGTTGGTGTCGTCCAGGCGCAGGTGGCACCGCCCCCCGAACTCCTGGGCCAGACCGAAGTTGAGGCAGATGCTCTTGGCGTGGCCGATGTGCAGGTAGCCGTTGGGCTCCGGCGGAAACCGGGTCACCACCCCCCGATACCGCCCCTCGGCCAGGTCGGCCCGGACGATGTCCTTGATGAAGTGGGAGGGCGCGTCGTCGCGTCGTTCGGCATCGGACATGGAAATCGCTCCGCGATCAGGATGAAAAGCTGGAAAGCTGGGAGGCTAGAAGGCCACCCCCCCGGGCCTTCGGCCCGCTGGACGGCCGGGCGGCTTTCGAACCGCTGCCAAGCCTTCGGTGGGGCATGGGGTCTGTCGGAGAGCCGCGTGCGGCTCCTTAGCTCGCCGCGCAGCGCCTCCAACGTTCGCACCGCGAAACGTCGGTCACCGGCCCCACGGTCATGGAACCGATGTTGCTGTCCCGTGCCTGCGCGGCGAATCTCATGCCCGGCTTCGCACGCGGCCGGAAACAGACCCCATGCCCCGCCGCCGAAACTCCGGGAAAGGCGGTGCAAGACGTTCCTTTTTCGCAAACAGGCTGCCCCCGCCCCCTCCTACACCACTCCCCCCAGGTACAGGAACGCCACGTAGGCGCAGTACCCCCCCAGGAGCACGGCCCCCTCGGCCCGGGAGATCCGGGAGCCGGTACGGCAGATGGGCA
>Ga0256830_1000389_pt1 | contig 36605 bp, 29 predicted proteins | sample 128326metaG_FD_190537 | JGI IMG/M metagenome (GOLD analysis project Ga0256830, IMG submission 190537) | Hydrothermal vent microbial communities from Lau Basin, Pacific Ocean - 128-326 | ecosystem: Environmental > Aquatic > Marine > Hydrothermal vents | place: Pacific Ocean: Lau Basin | collected...
TTGCCCCATTGCCTCGTTCCCTCATTGCCCCATTCCCTCATCCCCTCGTTGCCTCACTCCCCATCGCCTCCCCCCCGTCACCCCCTCTCCCCCTCACCCCATCAGGGCCTGGAGCAGCCGGACCAGGGGGTGGACGCCGGGCCGGTGGGGGCGGTTGGCGGGCCGGAGCCGGAAGATCAGGAGAAAGGCCAGGTAGCTCAGGCCCGCCAGCGCCAGCTTGACGAGGGCCGCCCCGCGCCCCCCCTCGGGCAGGAGCATCAGTGGCAGCGCCAAGCCCACGAGAGGGAGCGCCCCCTCCACCAGGGGGACGATGGCGGTCGGTCGCCTTGAGGGGACGGAGCGGTGCAGGATGGTAGGTGCCAGGCCCATCAAGGCCACGGTGCCGGCCACCAGGAGGGAGAGGGCAGCCCCCGGCGTCCCCCAGCGCGGCACCAGCCCCACCAGGACGGCGACCTGGGCGATGATGGCCAGCCCGGCGGCCAGAGCCGGTCGGCGCCGATCCCCCGCGGCCTGGAAGAGGCCGTTGAGCAGGGTGACCAGGGCCAGCAGCAGGCCGCCGACCGCCGCCAGGCGCAGGGCGGGCGCAGCGGCCCGGTAGTGGGCGGGGAAGAGCAGGGTGAGGGCGGTCTGGGGGGCCAGCGCCAGGACGAGGCCGGCCGGCAGGAGCAGCCGTGCCCAGGCCCGCACCGCCGCCTCCCGGTAGCGCGATGTCGTTCCCGCCCTCTCGCCGGCCCGGCTGCCGGCGACGTAGGAGAAGAGGACAAGGGTCAGCGACTGGGCGATGAAGACGGGCGTGCGGGCCAGGATGATGGCCGCCTGGTAGAGACCGGCCATCGCATCCCCCTGTCCGGCGGGGGCCAGCAGCTTCAGCCCCAGGATGTCCAGGTTCAGCATCAGCGCCGGGCCGAGCATGCCGAGGAAGAGGGGGGCGGTGGCGACAACCGCCTGACGGTCGAACCAGCCGGCGCCATGCCACAGGCCGGCCGGGCGCACGATCCAGAGGCTGTGGGCCAGGGCGATGGCGGTGCCCAGGGCGAAGCCGACCATCACGCCGGTCACACCGCCCCCCAGGGCGACCAGGGCCAGCCCGACGATGACCTTGACGACGACCTCCCCGGCCAGGTTCAGGGCCACCGGGCCGAAGCGGTAGAGCCCCCGTGCCGCCCCGTTGATGACGGCGCGAGCGGCCAGCAGCACCGTCGTCAGCCCCACCAGGGGGACGATGAGCCGGTAGGACGGCCCCAGGGGGAGCGCCCCCAGGAGGTAAGCCCCCTCCAGCCCGGCGGCCAGGAGCAGCCCCAGGAGCACGTTGGCCGTCCAGGTGGCTCGGAACCGCCGGCGGGTCCTGGCCGTCGGCCCCTCGGCGGCCAGGTCGTGGGCGGCCGTCCAGGCGAAGCCGGAGCCGACGACCAGCGCCGTCAGGAGGAGCAGCGACTGGGCCACCCCCAGCACGCCGAACTGGTCCGGCAGGAAGAACCAGCTCAGGGTGACGCCGAAGGCATAGTTCAGGCCGGCGGTGACGAAGAAACTGGCGATAAGCATCAGGCTGTGTCGAGTCACATTGCGCATCGGTCTGTGGTCCATGTTGCGTGTTACGTGTTGTGTGTTACGTGGTCCATACTGGACGCCATCCGCTATGCCGCTACGTCGCTATGCCGCTACGTCGCTACGTCGCTACGCCGCCATGCCGCTACGCCGCTACACCGCCCCCTACCAATCCCGTCGGCAGCAGCGGACGCAGGCCGGGAAGAGCCCTTCCTGCCTCAGCTTGCGCCGGAAGTCGCGCATCTTCTCGCCGTTCCAGACGGTGGTGAACCCCTCGCGGGCCACGTTGCCTACCCGCAGTTCCGGCAGCCCCCAGCAGGCGCTGACGTCGCCGTTGGGCAGGACCTGCATCTCCCGCCAGGGGGCCGTGCAGCGGCGGGTGAAAGGGTAGTCCAGGTCGTGGTACCCCCGGGGGTCCTTGAGCAGCCCCGCCGGGTGGAAGCGGAGGGCCAGGCCGTTGCGGGGGGCCTTGCGCACCGCCTCCAGCTCCTCCACGAGCCGATCCACGTCAATGCCGATCCCGCAGTCGTTCTCGAACCCTTCAGCCGAAGTGGCCGGCACGTCGAAGAGCCGCTGCATCACCCGCTGCTGTTCCCACTCGATCTCCGGGTTGGTGAACATCAGCCCCTGGAACTCCAACTGGTCCACCCCCACCTCCTCGGCGATCTGGACCATCTCCCGCAGCCGGGTGTAGGTCAGGTTGGTGATGACGGTGTTGAAGGAGAGGATGGGGGTGGTGCGCCCCAGCTTCTGTCGGGCTGCGCGGACGGCGGCCACCGTCTCCAACACGCGGTCGAAGGAGCGGGGGTTGACGCGCATCGCCGTGTGGGCGTCGCGGGGGCCGTCCAGCGAGAGGGTGAGCCAGTCCAGCCCCGCCTCCACCAACTCCTCGGCCAGGTCGGGGGTGAAGTAACCGTTGGAGTTGGCGGCGCAGGTGAGCCCCCGCCTTTTGACGTGGCGGATCAGCTCGATGGCGTCCTTGCGCAGAAAGGGCTCCCCGCCGACCAACTGGATGTGGGGCCGGAAGAAGGCGACCTCGTCCACGAGGCGCTTCCACTGCTCCAAGCTCATCTCCTCCTCACGGCGGAAGGTGAAGGGAGCCAGGGTATCCTTCTTGCGCTCGGCTTCGTAGAGGAAGCAGTGCTTGCAGCGCAGGTTACAGCGATAGGTCAGGATGAAGGTCAGGAACTCCGGCCAGAGGGCCCGACCGTCCTTCCAGAAGCGATAGTCCCAGAAGTGGAGCCGGCGGAACCGGTTGCGCAGCTCCCGGACGACGTAGCCGGGGCTGCCGGCCGCCCGGCGAAGACGAACGCGCCAGGTGTTCATGCCATTTCGGACCAACATGGGCACCCCTCCTCCATAATGAACTCTCCCGCAGGTTCCCCCACGGCCTGAGGCGCGTCATAGGCAGCCTCCGATAAGCCGTTGCCGCGCCGGACACCGCGTGACCTGCGGGAGGTAATAGCCCTATCCCGCGATTTCCGGCAACTCGACCCGGCGGGGGACTTCGACGGGAGAGAAGCTGGGGACGGTGATGGGCCGGGTGACGAGACGGTTGAAGACCCGCTCGTAGCCAAAGATCACCCGTTCCCAGGGGTAGAGGCGGGCTTTGGCCTGGGCCAGGCTGGCCAGGTGCACCCGCAGGGGAACGTCGTCGCGCAGACGGATGAGCACCTCCCGCAGCGCCTGCACGTCGCCGGCGGGGAAGGTGAACCCTTCGTTGCCCACCACGTCGGCCACGCCGGGCAGGTGGGAGGCGACGGGGACGCAGCCGGCGGCCATCCCCTCCAACAGCGCGATGCCGAAGGCCTCGGAGCGGGTGAGCGAGGGCAGGACCAGGACGTGGGCCTCGTGCAGGCGGCGGATCATCGCCTCGTCGGGCAGGGAGCCCCAGAAGGTGACGTTCTCCAGCGCCAGCTCAGCCGCCCGGCGGCGGTAGGCCTCGGCTCCGTGGCCGTTGCCGATGACCCAGAGGCGCACATCGGGGAGGCCGGCGCAGGCTTCCAGCAACACCGGCAGCCCCTTGTAGGGCCGGAGCTGGCCCAAGAAGACGACGGTGAAGGGGTCCGGCTTCTCCACCGGAGCGACGAAGCGCTCGAAGTCCACGCCCCAGGGGATGACGGAGAGCTTCTGCGGGGGCACGTAGCGGGAGAGTCGCTGCCGGTAGGCCGGCGTCGTCACCACCACGTGGTCGGCCAGACGGGCCAGCCACTCCTGGAGCTTGTTGTAGGGCTGGGTCAGGAAGAGCAGCGGGAAGCTGCGCAGGTCTATCGGCGCGTGATAGGTGTAGACCAGCCGGGGACGGCTCGGCCCTAATCCCCGCAGCCCCCACAACAGGAAGACATCGCTGAAGGTGGGGACCGGACCGTGCAGGTGGATCAGATCGTACTCCCGGAACCGTTCTTTCAAGTGGGGAAGTTTGAGGGGCATCGAGGAGAGCCGTATCTCACCCCATTCGACGCGCGGGACCTCCTGTAGAGACAGGATCTCCACGTGGTGGCCCTGGGCTCGCAGCCCTCGGCTGAGCTTATCGGCCACACGAGCGATGCCACTCTTCACCGGTGGTGCCTCGGAGATCACCAACAAGATCTTCATCATACCCCCCCTCCTGGAGTTGATGGATAGCCTGCCCGTGCAACGCCCCGTTCACCGGGTATTCACCGGATGCGTGGGCGCAACGCTGCGTCCTCATTTCAAAAGCACCCGATTAACGTCACTAGACAGGACCAGAGCGTTGATTCACCCTGCATAACGGGAAAGAGGGGGATGAGATACGGGTCCAATGTTAACGGAAATTTAACGGCGGCTTCTAGAAATGGGACACGGAGGAACGTGGCTCGAACGGATTTGCACGGATGACCTTCAAAGGACTTGTGTTATCGGCCGAATCCGTGTATATCCGTGTTCCATATCGTTGTGCAAGTTCCCCATCACCTCCTGTTTGACCGGGGGGACAATCAATGCTACACTGGGAGTATCTATTCAGCCTACCCTCCCGCAGGTCACCGGTGGAGGGCGCTTTCAGCCCCTATGGGCTATTGGAAGCACGGTTTCGCGTCGGAAACGCGCCTAACCTGCGGGAGGGTAAACAGTTACCCCTGGGAATATGCAGGTTTTGACAGGTCTCCGACGGCTCTGGTTCTCCCTCGTCCGTCTGGGCTTCCGCCTGCTCTACCACGAGCTGGCCTGGACCTACGACGGCGTGGCCTGGCTGGTCTCTCGGGGACGGTGGTGGACCTGGGGGGAGCAGGCGCTGCCCCGGCTGCGAGGAGAGCGCGTGCTGGAACTGGCCCACGGCACCGGTCACCTGCTGGTCACGATGCACCGGGCCGGCCTCCGGCCCGTGGGGGTGGACCTCTCCCCTCAGATGGGTCGGCTGGCCCAACGACGACTGGGCCGGGCCGGCTGCGCCGTGCCCCTCGTCCGGGCCCAGGCCCAGGCTCTTCCCTTCCCCTCGGCCAGCTTCGACAGCATCGTCGCCACCTTCCCCACCGACTTCATCGTGGACCCCTGCACCCTGGACGAAGTGGCCCGTCTGCTCCGCCCTCAGGGCCGTCTGGTCGTCGTGATAGGCGCCCGCTTCACCGGTCGGGGGGTACTGTCTCGGCTGCTGGAGGGGCTCTACCGGATCACCGGTCAACGCGAACCGCTGGCCGAAGACCTGGAGGAGCGGTTCCATCAGGCCGGCCTCACCGTCTGGACGGAGACGGAGACGGTCTGGGAGAGCACTGTTGTCCTGCTGGTGGCCCGGCCCCGCTGAGGGAATCCCGAGGAACTCTCCCCGCCCCATCCGTGAGGCAGCGAAGGGGGCGCCGGGATTTGTTGGCGTTTCCCCCCAACTATGTTATAATCTGAAGCCAGGGCTGACGGAAATGCGATCCACTCTCGGAAGCGCCCACACCTAAGCAAAAGCCCCCTATCCATACCACCCAAATTTTCCCTGCCTGGGTATTGCCTTTTCGCGCTAGCTGTGCTATAATAGTTGCCGTTTGTGACATCCTCTACGAAGTGATCATCCCCCGGACCCTGGTCGTCGGGGTCGCTGGAACCGACGACAGGTCATCAACGAGCTTCCCTTCCCGCACCCCAGCCAGGGTTCCCGGCCGAGATCGGACCGCGACCAACACCAAAGGAGTGGCCCCTTGCGCAACGAGTTCGCCTTCATCGGCCTTCTGTTGCTCGTCACCCTTGGTCTCAACAGCGTGATCCTCTTCGTCGCCCGGCTGATCCGACCGGCCAAGCCCAACCCCATCAAAGCGGAAACCTACGAGTGCGGCATCGAGGTGGTCGGTAATGCCTGGGTCCAGTTCAAGGCTCAGTACTACATCTACGCCCTGGTCTTCGTCATCTTCGACATCGAGGCTGCTTTCCTCTTCCCCTGGGCCGTCGCCTTCGACCAACTTCCCCTCTTCGCTATCGTCGAGATGATCATCTTCCTCCTGATCTTGCTGGCGGCCCTGGTCTACGTCTGGCGTAAAGGGGACCTGGAGTGGGTGTAGACGAGCCGGCTATGAAGAGAAAAGCCCCATGCCTCCTCAGGTCGTGGGGCCTTTGTTGTGCTCGGTTTCCCCAACCCCCAACGATCGCGGAGGGTAGCAGATGCCCCTCAAAGGCACGTTCCTGGAGACCTGGTTGCTGGGTTTCCTCTCCCCAAGCCTGACCGATTTCCTCCTGAATCTCGTGATGGCCGTCATCGTTGCCCTTGTCGCCACGCTCCCTATCGTCGTGTTGACCTGGATGGAGCGCAAGGTCGTCGCCCGCATCCAAGACCGGATCGGACCGAACCTGGCTGGCCCCTATGGTATGCTACAGGCCATCGCCGACGCCATCAAGATGTTTACCAAAGAGGACACGATGCCGGCCGAGGCCGATCGGGTGGTCTACAACATCGCCCCCATCGCGATGGCCGCCGCCGCGATGATGACCTACGCCGTCTTTCCCTGGAGTCCCGGCGTGGTCGGCGCGGACCTGAACATCGGGGTGCTCTACTTCCTGGCGATGGGCGCGGCCACCACCGTGGTGGTGTTGATGGCCGGCTGGGGGTCGAACAACAAGTACGCCCTGCTGGGGGCCTTCCGGGCCGTCGCCCAGCTCATCAGCTACGAGATCCCCCAGGTGCTGGCCCTGATGGTGCCCATTATGTTCGCCGGTACCATGTCCACGGTGGGCATCGTCCAGAAGCAAGAGGTGATCTACGCCCTCCTCTTCCCCGTCTCCTTCCTCGCCTTCCTCATCGCCGGCATCGCCGAGACGGGGCGCTCGCCCTTCGACCTCCTGGAGGCGGAATCGGAGATCGTGGCCGGCTACCACACCGAGTACAGTGGGATGAAGTTCGCCCTCTTCTTCCTGGCCGAGTACGCCGCCACCTTCGGCGTCGCGGTGATCACGGCGGTGGCCTTCCTGGGCGGCTGGCGCTTCTTCGGCCTGGAGACCCGGCTGCCCTTCCTGGCCCCCATCATCCTGGTCCTCAAGGCTCTGCTCATCGTCTTCGTCCTGATGTGGATCCGGGGGACCCTGCCCCGTTTCCGCATTGACCACCTGCTGGCCTTCAACTGGAAGTTCCTGGTGCCGCTGACCCTGATCAACATCGTGGTGGTCGCCATCGTGGGAAAGGTGGTGAGCGGGGCCCCCTTCGGTGTTCAGGCGGTGGTCCTGCTGGCCTCCAACCTGGTCCTGCTCTTCGGAGCCCTCGCCGTCCTGGGGGCCGCCGGCCGGCGGGCCCGTCGCCAGTGGGAGGAACGGATCGCGTCCATCGGTGGGGTGTCGTCGTAAGCTCTCAAGTCCGGGCAGGAGACCGTAGCTTGATGACAGCCCCACGCCAGGTGGCCAAGGTCGTTCAACGAAGGTCTCTCCTCTTCTCTGAAAAGCATACGGAGCCGTAACTGTTCACCCTCCCGCAGGTTAGGCGTGTTTCCGACGCGAAACCGTGCTTCAAATAGCCCATCGGGGCTGAAAGCGCCCTCGACCGGTGACCTGCGGGAGGGTAGGCTGAATAGATACACGGAGCCTCTTATGACCGTAGCAAAAGGGGTATTCCTCATCCTCAGTGCCGTTACCCTGGGCAGCGCCCTGGCCGTGGTCACCCAACGAAACCTCTTCCACGCTGCCCTCTTCCTGATCCTTTCCTTCTTCGGTGTCGCAGGACTCTATGTGCTCCTGGATGCGGCTTTCCTGGCCGGCATCCAGGTCCTTATCTACATCGGAGCGATCGCCATCCTTATCATCTTCGCCGTGATGCTGACCCGGCAGATGATGAGGCCGGTGGAGCCCCAGGTCAACCTCCAGTGGGCTTGGGCCGCCGGCCTTTCCTTTGCCTTTCTGGCCCTTGTCCTGTGGGTAACCCTGCGCATCCCCTGGCCGGAGCAGGTCAGCGTCCCGGTCACCGCCGAGAGCATCACCCGGCTGGGGCAGGCTCTGATGGACCCCCAGCAGTACGTGCTGCCCTTTGAGGTCGCTTCGGTCCTGCTGTTCGTCGCGCTGGTTGGCTCTGTCGCCATCGCCCGAGAGCGCGACTGAACCACCCCCCTTGTACGGAGCCGAACGATGATCCCGCTCTCCTGGTACCTCATCGTCGCCACAGCCCTCTTCGCCATCGGGCTGTACGGGGCGTTGAGCCGACGCAACGCCATCGCCATCCTGATGGGCATCGAACTGATGCTCAACGCCGTCAACATCAACCTGGTCGCCTTCTGGCGCTACCTCACGCCCCACCGGATAACCGGCCAGGCCTTCGCCATCTTCGTCTTCGCTGTGGCCGCCGCCGAGGCGGCCGTCGGCCTGGCGCTGATCATCTCCGTCTACCGCAACCGGGATACGGTGGACGTGGAGAAGATCAACCTGCTGAAATGGTGACGGGGGGACAAGCTCCCGAGGGTCCGCCCCGGTGGCCGAGGCAGTGCGGACCCATCGGGCCTAGCAGTCTCCCCCGGCGGATCCTATATCCCTGACCTGATCGAGGTATCTCTATGGTCAATCTCGAACTGCTCACCTGGCTCGTGCCCCTCTTCCCGGTGCTGGCCTTCGCCGTCATCGTCCTCTTCACCAACCGCTGGAAACGGCTGAGCCACACGGTGGCCATCGGCTTCCTGCTCGTCTCCTTCGTCCTGGGGATGATCGTCGTCTTCAGCGCCTTCCGCATCGGGGGCGAGGAGCTGGCCCAGCACCCCATTGTCAGTGCGGTGGACTGGATGCCCACCGGGGAGAGCTTCCTGCGTTTCGGGGTGCTGGTGGACCCGCTGACGGCGGTCACCCTCTTCTTCGTCTTGATGACACTGGTGGCCATCTTCGTCTACAGCGTGGGCTACATGCGGGGCGACCCCCGTTACTCCCGCTTCTTCGCCCTCATCTCCCTCTTCGCCACCGGGATGCTGGGGCTGGTGGTCTCCGACAACCTGCTAATGCTCTTCATCTTCTGGGAGATCATGGGCTTCTGCTCCTACGCCCTTATCGGCTTCTGGTTCGAGAAGCCCTCGGCCCACAGGGCCGGCGTCAAAGCCTTCATCACCACCCGCGTCGGGGACGTGCTGATGCTCCTGGGCATCGCCTACCTGTACGCCCTCACCGGAACGCTGAACTTCCGGGAGATCCTGAACGACCCGGCGGTGCTGAAGCATCTGGTGGAGATGAGCAGCCCCATCGCCGGCCTCTCGGCTGCGGCCCTCGTGGGCCTGCTCCTCTTCGGCGGCACGGTGGGCAAGAGCGCCCAGTTCCCCCTCCACGTCTGGTTGCCCGACGCGATGGAAGGCCCGACCCCGGTCAGCGCTTTGATCCACGCCGCGACGATGGTCTCGGCCGGCGTCTACCTGGTCATCCGCACCTTCCCCCTCCTGGCGGCCGGCCTGGAGCACGGGGGCGGGGCCACGCCGGCCATGTGGGCGATGGGGCTCATCGGGGCCTTCACCGCCTTCCTGGCCGCGACGATGGCCGTGGCCCAGTTCGACATCAAGCGGGTGCTGGCCTACTCGACCATCAGCCAGTTGGGCTATATGATCGCCGCCCTGGGCGTGGGGGCCTACGTGGCCGCCGCCTTCCACCTGATCACCCACGCCTTCTTCAAAGCGCTCCTCTTCCTGGGCTCCGGCTCCGTCATCCACGCGATGGAACACGGCCACCACCACGCGATGGAGCACGCCGGCCACGGCCACGGAGAGCACGAGGAGCCCTTCGACCCCAACGACATGCGCAACATGGGCGGTCTCCGGGAGAAGATGCCCATCACCTTCTGGACCTTCACCATCGGCGGGCTGGCGTTGGCCGGCTTCCCGCTGGTCACGGCCGGCTTCTGGAGCAAGGATGAGATCCTGGCCGAGGCCTTCCACGCCGCCTTCGAGAAGGGTGAGCCGCTGGGCCTCTTCGTCTACCTGCTGCTGGCCCTGGCCGCGCTCCTGACGGCCTTCTACACGATGCGCCAGATCACGATGACCTTCCTGGGCGAACCGCGCACCGAGGCGGCCCGCCACGCACCGGAGAGCGACTGGACGATGACGGTGCCCCTCATCTTCCTCTCCATCTTCGCCGTGGGGGCCGGCTTCGTCGGCGTGCCCGCCGACTTCCCCATCCTGGGGCCGTTGCTGGGCGGGAACCCCCTGCACGAGTTCGTGGGGGCCACGCTGATGACCCACCTGGAGACGCTGCCCCTCAACTGGCTCCCGGTGCTCATCTCTGTCCTCTTTGCCCTGGGCGGCCTCTGGCTGGGCTACCAGGCTTACGAGGGGAAGCTTCGCAGTCCGGAGACGCCAGACCCCCTCTCCAACCTGCCCCTGGGCCTCTTCACCCACATGCACCGGCGCTGGTACTTCGACGAGCTGTACGATGTCCTCTTCGTCCGGCCGGCCAAGGGGATCGCCTTCTTCATCGCCCGCATTGTGGACCGGGGGATCATTGACGGCATCCTGCACTTCACCGCCCGCACCTCGCTGATCCTGGCCGAGGCGACCCGCGTCTTCGACCGGGTGGTGCCCAACGGCATCCCCATCGCCGTCGCCGAGGGGATCAAGGGCTTCGGTCGCAGCTTCCGCACCATCCAGACAGGGCAGGTGCAGAACTACCTACTGCTGGCCCTGGTTAACGCCCTCGTGTTGGCCGTTGTTTATCTGGTGTTGTTTCAATAGCCGTCGTCATCTCTCCTTCTTCGGAGTAGAGCTATGGATTTCATCCTCAGCCACCTCTTGAGCCTCATCGTCTTCACCCCCCTGCTGGGGGCGATCGTGGTGATGCTGCTGCCCGGCCACCAGAAGCGACTGATCCGATGGGTGGCCTTCGGCCTCAGCCTGATCCCCTTCATCCTCTCCGTCGTTCTATGGGTCAACTTCGTGCCCGGCGAGCCCGGCTACCAGTTCGTCGAGCAGGCGGACTGGCTGCCGGCCTTGGGCGTTCGCTACCACGTGGGGGTGGACGGCCTCAGCCTGACGCTGATCTTGCTCACCACCCTGCTGACCCCCCTGGGCGTCCTCATCTCCTTCAGCATCGAAGAGCACGTCCGCTCCTTCTTCGCCCTCTTTCTCTTCCTGGAGACGGGGATCCTGGGCTACTTCGTGGCCCTGGACCTGATCATCTTCTTCATCTTCTGGGAGATCGGGCTGGTGCCGATGTACTTCCTCATCAACCAGTGGGGGAGTGCCAACCGGCGTTACGCTTCCTTCAAGTTCTTCATCTACACAATGGCCGGGAGTCTGGCGATGCTGCTGGCCATCCAGGTGATCTGGATCGCCAGCCGGAGCATCGTCCCCACGGGCACCTTCGACATCCCGCTCCTGATGCAGATGCGCCCCTTCACCGGGGAGCAGGTGCTGCCCTTCCTGTCCCAGGAGTTGGCCCGCACCATCGCCTTCTGGGCCTTCGTCATCGCCTTCGCCATCAAGGTTCCCATCTGGCCGGTGCACACCTGGCTGCCCGATGCCCACACCGAAGCGCCCACGGCCGGCTCGATGATCCTGGCCGGCGTCCTGCTGAAGATGGGAGCCTACGGCTTCCTGCGGGTGGTCATCCCCTTCTTCCCGGCCGAAGCCGCCCGCTTCGCCCTCGCCCTGGCCATCCTGGCCCTCCTCTCTATCCTGATGGGAGCCTACGCCGCCTACGGACAGACCGATTTCAAGCGGCTGGTGGCCTACTCTTCCATCAACCACATGGGCATCGTCATCCTGGGCATCGCCGTGGCGGCGACGACGCTGGGAACGAAGCAGTACGCCGAGCACGGCGTCATGGCCTACAACGGCGCGGTCCTCCAGATGTTCAACCACGGCCTGACCTCGGCAGCCCTCTTCGCCCTGGTGGGCATGGTCTACGAGCGGACCCACACCCGCGATCTCTCGGCCTACGGCGGGCTCTGGGTCGTGATGCCGGCCTACGGCGGCATCCTCATCTACTCGGCGATGGCCAACCTGGGGCTGCCGGGCCTGGGCAGCTTCGTCAGCGAGTTCCTGGTCGTCCGGGGAGCCTGGCCGGTCTACACCCTCATCACCGCCCTGGCGATGATCGGTCTGGTGATGACGGCCGCCTTCACGCTGATGGCCGTCCAGCGGGTGCTCCACGGCCCCCTGAACCCGCGCTGGAAGGAACTGCGGGAGATCACCTGGCGCGAAGGGCTGGCTATGGCCCCGCTGATGATCGGCCTGCTGGCCATCGGCGTCTGGCCGCGCTGGATCCTGGACGTCATCAACGCGGCTGCCCAATTCCTGTAGCTCACGCAACACGTAACACGCGATACGCAACACGAGGCGAGGTAAACCACGATGGCCTTTCCCTTCATCTCGGTGATCATCTTCACCCCTCTCGTCGCGGGGATGCTGATCTTGATGCTCCCCGCCGACCGGAAGGCAGAGATCAAGGTAATCGCGGCCGCGGCTGCCTTCATCTCCCTGGTCCTCTCCCTCTGGCTCTTCTTCACCTATGACCGGGAGGCAGCTCGGCTGGCGACGGACTGGGCAGGGCGAATTCAGTTCGAGGAAAAGATCGCCTGGGTGCCCAGCCTGGGGCTCTCCTACCACGTCGGTGGGGACGGCTTCAACATCCCGCTGCTCCTCCTGACCAGCCTGATCCTCTTCGCCGGCGTCCTGGTCTCCTGGCACATCGAGCATCGGGCGCGGGAGTTCTTCGCCTTCCTGATGGTCCTGGCCACCGGCATCTTCGGGGGCTTCGCCGCGCTGGACCTCTTCCTGCTGGTCTTCTTCTACGAGATGGCCATCTTCCCCATCTACGTGATGATCGCCGTCTGGGGGAGCACCCGCAAGGAGTTCGCGGCGATGAAGCTGACCCTCTACATTCTGGTGGGGAGCATCATCGCCCTGGTCGGCCTCTTCGCCATCTACTTCAAGGCCGGGCTAGGTACCTTTGACATGGTGGAAATCTACCAGAACGGCAACCTGGATGCCACCTTCCAGCGAATCTGGTTCCTGCCCGTCTTCGTCGGCTTCGGCGTCCTGGCCAGCCTCTGGCCCTTCCACGTCTGGTCCCCCGACGGCTACGTGGCCGCGCCCACCGTCGTCTCGATGCTTCACGCCGGCGTCCTGAAGAACATGGGGGCCTACGTGGCCCTGCGCACCGGCATCCAGCTCCTGCCCGAAGGGGCGAAGTTCTGGATGCCCTTCATCGTCTTCCTGACGGTGATCAGCATCGTCTACTCGGCGATGGTGGCGATGAGCCAGCGGGACTTCAAGTACGTCTTCGGGTTCGCCAGCGTGGGTCATATGGGGATCGTGCTCTTGGGATTCTCCACCCTCAACCTGGTGGGGCTCACCGGCACCGGCGTCCAGATGTTCATCCACGGCGCGATGTCGGCCATCTTCTTCTCCATCGTTGGGATGGTCTATGACCGAGCCCACACGCGGGACATCCCCAGTCTGGGCGGCTTTGTGCGTATCATGCCCATCCCAACCCTCGCCTTCCTCATCGCCGGTCTGAGTTCGATGGGGATGCCGGGGCTGGCCGGCTTCGTGGCCGAGATCCAGATCTTCATCGGCGTCTGGTTGGCCTACGCCCCCCAGCACTGGTGGTTCCCCTGGATGGCCATCATCGCCTCCAGTGGGGTCATCATCACGGCAGCCTACATCATGCGGGTGGCCTACAGCGTCTTCTTCGGTGAGCTCCGGCCGGAGTTCGCCGACCTGCCGGGCGTCACCCTGATGGACAAGATCGCGGTGACGCTCCTGGCCATCCCGCTCATCGTCATCGGTGTCTATCCTTCGATCATCATGCCGCTGGCTCAGACCGGAGCGGCTTCCATCGCTTCACTCTTCGGAGGTGCGTAAGTGTCCAGCCTTGACCCTGCGGCGCTGATCAACGTCTTGCCGGAGATCCTGCTGGTGGTGCTGGCCCTGATGGTGATGGGGCTGGATCTCCTCTGGCCGGCGGGCCGTAAGCGAGACTTAGGGCTCGTCAGCGCAGCCGGTATGATCGTCGTCCTGATCGCCAGCTTCCTCTGGCCCGGCGACGGCCAGCCCGTCTGGGGGGGGATGATCCAGGCCGATCTGCTGGCCCGCCTCTTCCGCATCCTCTTCCTGGTGGCCGGCATCCTGACCAGCCTGATCTCGATGGACATGAAGGGGCTGAAGCAGGAAGGGGAGTACTACGCGATGATCATCATCGCCACGATGGGCATGGGGCTGATGGCCACTGCCAATGACTTCCTGATGCTCTACGTGGCGATGGAGATGACCAGCATCACCCAGTACCTGCTGGTGGGCTATATGCGTCGGGAGGCCCGCTCCGTCGAAGCGGGCATCAAGTACTTCCTCTTCGGGGCCGTGACCTCGACGGTGATGCTCTTCGGTCTCAGCTTCTTCTACGGCTTCACCGGGCAGACCAACTACGCCGGCGTGCGGATGGGGCTCTTCAACCCGGCCATTGACACCGGCGCGGTGCTGGTCGCCTTGATCCTGATCGCCGTCGGCTTTGGCTTCAAGATCGCCGCCGTTCCCTTCCATTTCTGGACTCCCGACACCTATGAAGGAGCGCCCACCCCGGTCACGGCCTTCATCTCGGTGGCCTCGAAGGCGGCCGGCTTCGCCGTCCTCTTCCGGGTTCTCAACGTCGTCTTCCCGGTCGGCGTCCCCCAGAGCGAGTGGACCAACCTGATGGAGACGCTGGCCATCGTGACGATGACGCTGGGGAACGTGCTGGCCATCCCCCAGACGAACATCAAGCGGTTGCTGGCCTACTCCAGCATCGCCCAGGCCGGCTACGTCCTCATCGGCGTGGCGGCCGTCTCCAGCCTGGGCGTTGCTTCCGCTCTCTTCTACCTGGCCGTCTACGTCATCACCAACATCGGGGCCTTCGCCGGTGTCATCGCCGTGGCCAATCGGCTGGGCTCTGACGACATCCGGGCCTTCGCCGGCCTGAGCCGCCGCTCCCCCTACCTGGCGCTGATGATCCTCGTCGCCTTCCTCTCGCTGGGAGGCGTGCCCCCCACCGCCGGCTTCGTGGGCAAGCTCTTCCTGTTCCAGGCCGCCGTGGGGCAGGGCCTCATCCGGCTGGCCGTCATCGGCGTCCTCAACGTCATCGTCGGCCTCTACTACTACCTGATGGTCCTCAAGGTGATGTATGTGGACCGGGGCGAGGAAGAGGTGGAGGTGCCGGTGAGCGCCCCTCTGGCCTGGACCCTGGCGGTGTCGGCGGCGGGGGTGATGCTTCTTGGCATTTTCGCTCACCCCTGGTATAATATCGCCCTGCGTGCCGCTGCTGTGCTGTTCCCAGGGTGATAAAGGGAAGAAGATGGGAACCAACGGAAGAACGGTCCAGCGCACCTCCCATCCTCACATTGTCAAGATCGAAGGGGTGTGTGGGGGAGAGGCAGTTATAGAAGGAACGCGCATCGCCGTCTGGCACATCGTCGGTTATTATTACAAGGTGGGAATGTCTGTAGAGGAAATCCTGGCGGACTGGGACGCCCTCACGCCAGCGCAGGTGTTTGACGCTCTGGCATACTACCATGACCACCGGGAAGAGATAGAGCAGGCGTTGTGGGAGAACAGCTACGAGTACTGGCGCGAGCACTTTGCCCATGCCGTCCCGTGACGCTCCCAAGCTACACCTAAACGAGCACCTCTCCCCTCGCTTGGCTTCTCAGTTGCGCCGGCACGGCTTTGATGTGACAACCTCTCAGGAGGCCGGTCTGCTGTCCATCACTGATGAAGAGCAAATGGCTTATGCCGCTGCAGAGCAGCGGGCCATTGTCACCTTCAACGTCCGCGACTTCTCATATCTGCACAACCAGTACCTGGCAGAGAACAAGGAGCATTGGGGAATCATCTTTTCAACCCAGGAGCCCATCAGCGTCTTGTTTCACCGTCTGTTGCGGCTGCTGAATTCTGTGACCGCTGAGGAACTGAAGAATCAAGTCCGCTGGCTCAACGAATTTCAATGACATGAGCGCACCGCTCCCGCCCCGGCGCAACCTGCGGCGGGTTGCCCGTAATCTGACGCTGGCCAGCGTCGCTTCCCAAGTCGGCTTTGTCACCATCGGCATCATCCTGGTGGCGCTGCTGGTGGGATTGTGGCTGGATCGGGAGCTGGAGACCCGGCCCTGGGCCACCATCGTTTGCCTGTTGTGTAGCGTTCCCCTCAGCGTCGCCAGCATCGTCTGGCTTGCCCTTTCCATTGTCTCGCAGATTCAACCGCCAGAACGACCAACCCATCGCCAACGAGAAGGAGAGCAGTAGTGTCCCCACGGAAAAAGCGAATTCTTCAAGGACTTGTCGGGCTGATCGTCCTGGTCCTTCTCCCTGCCCTGCTCAGCTCGGGCTTCCTGGTGAGCCTGGGCATCAACCCCCTTTTCGGCATCTTTCCCAAACCGGCTATGCCGGTCGTCTCCCTGACCCCTGAACCTCTCCCCGGCCTGGGGATCACCAATTCGATCCTGGCCACACTGTTGGTGGACGTCGTCCTGTTGGCCATCGTCTTCGCCGGCACCCGCAAGCTGCGGGCCGGTTCTCCCGACGCTTGGGTTCCTACCGGGCTGCAGAACGCCCTGGAAGCGGTTCTGGAGACCCTCTACAATCTCGGAGAGAGCGTGCTGGGTGAGCGCACCCGCCAACTCTTCTGGCTAGGGGCGACCATCTTCCTCTTCCTGCTGATCGCCAACTGGAGCGAGTTGGTCCCCTTCGTTGAGAGCGTTGGCTTTATCGAGGAAGTGCACGGAGAAGATGTAGAAGGGTACGCCAAAAGTTCCTTCCTGGGCATCCCTGCCGTCGTCCCCCCTGAAGAGGACGAACCTGGCGAGTACACCCTGATCCCCTTGTTTCGGGTCCCCACCACGGACCTCAACCTCCCGCTGGCCCTGGCCCTCATCTCCGTCTTTATGACCCAGGTCTACGGCGTTCGGGCCCTGGGGGTCAAGGGCTACCTGGCCCGCTTCTTCCCCATCGGCAGCATCAAGAAGAAGCGATGGATGGGCCTCATTGACATATTCGTGGGGATCCTGGAGCTCATCAGCGAGGTGGCCAAGATCATCTCCTTCACCTTCCGACTCTTCGGCAACCTCTTCGCCGGTGGAGTCCTGCTCTTCGTGATGGCTTTTCTGATTCCTCTCGTCTTCGTCGGCGGAGTGGTCTTCTACGGCCTGGAGCTCTTCGTTGGGCTGATCCAGGCTTTTATTTTCATGATGCTCACCTTCGCCTTCACCGCGTCGGCGACGATGGAGCACGGTGAGCATTGAGGTCACCTCCCGCAGGTCACACGGAACCTGCGGGAGGGTCTATCAACTTGGGCTACATCTCACCAAATCACATACTAAGGAGGAATGGTATGGATCCTGCAACCATGAAGCAGTTGGGGGCCGCGCTGGCGATCGGGTTGGGAGCGATTGGGCCGGGCCTGGGCATCGGGTTGGTGGCCTATGGAGCTACCCAGGCTATCGGACGCAACCCCGAGGCCACGGGCCAGGTTCAGACGGCGATGATCTTGGGCTTGGCCTTCGCCGAGGCGGTGGCCATCTACGCCCTGGTGATCGCCCTGTTGCTCAAGTTCGTCTGATGTGCCCGGATCCCACACGTTCCCGCGAGTTCCTGCGAACTCTCAAGGAGGAATGAATCTTGGCACAAATCTTGGCACAGCTAGGCATTAACCCGATGTTCCTGCTCTTTCAGATCGTCAACTTCATCGTGTTGGCGGTCTTATTGCGCATCTTCCTCTACAAGCCTGTGATGGGGATGCTGGAACAGCGGCGGCAGCGCATCGAGAAGGGTCTGGAGGACGCCCGGGCCGCCGAGGAGGCGCGGGCCAAAGCCGAAGAAGAGCGTCAACGCATCCTGGACCAAGCCTGGGACGAGGCCCGCCGTATCACCGGTGAGGCGACCCGACAAGCTGAGGAAGTCGCCAAGCGGATCGAGGCCGAAGCTCGCAAGCAGGCCCGCGAGATCCTGGAACGGGCCCAACGGGATGCGGAGCTGGAGCGTCAAAAAGCCCTAGGAGCCCTGCGGGACCAGATCGCCTTGCTCTCTATCGCCGCCGCCAACCGGATCCTCCAGGAGACCCTGGATGAACAGCGGCAGATGGCCCTGGTCCGTTCCTTCTTCAGCGGCATCGAGGCGGGTAAGATCCAGGTCCTGGAAGAAGAAGAGGAGCTGGAGGGCGAGAAGGCGGAGGTCATCAGCGCCGTGCCTCTGGAGGACGACGAGAAAGCGCTCTACACCGAGAAGCTGCGCGAACGGCTGGGAGAGGAGGTCACCATCGAGTTCAAAGTGGATCCCAGCCTGATGGGGGGCGTGGTCCTGCGGGTCGGCGACCGGGTGATTGACAACAGCATGGCCGGCCGGTTGGAAGCCCTGCGCCGCGCACTGGTCTAGGAGGAGCAGCGCCGGGCTGCCCCTTACCGACCGATGGCGTGATTCCACGGGCTGTGAAGACGCCCGACCCTCATTGGAACGACGAACAAAGGGCTGCGCGGTGGCAGCCCTTTTGCTCTTTCCCGATCCTCGGTCCTCAGTCCCCGGTGCCTCTCCCCGGTCGGCGGTCGTAGCGGTCCATCAGCGGTCGAGAGGAGTACCGATCTCCCCCAGCGCCCGGGCTGCGGCCTCTCGGACCCCGGCGTCCGGATCCTGGAGCGCCTGCTGCAGAGCCGGGATGGCCCGCTGAGCGCGAACCTGTCCCAGCGCCTCTGCCGCCGCCTGCCGCACCCGGGCCTCCGAATCCTGAAGGGCGGCGACCAGCGCATCTACCATCTCAGGGGTGGGAAGGACGAGGGCCGGCCTGTCGTGGGCCGGTGAGGAGAGGAACCGTTCGCCCAACGCCGTCATCAGCCGCGTCAGGGTGCTCGTCTCCCCCATCTGCCCCAGCGCATAGGCCGCCCGGGCTCGAATCTGGGGGTCAGGATCCTCCAGGGCTGCCGTCAGCCACCGGGCGACAGAGCTGTCCATCTCGTTGAGGGCGATCAGCATCCCGAAGGCGCGGGGGGCCTCCTCGCTGCGGAGCGCTGCCCGCACCGCTCGGGCATCGGGGATGCGGGCCAGCGCCTGAACGGCCGCCGAGCGCAGCCAGGGCTCGTCCGAGTCCAATACGGCGATGAGGGCATCAGCGGCCTGGGGGTTGCCCATCTGTCCCAGGGCCCGGACAGCCGCCTGCCGGACCCACTTGTCCTCGTCCTCCAACGCTGCGGTGAGGGCCTCCAATGCGGGGGGGCCAAGACGCCCCAACGCCCGGGCAGCCACATCCCGAAGCTCCACCGGCCATTCGGTAGAGGGGTGGTGCAGGAGGCGCTCGACCAAGGGGGGCACAGCCCGTGGATCCCCGATCTCACCCAGGGCGACGACGGCGGCCCGCCGCACCCAGATGCTGGGATCGTCCAGACAGAGGATGAGAGCCTCCACGGCCTGGCGAGCCCGGAGCTGCCCCAGGGCCTCAGCGGCAACGATGCGCACCCACTGATTGGTATCCTCCAGGGCTTCGATGAGGGGCTCGATGGCGCGAGGATCGCCCAGTTCCCCCAGGGCCTGGGCTGCCTGCCAGCGGGTCTTCCAATGCTCGGCCTGCAGCGCGGTGATGTAAGCGACGGCGGGATCTGAGGCTCCCGGTTGTTGTGATGGTCCCATAGCGCGCCCTTTCCTTTCTAGGTAGCAGTCATCAATCCGGCAACAACTGGTGATTCCCCACATCTCGGGAATCCGCTCGGCCCGCCCGGACCTGGAAGGTCCGGGCTGAGAGGAGCAAAGCCCTAACGGGCTGTCTCGCATCCCCCGGCGTAAGGGGCGGCCACCAGGGCCGCTCCCAGCGGCCACCAGCCGCTCCTAGGGGCGGCCCCAGGGCCGCTCCCAGCGGCGGCCACCAGGGCCGCTCCCTACTGGGGGTAATCACCAAGGCAACACCACGATGATGGGTCTCAAGTCGGCGGGTGACAAACCCGGCGTAAACTTCCCGCTATTATACCACAACTTGTCAAAGAAGAGAGGGGGCCTGCTGATCCTGCTGATCTTGCTGGTGGCTGCTGGGCTCCGCCTCTACGGCCTCCCCGTCCCCCCGCCGGGCCCCCACTACGATGAGGCAGCCAACGGCATCCTGGCCGCCGAGGTGGGGCGCGACGGGCGCTGGCCCCTCTTCCTCCCCGCCTACACGGGCAAAGAAGTCCTCTTCTTCTACTGGGCCGCCCTCTGGATGCGGCTGCTGGGCGTCAACCTGCTGGCCTTGCGCCTGGCCGCCGCCCTGGCCGGCCTGCTGACCGTGGCCGCCACCGCCTGGATGGTCCGGGAGCTCTTCGCCCTGGACCGCCAGCCCTCCGACCCTGTGGACCCGCCGGCCACCGGCTTGGCCCTGCTGACGGCAGCCCTCCTGGCGACCTCCTTCTGGCACCTCCTGCTCAGCCGGCTGGGCTTCCGCGCCATCCTCCAGCCCCTGCTCCAGGCGCTGACCCTGGCGGCGCTGGGACGGGGGATGCGCCTCCCGGCTCAGAGGGGACGATGGCTGACGCTGGCCGGCCTCTTCTGCGGCCTGACCGCCTACACCTACCTGGCCGCCCGGGCCTTCCCCATCCCCCTCCTCGTCTTCTGGGCGGCCCTGCTGCTGGGAGACCGACGGCGCACCTGGCTGGCAGGCTTCCTCCGCTTTGGCCTGGCCGCCCTCGTGGCCTTCGCCCCTCTCGGCCTCTACTTCCTCCGCCACCCCGCAGCCTTCGCCACCCGGATGGCCCAGGTCGGCCCTGGGGCCGACTGGGGGGCAGTGCCGTCGGCCTTCCTGCGCTCCCTGGCCATCTTCTTCTGGCGTGGGGACCCCTACATCCGTTTCAACCTGCCCGGGCGCCCCCTCTTCGGGCCGGTAGTGGGCTTCCTCTTCGTCCTGGGCTTGCTCGCCACGCTGAGTTCCCTGGGACGGACGCGGAGCCCGCAGGTGCGGGCGCGGGAGTTGCTCCTGCTCACCTGGCTGCCGGCAATGCTTCTCCCCACCGCCCTCGCCGTCCACGAGGTCCTACCCAGCAACCTGAGGGCGGTAGGGCTCATCCCGCTCGTCTTCCTCTTCCCGGCGCGGGGAGCGCTCCTCCTCGCCCGTAGGGCCGGCTCTTGGGCGGATCGGCTCCTTCCGGCATCCCGACGCATCGGCCAGGCGGTGACGGTGGAGGGCCTTGTCCTGCTCCTCCTCCTGGGCACAGGAGGCGTCACGGCCCGCGACTACTTCCTCCGTTACGCCTCCCGCACCGACCTCTTCGAGCAGTCTGACGGGGACCTGGCCGCCATCGCTGCCTATCTCAACCGGGCCGACCTGGAGGCGACAACCGTCTACGTGGCCAGCATCCACTACCGCCACCCCACCCTCGCCTTCCTGACCCCCGTCTACCCCCAGGTTCGCTGGCTGGTGGGAGGGCAGACCATCGTCTATCCGGCCCAGGGGGCCGCTCTCTACCTCTTCCCTCGCTCGGCCCGGCCCGACCCGGCCTGGCTGGACCGCTACCTGCCGGCCTCGGCCCGGCTGGAGACGCCGTCAGGCCCCGACGGGGCCCCGGCCTTCCTGGCCTACCGGCTCTCACCGACGACGATGCCCACCCCGACCCCCCAACGGCCCCAGGAGGCCGACTTCGGCCACATCCTTCGCCTGCTGGGGTACGATCTGGAGGAGGCCACGTCCGGCGACCGGGTGACGGTGACCCTCTACTGGCAGGTCCAGAACCGCCCACCGCTGGGAGACTATGGGACCTACCTGCGGCTGGAAGATGGCTGGGGCCACGTCTGGGGGGAGAGCGGCCCCTTCCACTACCCCGCCGAGCTCTGGACACCGGGGGAGCGGATTGTGGACCGGCTCACCGTACCCGTTGCGCCCGGTGCACCGCCCGGCGACTACCGGCTCCGGGTCTCCCTCTACGCCCCCTCGGCCAAGGCCAACCTCTCCCTGGTGGACGCCCAAGGGCGCTACGCCGGCCAGGCCGTCCGGCTGGGGCCGATCTCCCTGGCCCGAGCCCCGACGCCTCCCGACCCTGCCCGCCTCCCCATCCGCCACCGCCTCGAGCAGGCGACGGGGCCGGGGCTGACGCTGCTGGGCTACGATCCGCCCCCCGACCGGCGGCGGCCCGGAGAACGGCTTCCGGTCACCCTCTACTGGCGGGCCGGAGAAGCGCTGACCGAGGACTACACCGTCCGCCTGCGCCTGATCCCCCCCGAGGGAGAGGAGACGATCTTGTACGAGAGCGCACCGGTCCACGGCACCTATCCGACGGGTCGGTGGACGCCGGGCGAGGTGGTGGTGGACCGCTACGATCCCCGGCTGCCCCGGACGCTGCCCCCAGGCACCTTTTCCCTCACGATGGATCTGCTCTCCCCCACCGGCACCCCGGTCCTGGAAGCCCTTTCGCTGGGAAAGGTGACGGTAGAGCCCATCGTCCGCCGGTTCGAGCGGCCGGCCATCGGCCACCCCCTGGAGGTCAACCTGGACCACCAGATCGCCCTGCTGGGCTATGACCTGGACCCCAGCGAGTTCCGACCGGGCGGCCTGTTGCGCCTGACCCTCTACTGGCAGGCGCTGGTCACGATGGAAACCGATTACACCGTCTTCGTCCACCTGCTGGGGCCGGAGGGGCAGGTGGTGGCTCAGGAGGACCGTCCTCCCGGTGGAGGGACCTACCCAACCACCCTTTGGCTGCCTCCCGAAATCGTGGCGGATGCCTACGCGATTCCCCTGCCAACCTCCCTGCCTCAAGGGGCGTACCGACTGGAGGTGGGGCTCTACCAGGTGGAGACGGGGCAGCGCCTTGAGGTCTTCGATGCGAGGGGAAGCTCTCTGGGGGATCGGGTGCTCCTGGACCTGACGGGGGTCTTGCCGGGAATCCAGCCTAGGAATTTGACAGGAGAGGATAAACGAAGTACAATGGAAAGGCCAAGGGATAACGGGTGAAGTACACACTACTCCCATCCCAATCGTGGGGCTTCGTGTCGCCAGGACGGAAAGGGGGCAGGAATGTTTGCAATTGGCGATAAAGTGGTTCACCCCCGCTATGGCGCCGGCACGATTGTGGACATCGAAGAGAAGCGCATGGGGGGTGAGGCCGCACGCTACTACATCATCGAGTTGATCGGGCGTCCCAGTCGCCTGATGGTACCTGTGGACAACGCGGACAACATCGGGTTGCGTCCCCCGATTCGTCAAATCCAGCGCGTCTTCCAGGTGCTGACCGAAGAGCCCGTCCCGCTGCCCAGCGACCACCGGGCACGTCGGGAACAGTTGACCGAGCTGCTGCGAACAGGGGACCCTCTGCTCATCGGAGAGGTGCTGCGCAACCTGGCCTGGCGTGACCATCGGTCGCGCCTGACGGAGGCCGACAGCAAGCTCTACCAGCAGGCGCAGAACTTCCTGGCCGGCGAGCTGGCGGCCAGCCAGGGGATTGACCTGGAGGAGGCCCGAGGGCAGTTGCTCTCAGCCCTTGACCTTCCCAACGAAGGGTGACGGCCAGCGCCAGAGGCATCCATCTCTACAGGAGGAGCGACAAAGGAGCACCTTATGGGCAAAAAAGAAGACAAGATCGAAGTCGAAGGGACGGTTGTCGAAGCCCTACCCGGGACCCAGTTCCGGGTCCGGCTGGACAACGGCCATGAAATCCTCGCCTATCTGTCCGGCAAGATGCGGCGGTACTACATCCACATCCTGCTGGGCGACCGAGTGCGGGTGGAAGTCTCCCCCTACGACCTGACCCGGGGACGTATCACCTATCGCTACAAGCGACAGCCCACATCGTAGACCGTCCCCCCCGGCTCTCCCCGCCTCTCACGCCCCGACTCCCGGGGTCCCCCAGGACGACCCGTAGGGGGCGACCGCTGGCGTCGCCCCTGTTCTCTTGGTAGCCTGTTTCCCTACTGCGCCAGGATCCGGGCCATCTCGTAATACGCCAGGTTCGCCTGGCGCTGTCTGCTGGTCACCTGCTCTAGGGGTACCGTCGTGATCTTCCGTCCCTGCAGCCCCACCATCACGCCGTGCTCCCCGCCGTAGAGGGCTTCCACCGCCTTGACCCCCAGCCGGGTCGCCAACAGCCGGTCAAAGGCCGACGGCGTCCCCCCACGCTGGATGTGCCCCAGGATGGTCACGCGGACCTCGAAGCCGATCTCGTGCTGGCGGAGGTGGTTGGCGATCTCCTCCGTCGTGGGTCGGGCTCCTTCGGCGATGACGATGATGGCGTGCTGTTTCCCTACGATGTAGGCTTCCTCCACGACCCGGACGATCTGCTCCAGAGAAGTCTCCACCTCGGGGATGACGATCTGCTCGGCACCGCTCAGGATGCCCCCCATCAGCGCCAGGTAGCCGCAGTTCCGCCCCATCGTCTCTACCAGGAAGGCCCGGTTGTGGGACGAAGCCGTATCCCGCAGCTTGTCCACCGCCTCCAGGATCGTGTTCAGCGCGGTGTCCACACCGATGGACATATTGGTCCCCCAGATGTCGTTGTCTATGCTGCCGGGGACGCCGACGACGGGGAACCCCAGCCGGTGGAGCGCCAGGGCACCGCGCAGGGAGCCATCCCCTCCGATGACCACCAGGCCGTCAATGCCCTCCTCGTTGAGGCGGCGTAACCCCCGCTTCTGCCCCCGTTCCGTTTTGAACTCCTGGCAGCGAGCCGTCTGGAGGATCGTTCCGCCCCGCTGGATGATCCCCCCGACATCCCGAGGCCCCATCGGATGGATGTCACCCTCCAGCAGGCCGGTGAAGCCCCGATGGATGCCGTAAGGCTCCAGACCGTAAGCGAGGGCCGTGCGTACCACGGCCCTCACCGCTGCGTTCATCCCCGGTGCATCCCCCCCGCTGGTCATCACCGCAATGCGCTTCATCGTTTACCTCCCAGTCGAGACTTGGACAGTCTCGCTCAGTAGAGGAACATCGGCTTCCCCTCGACACGACGGGTCTTGGGACGGTATTCCTCAATGTCGTACAGCTCGTCCACGTCCACCCGCTTGACCCCCTCGGTAACCGTCTTGAGCGGCACGTGGGTGTAGGTGCCGTGGCGCAGGGCCACCATCCGATTGTAGCGCCGGTCCACGATCAGGTCCATCGCGATGTTGGCGTAATTCATCGCCACCATCAGGTCCAGAGAGTCAGGGGCCCCGCTGCGCATCAGGTAGGCCAGGCGCTGGTAGAGGACCTCCTCACCGGTGATGCGCTGGATCTCCCGGCCCGTGACCTCTCCGATCCCCCCCAGCCGGCGATGACCGTAGGCATCCTCAGGCCCCGACTCGATGACGGTGCCGCCGATCATCTGGGCACCCTCGGAGATCGTCATCATCGCGTAGTGGCTGGGATTTTCCCTCTTATCCTTCTGGAGCAAGTAGGCCAGCTTCTCCGGGTCAAAGGGCACCTCGGAGATGATGGCCCGGTCCACACCGGAGAGGTAAGCGGCGATGAGGGAGGTCTCGCCGGAATTGCGCCCGAAGAGCTCGACGATGGCGATCCGCTCGTGGGAGCCCGTCGCCGTGCGCAGTTGGTGGATGAACTGGACGCTCCGCGTGACCGCCGTGGAGAAGCCGATGCAGTAGTCGGTGCCGTAGACGTCGTTGTCCATCGTCTTGGGAATGGCAACGACCGGCAGCCCCTCTTGGTGAACCCGAACGCCGTAGCTGAGGGTGTCGTCCCCACCGATGGGCACCAGGACGTCAATCTTCAGGTGCTCCAGGACCTGCATGACGTGAGCGGTGAAGTCCTGGGCCCTTGTCAGGTCGGCCTTGTCCCGCAGGAAGTCGGGGACCTCGTGGGGACGCACGTTGCTGGGGTTGATGCGGGAGGTGTGCAGGAAGGTGCCCCCGGTGCGGTCAATGGTGCGCACCGCCTGCTTGTCCAGGGGAACCGTACAGACCTGGTGGGTCGCAGGATCATCCGGGTTGTAGTTCAACAGTCCCCACCATCCCCGACGAATGCCGATCACGTCATAGCCTTCGTCTACAGCCCGGTTGACCAAAGCCTTGATGCAGGGGTTGAGACCAGGGACATCGCCCCCACCGGTCAGGACTCCAATGCGCATCGTTTCCCTCCTTGCTCGTCGTTGGTCGTGATCAGGGATTGGTGAAGTCAGCCACCTGTCCGCCGGTGACTCGGACCAATTCGCTGAAGGAAATGGCGAAGAGGATGTCCGGATGGCCGGCCGCGGCATAGACCGTCTCGAAACGCTCCAGGGAGCGGTCTACCCAGGTGGGAAGGGGGTGCCGATGGCCTACCGGCGGCACGCCTCCTACCGGGAACCCGGTCTCCTCTTCGACGCGACGGGCATCGGCGATCTTCACCCGGCGGACCCCCAGCAGCCCTTTAAGCCGATCGGTCGCCACCCGGCGGTCACCGGCCACCAACAGGAGGATCGCCTGCCCATCGGCCAAGAAGAGCAGCGATTTGACGATGCTGCCCAGGGGGACCCTCAGAGCTTGGGCGGCCAGGGGGGCCGTGCGCCCGCTCTGCTGGAGCGGAATGAAGGATACCACGACTCCGGCAGCCGTCAATGCCTGCCTGACCGCCTCTGGCCCCCGTCCTTCGCCTTCGCTGTTGAGCACGTCCTCCCCCTTGAGTTCACCCTATCACCGACGACACGGCTGATCGCGCCCTCCCAATCCGTGCGATCTCCGCTTTCCTCCCTCACCCATCCACCACCCGAACCGCCTCCGGCCCCAGCAGCTCGACCAGATCCCGCTCCAACTCAGGGCAGTACCCCGTGGTGTCGTTGGGGAAGTCCAGTTCCACGTCGCCGTTCGGTCCGCCGAGCAATCGGATGGTGAAGCGGTCCTGGCCTTCATAGCGCAGGAGGGTGGCGTGAACCCGGCGCAACCGTTTCTTGTCCGCCTCCAGGTTCTCGGTACGGTGGAAGAGGATAAGCAACCGCCGGCGCTGCCGGGGCGCAGGGGCATGCGTCTCCCTGGCCTCCTTAACCGGCGCAACCGCCGGGGCTGCTGAGGAAACCTCCGCCACCGGCGCCGCCTCGGCCACCGGCACCGGGCTCCACTCCGGCGGTGGCGGGGGCTCCTCGGGAGGCGGAGGCATCGCCTCTCGCCCCTTGCCTCCTGCCCCTTGCTCCTTGCCTCTTGCCCCTTGCCCCTTGCCCCTTGCCCCTTGCCCCTTGCCCCTTGCCCCTTGCCCCTTGCCCCTTGCCCCTTGCCCCCTGCTTGCCCCTTGCTCCTCGTCAGGACGACCGTCGTGACCGTTCCCATCGGCCGGCCCCGGCACGGTCACCTGGTCCCGAATCCGGTCGGCGATGAGGCGAGGCTCCCGGCTCTCGCCATCCACCCGGCCCCAGACGACAAGGACCTTTTCGGGCACGACCAGGTCCTGGACCTGCTTCCAGAGGCGGGGGAAGACGGTGACCTCCATTGTGCCGAAGGGGTCTTCCAGAGCCACGAAGGCCATGGCGTCCCCCTTGCGGGTGATGTGGGGGCGCACGTAGGTCACGACGCCGGCCACGATCACCTTCTGCCCCGCCATATCCCGGAGGTGGCTGCTGGGGACGATGGTCAGATGGCTCAGCCGGTCCAGGACCGATTGCATCGGGTGGGTGGAGACGTAGGTGCCGATCAGCTCCTTCTCCCAGGCCAGCATCTCCTTGCGGGGCACCTCGGGGATCTCGTCGAGGGCCCCCAAGAAGGCTTCGCTGCCCAGGGAGAGGCCGGCCGTCGTGCCGAAGAAGGTGAGCTGGCCGACCTCCCGGGCCTCGTGGACCTGCCGGCTGAAGCCGATCATCCGGTCCATCGCGGCCAGGAGCTGGGAGCGGCGACCAAAGCCGTCCAACGCCCCCACCTTGATGAGGCACTCCAGCCCCCGTCGGTTGACCTGGCGCAGGTCCACCCGGCGGCAGAAATCCTCCAGGTCGCGGAAGGGGCCACCCTTGCGGCGGGCCTCCAGGATCAGGCGGACCGGCCCCTCACCCAGGTTCTTGATGGCCCCCAGCCCGAAGCGGATGGCTGTGGTGCCGTCGGTCTCCTCGATGGTGAAGCTGACGTCGCTGTAGTTGACGTCGGGCGGGCGCACCTCGATGCCCATCCGCCGGGCCTCGGCGATGATCAGCCCCACCTTCTCCGTGTTGTGCCGCTCCACCGTCAGCAAGGCGGTGATGTACTCGACCGGGTAGTGGGCCTTCAGGTAGGCCGTCTGGCAGGTGATGACCGCGTAGTCACAGGCGTGGCTGTTGTGAACCAGGATGTCGTTGGCGATGAAGTTGTGGGTGCCGGCAACGGTCAGATCGTAGGTCCGCTTCTCCCCCACATACTCGATGGAGACGACCTCGTCCCAGTAGAGGTCGCTCTCAGCGTACCGGCGCCGTTCCTCGCCGTCGAAGGAGTCGGCCGGCCGGCCTCTCGTCTCGCGCCGGAGCCCCCGCTTGGATGCGGAAGGGGCAACGGAGGAGAGCTCCCGGTAGGCTACCCCGGCCTCGGCGCGGACCCGGCCCCAGGCGACACCATGGGCCTCTCCCTCCGCTCCGACCGGCCCTTGGATGGCCGCCGGTACCGTGTCCCGGCTGTGCTTCACCTCTGCCGATTGGGCTAGGATCTGCGCCCGTGCCTCGAGGTCCTCGGGGCGGATGAAGTGTTGCCCCACGGCGGTGACGAACCGCCGAAGGTGCTCCTCCCCCATCACGTGCACCTGGTAGCCGCCCCGCCCATCTCGATCAGGGAACCCCCCTTTCCTCAAGCGGCTCACAATGCCCAGGCGCAGCAGGAGGTGCTGGACCTGCCGGGCCAGGCGCTCCGAGGCCATGACGTAGTAGGCATGCCAGGACCCCTGCCGGGCTCCTAGGTAACCGCCGCTCGCCCAGAGGCGGCTGAGCAGGAGCGCGACCTGGCGGTTGGTCAAGGTGAAGACCTCGGGCGGGATCACCTTCTGATGGGCCTTCTTTCCTCCCAGGCCCAGGGCCCTGACCCACTGGACGACGCCGGGTTCCTCGCCTCGGCGGAGGCCTCGGGCGTAGACCGAGTAGGTGGATCGGCGCTGGCGCACCGTGCAGGCCACGTTGTCAAACTGCTCGACGGCCCGAAGGTAGTCCGCCAGGCAGGTTTCATCGCGGGTGTGGTAGGAGACCAAGCCGGGGTGGCAGAGGTCGCCCTCGGCCAGCAGGTGTCCCAGCACGATCACCTGGTGCTCAGGCCACTCCTGAGACCCCTCGACGGGCAGGCGACGGGGCACTGCGATGCGGTCACCGGGCCGCAACTCATCCAGACGCCGCCAGCCCTCAAACGTGTAGAAGGGATGGTTGGCCGTGGCTTCGATCTCGTGCCCCAGAGCCGTGACCAGACGGAAGACGGGACGGACCCCGTTGTCCATCACCGCCGTCACCGGGGCGGTGCGGAGGGCCAGCCCATCGAGGTCACAGGTCACCGTCTCTTGAATCGAGGCCACCCCCCGGTAGAGGGCCTCGATCTTGACCAGGCGACCGGTGGCGGCGTCCACGACCTCCACGTCCCCCGGCAGGCACTTGTTGAACCCGTAGCGGGCGAAGAACTCGATGTCGTCGAAGATCGCCTCGGCGGTCTCGCGGGGGATGCCGTTGGCCTCGCAGCCCTGGACGAACTTGGTGCGGTGGGCCAGGAGGGCCTCTTTCTTCTTCTTCCCCACCGCCTTGCGGATCATGTCCGCCTCGCCCGGCTCGTAGCCGGCCAGCCGCGTGGCGATCTGGATGATCTGCTCCTGGAAGACGATGATGCCGTAGGTTTCCTTGAGGATGGGTTCCAGCCAGGGGTGGCGGTAGGTGACCGGCTCCTTCCCCCGCATCCGCCGGATGTAGGTGGGGATGTACTCCATCGGGCCGGGCCGATAGAGGGCCAGGACGGCGACGATGTGCTCGTAGCGGGAGGGCTTCATCTCCATCAGGACCCGGCGGAAGCCGGCCCCTTCCACCTGGAAGACGCCCAGCACGTCCCCGCTGGAGAGCAACTGAAAGGCTTTGGGGTCCTCCAGAGGGATGTTCTGCAGGTTCAACTCGACGCCGTGGCGCTCCCGGATCAGCTCCGTCGCCTTGCGCATCACCGTCAGCGTGCTCAGCCCCAGGAAGTCCACCTTGAGCAGGCCGATGGACTCCAGGATCTCCATTGGCCACTGGGTGACGACGCCGATGCCGCTCTCGTCGTCCCCCTTGGTGGGCCGGTGGAGGGGGCAGTACTCGATCAGGGGGCGGTCGGCGATGATGACGCCGGCGGCGTGGGTGCTGGCATGGCGGGCCACCCCCTCCAGCTTCATCGCGTTGTCCAGCAGCTCCCGGATGTAGTCGGTGCTCTCGTAGAGCTGCTTCAGTTCCGGCACCTGTTCCAGGGCCTGGGCGATGGTGATGGGCTTGCCGGGGATGGCGGGGATCAGCCGGGCGACCCGGTCCACCTCGGCCAGGGGGATGTCCATCACCCGGCCCACATCCCGCACCGCCGCCCGGGCTCCCATCGTCCCAAAAGTGATGATCTGGGCCACCCGCTCCTCGCCGTACTTCTGGACGGTGTACTCGATCAGCTCGTGCCGCCGGTCGTCGGGATAGTCCAGGTCAATGTCGGGCATCGAGACGCGGCCTGGATTCAGGAAGCGCTCGAAGATGAGGTTGTTGGCCAGGGGGTCCACCATCGTGATCCCCAAGCTGTAGGCGACGATGGAGCCGGCCGCCGACCCCCGGGCGTTCCACCAGATGCCCCGCTCCTGCGCCGCCTGGCAGAGGTCCCACACGATGAGGAAGTAGGTATCGAATCCCATCTGGTGGATGATCTTCAACTCGTGCTCCAGGCGGCTGCGGACCTCGGGGGCGTCGGCCCGATCGCCATACCGCTCCCGCAGCCCCCGCTCGCAGAGATGGCGCAGGTAGCTCTGGGCGTCGTAGCCGGGGGGAACCTGGAAGGGGGGCAGGTGGTAGCCCTTGGGCTCCAGGTCCACCTGGCACCGCTCGGCGATGAGGAGGGTGTTGTGCAGCGCCTCAGGCACCTCGGCGAAGAGCTCCGCCATCTCCTGGGGGCTGCGCAGGTAGTAGCTGGGATCGCTCATCCGCATCCGGTCGGGATCGGCCAGCACCTTCCCCGTCTGAATGGCCAGGAGGATGTCGTGGGGGCCGGCATCCTCCGGGTTGACGTAGTGGACGTCGTTGGCGGCGACGAAGCCGACCTTGTAGTGAGGCCCCCAGCTCAAGAGCGTGCGGTTCAGTTGATGGAGTTCAGAGATCTCGTGGTGCTGGAGCTCGAAGAAGAAGCGCTCGCGCCCGAAAACCTCCAGGTACCAGTCGAGGCGGCGGCGGGCCTCCTCCTCCTGGCCCTGGGCGATGAGGCGGGGGACCTCGGAAGCCATGCAGCCGGTGGTGCAGATGAGCCCTTCGCTGTGGGCGGCCAGGAAGTCGTGGTCAATGCGGGGTTTGTAGTAGAAGCCCTCCAACTGGGCAGCGCTGGCGATCTTCAGCAGGTTCTGGTAGCCCGTCTGGTTCTCCGCCAGCAGGAGGAGGTGATAGCGGTTCTCCTGGGGGTCCCGGTCCCGCATCCGCCGGTCGGTCAGGTAGGCTTCGATGCCGATGATGGGCTTGAGGCCGGCCTTCTTGGCCGCCCGGTAGAACTCGATGGTGCCGTACATCGTGCCGTGGTCGGTGAGGGCGATGGCCGGCATGCCCATCTCTTTGGCCCGGGCCACCAGTTGGGGCAGACGGCTGAGACCATCCAGCAGCGAGTACTCGCTATGCACGTGCAGATGGACGAAGGACATGGATGCCTCCGTGACGGGCGGCAGGCGGACGCCCCCCAGACAGAGGGGGCGACAGGTTCACGGGGTGGCGAGTCCACGAGTCAATGGATCGGTGGGGTGCGCCGCCGCTCCGAAGGGGACGGCGCAGGGGCACGGAAAAGCCCCGCTGGCGATTATACCACCAAACGGGGCTGTCGGAAACCGAAAGACGGGGGGGCAGAAGGGGTTTTCGCGGAATTTTAAGGATTCGGTCTCCGGCTCGGAGGCGGGGGCCGATGGGCCTTACGATCCGGCCACCGCCTCCTGGAGGGCCCGGCGGACCTGCTCCTCGGTCACCGGGCCGAAGAAGCGGGGCTCGCCGTTGACGAAGATCCCATCGGCCACACCGTAGCGGGCCAGCGTCTCCATGCTCGCCGGCACCTCCTTCAGCGCCACCTTCCCGCCAAGCTCGTCGGCCACCCGCCGCAGGGCCAGCACCGCCGATGCGCCCACCGGACAGAAATGGGAGCCGATGATGAGCACTTCGACCGGCGCCACCTCCTCGCGGGCGATCCGGGGGGTGAGGGGCTCGACCTGGATCGTCTCCTGGCCGAGGGGCAAGTACATCAGCTTGCCCGGCCCTTCCTCACGGATGACCCGGAAGCCGCGCTTGGCGAAATGGCGATGGTGCATGTAGCCCTCGATCTCCGTGCCGGCCACCAGGATGCCCTTGTACCCCTCCGAGCGCAGGAAATCCACGAAGGCGTCGAAGAGCAGCCGCATACCTCCCCGTCCCTGGTGGGGGCGTTGGACCCACTCGCAGTAGATGACGGCCACCCGGTCCTCGATCCGATAGGGCACCAATGCCCTCTCGGAGGGGGCCCAGTAGATGTGGCCGATCACCTGGCCGGCGTCATCCTCCAGGTGAAAGCCCTCCACGTAGTGCCCTAGGCTGTCGGCGAACCAGGCCCTGGAGAGGGAGAGCCCTTCGGCCCAAAAGGGAGGCGGGCTTTCCGTCGCGCAAGGATAGGCTCGCGCCGCCTCCTCCCGGTCGGTCAGTCGGTACGCCCTCATGCGCCACCTCCTCGCCCCATCGGGGCGTTCTCCGAGAGCCCCCACGAATCCGTTGACGGCAGTCAGTTTTGGAGCGGATAGCGGTCAGCGGATTGGGGAACGGATGGAGCGGATGGGAGACCGCCCCTCTCCGTTCAATCCGCTCCCCGAATCCGTTGACAGCAGTCTTATGAAGTGGACCTTCTCTTGGCCCTGCCTTTATAACGCAGTATGGCTCCCAAGGTCACAAGGCCACCCAGGACGGTCAGGCCGCCGACGGCCTGGAGCACCGTCTTGGGCTCCATACCCGGCATCACCACCTGCCCATCGCCGTAAGCTTTGAAGAGTTGGCCCCACTTGGTCTGCAAGGCGGCCTCCACCCGCTTGCGCCCGACGAAGGGGTACCAGTAGACGTTGTGGTAGAAGTTGCTGGCGAAGTAGGACCAGGGAACCAACGGAGATTGGAGCAGCGGCTTCTCCAGGGGCTTCAGCGGTCCGTGGTAGATCAGCTTCTGCCCCCGACTGGCGAAGGTGTCCTCCTGGACGAAGTGCCAGTTCTGGGCCATCACCCAGTCGGGGTCCTCGCCCACGATCTTGATCTCGCGGGGATCGCCCACCCCCAGCCCCATCTCGTGGGCGATGCGGATGAAGGGGATGCTCAGCGGGTCGAAGCCCTGCAGGTGGGCGGAGATGGCATCAATGGCCACCCAGTCCGCCGAGGCCAGGATGACGTCCTTCTCGTGCCAGCGCATCGCCCGGGGGCCGGGGCCGTCGCCGGCGAAGGTCCCATCCATCACGGCGAAGATGCCGGGGTGGATGTCTTGGGAGATCATCAACAGGTCCACCAGTGTCTCGTGGATGACGGCGTGGGTCCAGTGGCGGTTGCGGTGGAGGAGCCCCCCGAAGGCGTTCTTCATCGCTCCCGTGATCGTGGTGAAGACGTGGGTGTTGTGGAGGAAAAGGCCGTTGCCGATGAAGTTGGGTGCTCCATCCATCGTGAAGTCATACAGGTATTCTGTGTCCGGCTCCACCTCTTCGACGGCCACGATATGATCCCAAGCGATCTCCTCACCGCTAGGCTGTTTCCCCTGTCTGCGGCGGGCGACCAGGGCTTCCAAGCGTTGTCTCTTCTGCTCGCTATGCAGGTCGAGCCATCCCGCCAGGGTGACCAGATCGTTCCCGTAGACCGAGAGTTGGAAATGGCGTCGCCGAGGACCATCGGCGTTGGTCGCCCGCGCCCAGTACTCGCGGCGAAAGGCCACGACCCCAAGGCGTGTCAGAAGATACTGGAGCTCCCTGGACAGCCGCTCGCTCTTCGTCGTGGCGTGAAGCCCGTCTTCCTCCCCGACCGTCCCATCGCCATCCAGGTATGCGCTGAGGAAAGCGGCGATCTCCTCGTCGGGACACCGGAACAGGAGCGGAGGAACCCGCTTGCTCCCGGCATCCAAGGGGACGGGCAGTCCCAGCTTCTCCAGCAACTCACCCAATTGGACGCTGTCCACGTAGCAGTCATTGCTGCCTGGACGACAGGTAAGACGGAGTCCGAAGAGGGATTCGGTGAGCCGGAAGAACTCCTCCCGAATCCTGGGGTCTCCGTGCGTCCACCAGATCCGGCAGGTCGTGCGCATCGGCTGAACCCAACCTTCAGCGATCAGGTAGCCCATCCACCGCCAGAAGTCCGGCGAAGTGCGCTCGGGAACGCGGATCCAGTGCTTGTTACGGCGCATCGGGATCCGGTAGCGGCGCAGGACGCTCTGGACGGACTGCCAGCGGATGCCGAGCGAGGCATCCAGGCGCGGCAGCGGCTGGCTCTCCCCCTCGACCTTGATGCGGCGGGGAATCGCTACCCGATCGCCCACCTGGAGCTCGACGGCCTGTCGCCACCCCGTTGGTGTGAGGAAGGGATGGACAGGCGAGACGACGACCTCCCGCCCCGTCCGGGTACGGATACGCCACAGCTTCTGGCCGTTAAGGGGAGTGCGCCAGAACCACCGGGTTTGCTGTCGGACGACGGTCCCCCTCCCATCTAGGCTAACCAGGGACTCGCGGGCTTGCACCCGGACATCCCCATCCTCGTCGAGAAGGGGGATACCCCCCGACCGCAGCCGTTCCTCAACGAGTTCCCCAGCTCGCACCAAGGCCCCATCGGCCCGCACGATCTCGGTATCGGGGTGGACACACTTCACGGTTGGAAGCTGGATGATATTTCGTCCTACCAGGATTTTGGGGATGTAGAGCCCGTTGGGGTAGACTTTGTCCAGCACCAGGAAGGGTCGTTTGGGCTCGTAGCGCACCCATTCGTACTGGGGCTCGTAGAGGTGGACGTTCTCCACGCCGTACTTCTCGACCACGTAGAGGTGCTTGTTGTTCCGCTCGCCCACGCGGGCATCCACGACGACGGTGTCGTTGTGGGCACCGAGCAACCGGGGATAGCCGGCCTCCTGGAGCTTGCGGATCACCCCCTCCAGTTGCCAGGGGGCGGTGGAGCAGGCCGGGTACCAGGTCTGCCAGGAGATGTTGATCTTCAGGATGGTCTCTTTGTCCTTGGGCAACGCTTCCTCAAAGCCGGCCAATTCCATCAACCGCCCGTAATCGTCCAGCACGGTCTCCGGCGTGGTGCGCAAAACGGCGACTTTGCCCTTGCCTGGGAATTCTTCTCGCATCGCTTCGATCTCCTCACGCTTGGTGTGCCTAAAGGTAACTGTTCACCCTCCCGCAGGTTAGGCGTGTTCCGACGCGAAACCGTGCTTCAAACAGCCCATCGGGGCTGAAAGCGCCCTCGACCGGTAACCTGCGGGAGGGTAGGCTGAGTAGACACGCCTAAAGTTTCACGCCGGAAGTATACCGTACTTCGACGCTGGTGTCCAGGCAGCGCCCAACAAGCAAGGGGCGACCATCCGGTCGCCCCCTATACGGCCTTGGCCAAAGGTGATGGCATAGCTCTAGCCGGCGGCGCTGTAGCCCGGGCCCTCCTGGAAGAACTTGTAGTTGTACTCGATGTCCTCGCGGAGGTTGATAACCTCACCGCCCTTCGCGGTCCAGCGCTCGCCATCATGGGGCTGGACCTCCTGGCCGGCCCGCAGCGTATAGGCCTCCGGCACCTCGTCCTCGGGGAAGATGGCCTCATAGGGGCACTCGGGCACGCAGGCCCCACAGTCAATGCAGGTATCCGGGTCAATGTAGAACCAGGGCCATTCGCTCTCCGGCTGCCCCGGCACGATACACTCCACAGGGCAGACCTCCACGCAAGCTGAGTCCCGCAGGCAGAGACTGGTGATAATGTGGGTCATGGGAAACGACCTCCTTACGTTGTGGTTGAAGGGTAGAACTGACGTTCGTCGGTGGGGTCCCTTCAGGAGTCCTCCGAGGGGCCGGCGGAACTTCAGGATAAGGACCGCGCCTCAGAGCGGCTGTGGGGGAGTGGGACCCTCACCACCTTCTTGATGAGGAGCACTTGACCCTTGCCCAAAAACGGGTATGATACGGTCGCGCTGGGCGATGGGGAAGCCCTTCGCATCATCCCCTCGGCGTTAAAGCGAACCTATTGTAGCCCGATTTGGGGGGTTTGTCAAGAGCCTGAAAACCACCACCATCCAGATCGGAACGGTCAGCCCACAAACCGAGCCCAAAACCACCACCCCGGGCACTATGAACACAATCCACGCCCCATACATAGGGTGCCGCATCAGCGCATAGACACCGTGAGTGCACAGCTCCCCCCGCCGGTAACAGCGACTGAATTGCACCGCAGCAGACGCGAATACAACCAGGCCCGCCAACGCCCAAACCCCTCCCAAACCAAGGTTCACCCACCTCGATTGGACTTTTGACAAAGCTGCCCCCATCCTTTGGAGGACTTGACAATCAGGCCGGAACCGGGCAAAGTTGGGAGTATGAGCGAATCCCAACTTCGCCGGTTCCGAGACCTGCTATATCAGCACCTTAACAACCGAGCCGATGCCCTTATGGACCTGCTG
>Ga0256830_1000390_pt1 | contig 36542 bp, 19 predicted proteins | sample 128326metaG_FD_190537 | JGI IMG/M metagenome (GOLD analysis project Ga0256830, IMG submission 190537) | Hydrothermal vent microbial communities from Lau Basin, Pacific Ocean - 128-326 | ecosystem: Environmental > Aquatic > Marine > Hydrothermal vents | place: Pacific Ocean: Lau Basin | collected...
GTATCGTGCAGTTTTCCACGCAATTTCCGGAGGCTCCGCAAGCATCGCCCAAATTCGCGGTTGACGGGCATCTGCCGCTGCCGTCACTGCAAACAAAATAATCTCCCCACGGCTCCCACAATCCATTAGTGGTAACCGGCGGCCAAGGGTTCTCGCAAATAAACACCCACGCGTTGGCTTTGCCTGTATATTTCTCTTCTCCGTCTTCGGCGCTGCCTGAAACATCCGCCGTAGCCGATATTACCGCCTTGTTGTCGGTAATGCCCTGTTGAGCCTCGTATAATTGTTCGTAATTATCCGCCGAAAACGGACTATCCGGGTCAAGATCCACGACCGCGTCATTGTTTGAGTTCCAAAGCCAATCCCATTCGTAAACTCCGGCAACCTCGGACAAGCTTTGTCCGTCGGCGGAAACCGCCCAAGCGGCAAACACCTTGTCTCTGTCTTTTATCGTGTCAAAGCTGTCATCTCCCGAATTGGCGTCATTCTCCTTTATGTCATCCTTTGTGGTTTTAAACAAATATGAATCGGGCGTAATGTTCACGTGGTCTATTTTGCAAATTCCGCTGTTCGGCGACTGTTCATCTATGGTGGTAAACGACCAAACGTATCCATAATATTCTTTTCCGTTAAAGGTTCTGTCAATTAAATCCACCGTCCCGCCCTCGCTAACAGTGAGGTTCGTGCCGTTAATATCGCGCCAATCATCCGCCATGCCGATTCCTCTATAATTTAAAACCCCCTCGTTATTATCGTCATCCAAGTTGTTGTCGCCTTTGATAATCACATAATACGCGGTTTTGGCGTCCAATAAATTTTTGGGAGAAAAAGTCAAAGTGGTGTTGCCGTCGGAATTCTGAACGCTGCTTACCGTTCCGGAAATGGCGCAGAAATTGTCCGACAAAGCTCTTGCGCCGGGAAATATCGGAGACAATATTTTCGCTATAATTCTTTTAATTCCCATCCACGCTTTATCGGCCACTCCCTTGTTGTTAACGGTTAAATATTCGGTGCCCGGCGGACATAGCCGCTCTCCGTAATTGCCCACCATAATCACATTGCCGTTAAAACTTGATACGTCCATTTTCTGGTTAAAATCAACGGTAACCAAAGAGTTTCGGCAAACATTCGCGGCTCCGTTGTCCGGAGAAACGGTTTCAATTTTCGGGCCGGCGGGGCAATAAGTTTCGCCGGCGTCTCCTTCGCAGCCCACGTCGCAGCATACGTTATCGTCGCATAAATACTCCTCCGGAGCGCAATTCGCGCATAAACTGGCGTCGGCGTCCAAGCACCCCCCTGATGCCGTTGAGCAGCAAACCGTTCCGCATTCCTCTTCTTCCGGGCCGCAAACGGTCGGGCAAAAAGTGTTGCCGGGAGGGCCTTCGCAAGCGGTCGGACAACACGAAGAGTCGTCGCACAATTCATTGGGAGGAAGGCAGTCCGAGATCTTGTCTCGGCACACGCCGGCCGGATAATCGGCGTCATTCAATTCGCAATATTTTCCGCTTGTGCCTTCGCAGTTGCACGCCGCGTCGCTCAAAGCTTGGTCCGGCACCCCTCCCACTTCAATCCTGCATCCGGAACATTCGCCGAAACCCGATCCGTCATCCGTGGTATCGCTGCCGCATGTCCCCGCGCAAACCAAGCCGGTGCAGCAATCGCGCGCGTCCTGGCCTATTTCACAACAACATTCGCAAGAAGCTTCGTCGGTCATCTCGCATCTTTCGGACAATGTGTTGCATACCGATCCGGCCAGACAAATGTCCTGATCCACTCCGCAAACCCCCTCCCCGTCGCCGTCGTTATCGTCAAAACAAACAAAGCCGCTGTCGCAAAGACTGCAGGTATCGGCGGTAACGGAATCAACGCACTTATCGCCGGAAGCCCTTATCCATCCGTCCGGACACGAAGCGCCGGTATTGATATGCCAAACATTATAAGTATTCAAGCCGTCATTGTATTCGGAACAATATTTAACAACGGTTTTTCCAAAAATATCTTGAGCGGTTGAGTTCAGGCTGCAACCCCCCTGCGTATTGTCAACGCATTTGTTTAAATTGAGATTATAAGCGCAGGAAGGAGCGGCGCACGCGCCCACGCCGTCGCAATCAGCGTCCGAACATCCGCCCATATCCACGGTTTCTCCCCCGGGGTAAGGCGAACATCGGCCGGGAGAGTTGGGGCAAAATTCAGTATCTTGGCATTGGTTTAAATTATAGCCGGAGCATGTGCTCGGCGCCTGACAGGTGCATGTGCCTGGATCGCAGATCAATCCCTGTCCGCAGCTGCCGTCGTCTTCGCATAAAGAAGTGGAATCATTCAAGTCGCAGCTATCGCCGACATTGCCTCCCGCGTCCGTGCTGAAATCCCACTCGTAAACCGAACTGGAAATATCCACATAGCAATCGTCCGTCGTCGCTTCGCATCTTCCCTCCTTGTAGGTTCCGGGCGGACAGCATATTTGCGCTCCGCAGGCGTCATCAGAATTGTCTTGCTCGGTGCACAAGCCCACCGTAAAATTGATTCCGTTTCCCTCATCACCGCTTTGCGCGACTCTTACCGGACCGCTGACCGCGTTATTGTGAACGGTCGTGTCTATTCTTTGCGCGTCGCCATCGGGGCCCCAATAAGTTATCGCCGTTCCGCTTTGGTCGTTATTCAAATGAAACCTGACCAAACCGGTGGCTTGCTCCCCGAAATATTCTCCCCATAAAGATATGTCGCTGTTGTTAAGCCCCACCGTGGGCTGAATTTTGCATAAACTCGGTTTAAGGGACAAGCTTTCATCGTATTTAAAAGTATTGTCAACGGTTGCCGTGGGAATAATTCCGCTTGAATCAATCGGCCCATCCCATCCTTGAACATCTATGACTATGTAATAATCGGTCAAATTAACCAACCCCGGCGGCGCCTTGACTATAATTTGATTATCAGACCACAGGCTGTCGCCGCAAATATCCGGAAAGTCATAACTCGCCTCCACGCCGTCAACGGCGTCGCCAAGATTATCGTCAAAATAAACACGGTGAGTCGTTCCTATTTGATCCTTGGTGGCATTGCCGAATCCGCTGCCGTAAATAGTCACGTATTGGCCCTGACTTCCTTTAATCGGGCTAAAAGAAGTGATTTGCGGGCCGGTTTTCGGTTCCGGCTTCTTCGTGAACCGCAAAAAATTACTGTTCACGTCTATATTGTTTTGTTTAATCGCCGTAAAGGCGGTGGTTTTTCCCGTTTGCATATTCGGCACATCGGCCGTTCCCTCCGTATCGCCGTTAAATACCGAGTTTAAAGCGTTGATATTGTCAACGGCGCTGCCAAATTTCGCCGTGGCGCCGTTTAAGCCTATGCCGTAATAAGTGACGGTATCGTTCATTGCGCCGGCGTCCGGGTCCAACAGGCAAATCCCCGGGCGTTCAATGCCGTTAACAACAAAATCAAAATCCGGTCCCCGTCCGTCCGCGCTCCGCGTGCTGTCTGAAAATCCGTTATCGGCCGTAACCGTAATCGTTGTTCCCGGTCCGAGACTTAAACCGTCGGGAACGACAACGACTATTTGGTTGTCGCTCCAGCTACCGGAACAATTCTCGTTTACGGTATCCGCCAAACTGGCGGTAAACTCATTTACGCCATCGTTAAACACCACCGAACCGCTTCCTTGAATATCGTTAAAATATCGCCCGCCAATAGTCACTAAATTGCCGCTCGCTCCGTTGGGAGTGCCGGTGTCGCAAGTGGTTCCGCAGTCGCTGTCGTCTCGGCACGGCACGTTATTGTCGTCGTCGCAAAATCCGCCCGAAGGTTCAACCCAATCAATAATCGGAGCGTTTTGGCAAAGGCAGCAACTTGACACGTCCGCGCCGTATCCGCTCGCGGAACAAGCGTCAAGATCGGAGCCGGCGGAAGAACAAAATCCGGAAGCGCACAGATCGTCGCTGCAGCTTGTCGCCGGCATATTTTCCGCGTCAATGGCGCACGCCGATCCTTCACAGGCCCCGCATTCACCTCCGCAGTCAACGCCCTCTTCTCCGTCGGCCGTGTCTTGGACCCCGTTACAGCAATGCGCCGCCTTAACGGTAATCGTTTTGTTGTCGCCCGCGCTGCGGCTGTCAATATCATAAGCGGTGGCGGTTATCGTTACCGCGTCTCCCGGAGCGTAACCGCTCGCGTCCCATAAAGTATTGGCGCTAAACGGCGAGTCGCCGTCGGAATTGACGACGGTGTCAATGCTCGCGCCGTCAGCCGAAAACTCTATGCTGTCCACGCCGCTATCATCGGCGCCGTTCGCCAGTAATTCATTGTCGGGAACGGCGCATATTTGCCCGAGGCCGAGATTTACCGTGGGGTCTTCGCAATCAATCAAATCTCCCACATTAAACGTGATGGAGCAATCCGTTCCCGAGCCGGGGCAAGACAGCTGAATGTCGCCCACGCTTAAAATGCCGGCCGGACCGTCAACCGCCGTGACCGTTACTTGCTCTCCGGCGTTGAAACAATTGGTTGCTCCGCACAAATTGCTTCCGCAATCTCCGTCCGGCGTAAATATGATTCGTTTTCCGTCAACTTCCCTGGTCCCGGGAATAGGATCCCCGTCCCCGTTTGTTACGGTAAAATTCGTGTCATCAATAAAATTGGTATCGCCGACATACAAATTAAAAGAATACCTGATTTTTATGTTTCTGATCACGTTGACATCGCCGTCGTTGGGGGAGGTGGAGCTAACGTTAAATTCCGGAGGAAAATCGCAAGAATCGGCGCACCCGAAAGAACAACACACTTCGGTCGCGTCGCAAGTGTAGCTGCAATCGGTCCATGATTCGTTTACGCAGGTTTGCGTTCCCAGATTGGCGCAGCCGCAAGTCTTGACCGCGCCATTCTCGCATAACCCGCCGGTAGCGGTCAATAATTTATTCAGGACAAATGTGGTGGCGCCGAAAGAAAGCAAAATTATCAATAATCCGATTATGGCGCCGGACAACACTTTTCTGGCTTTGTCGATTTTTTCCATATTGCCGGCGGCGGACATCCAAAGCCAGCCGGCGTATATCGTCAGTCCCAAAGCGATAATACCCAAAAAGCCCAAGGCCACTCTGATAATATTGGCCGCCAATATCCGCGGATCTTCGCTTCCCAGACCTATGGTATTGCCGATTTCATTCTGCGTCCCGCCCCAAAGCAGATTATCGGCGCTTTGCGCCAAAGCGAAATTAACCGCGGCGGACATGGCTGTTAACACGAAAAATATGATTATTAAATTTTTTGTTTTTTTCAACATTTTAATTAAATCAAAATTTAAAAATCAAAAATCAAAATGACAATTTAAAGTATAAAATTTATACAGTTTAATAATTTTAAATTCCGCATTGTCATTTTCCATTTTGCTTTTTGGTTTTTACATTTTTATGGGCATTCGCTCCCGGCCGTCAACACCTCTCCGCAACAAGAAGGAAAAGCTTCCGTGGCCGCGCAATTCGGTCCGGCGCTCGGCTTAAAACAGTTTTGGTATATGTCTTTAACGCCGGAACCGACTTGCGAACGATAACTGGTCGCGTCGGAAAGCATTGAATGGTTAATCCGCGCCACCGTATAATCAGGGTATCCGTCCAAAGGGGGCGTATCAACGTTTTCTTTGGTAATCCAATAGCCGATCGGTTTGTTGTTGAAATTTCTGATATTTATCAATTTATGCTCAACCTTATTGTCGCCGTTGGACACCGTCTTGCTGCCGGTTTTCAAACTGTCCGACATCATCACCTTGCTGAAAGAAACCAATACCGGCTCGTTAAGAGAAACCCCCGAATAATTATGTTCCGGTGAAATAAGATTGATTTTCGGCGGAGCCAAATCTATCGCGTCGCTAATATAAAACGACCACCGAAAATTATCCCCTCCCGGCCCTCCGGTATTTTCATTATAAAACGACACGGGAGCGTCGGCTTCTCCGTTTCTGTTGCCGTCCAATGAGTTGGAGGCGGTATCGGCAATTCCTTCCAACGGATAATTCGCGAGAGGATAATTTACGCCGTCTGAGTTTTGGCAAGCGTAGGAGGTTCCGACACTCGCGCAATTATTGTACGGCGTCTTATAAGCGCAATCGCTGTCGCCGGCGCATACGTCCAGCCGAGCGGCGACCATATCCACTTTTAAATTGGCGTTCTCCGGCAGGCAGTAAATCTTTTCTCCGCACCCGTTTACTCCGCATTGGTTGTCGGAGACAAACTCAACCGTTTTATAATTGTTGGAAACCGTAAAGCTGCCGCGAACGCAGACATCCGAACCGCAGTCAAAAAATTCCGAACCCGTACAATCGCCGCTTACGCATTTTACGGCTATATAATCCTGCAAACTCTCGGCGTCGCCCGAAACCGTCAAAGGATTTACGGCTTCATTAAAGTTGATTTGTATAACGGAGTTTCTCGGCTGATCCTTCTTGTCGTTTACGATGGTCGTCACTTCCCTGTCAGTTCCGCCGGACATGGGCGTTATGTCAATGGCGTCCGTATTGCTGGTCGCCAACACAATATTGTTTCCGGAGCTGCCGGCGACTTTGGCGGTCACGAAAATTGAGCTTCCGGAGGTGACAAAACTGCCAAGAAGAGGATTTTTAACCAAAACGCCGGTAATATTGGACGCGGTCGCGGCCGTGGTTCCGCCAATGGCGATGTCCTCTCCGAAAACATAGGTTATATCGCCCGCGGTCAATGTGTCCGCTTTTTGCTCGGCGGTGATGTCAACATTCCAAGAATTGCCGGCGCCGTAAGCGCCGTCGCCGGCAACGGTTAAGGTAAAATAACCCGGGAAAGTTACGGACGATCCGTTAAACGCGGCGGAACCGAGCAACACGCTTCCTTTGCTTAATTGCGCGGTTGAACCGTCCGATAAAATCGTAACCGTTAAAATTCCGCTCTCTTGATTGCCGCTGTCGGCAACCGCCTCGGCGTCGTTCCAATCGGCTCCCGACGGATTTTTGCCAACGCTCGCGACAACGGCGGGAACATAAACGTTCGGCTGGCCAACCACTCTTATGACGCCGCTTGCCGCCACGGCGTCGGTTATCGCGCCAACTTCGTCTTGCTCGTTGTCGGGCACGGGGAAAACGCCGCCTTCTTTAACTTGCGGCGGAGTCAGGTCCACTTTATTGCTGACTTTAAACTGCCACTCCATATAGTCGGCCGAACAAGTGGAGAAAATGCCGTTATTCGCGCCGCTCTTATCTCTTTTTTCTATTTCATTGGTTAAATGAACCGTATACCAAATATGCTCCGACGGCGAACCCAAATATTCAGTCGGAATAAAGACAAAAGTTTTATTGTCATTGGTGGCCACATTCACTTCAAGAACGTTTCCGTCGCAAGGGGGGCCGCAAGCGTCGCCGGCCGCGGTCTTGTAAATTCTGACATTTTCCGGAATTATATATTCTCCGGCATCGCAAACGCCGTTATTGTTGCCGCCCGCGTCATCGCAAAGAGTTGTCGGGTCAACCTCTTCCTTAAAAGTAATGATAATGGCGGTGTTTCTCGGGACTTCTTCCTGGTTCGGCTCCGGATAAACGCTCTCAACCGTGCAACTCCCCAAGGCGCCGAGCCCCGTGCCCGCGTCGGGCGGACCGGCTCCCGGCCCCGGACCGCCGACTCTGGTCGCTCCCAAAAACTTGCTTAAAATAAACGTAACGATGCCGAACGACAACAAAATAATGGCCAGCCCGATAACCGCGTTTCTTAAAACTTGCTTGGCTTTTGTTATTCGCGATTCTTCGCCCCCCGAAGTCATCCAAAGAAATCCGGCATACATTATCAGGCCGACAGCGATAATACCCAAGAAACCGATAAACACTCTGATTATTTTGGCCGCCAATATTCGCGGATCTTCGCTTCCCAACCCTATGGTGTTGCCGACTTCGTTCTGCGTCCCGCCCCAGAGCAAATTGTCCGCGCCTTGCGCCAAAGCGAAATTAACCGCGACGGACATGGCTGTCAACACGAAAAATATGACAATTAAATTTTTTGTTTTTTTTAGCATTGAATTTTTAGCATTAAAATTAAAATGTAAATAGCAAAAATCAAAATGACAGTGTAAAATTTAAAATTAATTTTAGAAAATATTACATAATCGGATTGCCGGCGCTTCTGATAAGCTTATAGATAAGCTATATTAAACGCGCTAAGGACCGGTAAAATAATTTTGCGTTTTTAATTGTCATTTTCCATTTTGATATTTAATTTTTAAATTTACATTGACTAATCCACAGTTTTGCTATTTAATGATATTATACCATAAATAAAACCAAGCCATCAAATTCGGCGATACGGAGTTTGCGAGTTAAGCGGCCATAGATTCTATGACTATTGACCAAATCATAAATAAAGTGAAAAAAAACAACCCAAAAGCGGATTTGGACTTGTTAAGGCTGGCCTATGACTTCGCGCAAAAGGCGCATAAGGGACAAAAAAGGCAGAACGGAGAACCGTACATACAGCACTCGCTGCATACCGCCTTCACTTTGGCGCAAATAAAAACCGATTTAAACACTATAATAGCGGGTCTTCTTCATGATGTTCCCGAAGACACGAAATACACGCTCGCGGATATAGAAAAAAACTTCGGCAAGGAGGTGGCCGGCTTGGTCAAGGGAATAACCAAACTAAGCAAAATCAAATACCGCGGAGTGGAAAGGTACGTGGAATCTTTAAAAAAAATGTTTCTGGCCATGGCCAACGACTTAAGGGTGATTCTTATTAAATTCGCGGACCGACTGCATAATTTAAGAACGCTTGACGCCCTCCCCCCGGAAAAACAGCAAAGAATAGCCAGGGAAACGCTGGACATCTACGCTCCCATTGCCGGCCTTCTCGGTATCTGGCGCTTTAAGTGGCAAATGGAGGACTTGTGTTTTAAATATCTTTATCCGGATGATTTTAAAAAAATAGAATATAAATACGAAGTGGAAAAAAAAGTTGAACGCAATCAATATATTCAAGGAATAAAAAATATCTTAAGCAAGGAACTGAAAAAAGAAGGCATAGAACACACGATAACCGGCCGATTCAAGCACTTATACAGTATTTACAAAAAAATGCAGGCAAAAGACAGGAAATTTGACGAAATTTACGATGTGTTCGCCTTGCGCGTTGTCGTAAAAAGCATACCCGATTGCTATAAAACGCTTGGCATAATCCACACGCTTTGGAAGCCCAAGCCGAACAGATTTAAGGATTATATCGCCTTGCCGAAGCCGAACGGCTACCGTTCTTTGCATACCACCGTCTATGGTCCGAACGGCAAAGCGACGGAGTTCCAAATCAGAACCGAAGAAATGAACCAAGAAGCCTTATACGGTATTGCCGCCCATTGGTATTATAAGGAAGAAGGAGGGAGCTATGAAAAACACAAATCAAAACAACCGCGCTGGGTCAAGGAAATTATGGACCTGCAGCTTAACGCGAAAAACTCGCATGACTTTATCAAGCGGGTTAAGTTTGACGTTTTTCACGACCGCATTTTCGTGTTTTCTCCCAAAGGCGATGTTTATGATTTGCCCGAAGGCGCCACTCCGGTTGATTTCGCTTACGCCGTGCACACCGACATCGGCAACCAGTGTTCGCGCGCCTTAATCAACGATAAAATATCAACTCTGGACGCGAAACTGAAAAGCGGCGAAGTGGTTGAAATTATTACCGACAAAAACCGCAAATACCCCAATCGCGACTGGCTTAAATTCGTTAAAACCCAGAAAGCCCGCAACAAAATAAAACAATTTTCAAAAATCTCCAAATTGGAAACAATCAAAAAACTGCTTCCGAAAATATAAACAAACCACTTAACCCCTGTTTTCTCCTATTATTCTCCGCAGCTCCTTTACTTTGGCGCCGCTTACTTTCATTTTTTTCCGTTTTTTATTCCGCCTTTTTTCATATCTCTTCTCTATTTCCTCCTGTCGTTCGTTCAAATTTTGTTTATTCATAGAAAGATGATATAATTAACATAATGCGAATCCGCGAATTAACTTATTCCGGCATTCGCAAATTCGTGGAATTCGCGCAGAATTCGTATGTTCGTATTATAATTTTATCATCAATCCAGTCAATAAACAATAATGAAAAAACATTGGTATAAAAAATGGTGGGGAATAATATTGATTACGGTTCTAACGATATTTTTGATAGTTTTAACCGCTTCCGGTTTTTATGTTTACCGCGCCGCCAAACGCATAAACGACAACCGATTAAGCCCGCCGGAAAAAATATCAATAGATTATAATAAAATAGACAAACAAACGCGCGCGAAAATTGAAGGCGCGGACAACTACTGGATAGGCGCGGCAAACCCCGAGATAACCATTGTTGAATTCGGCGATTTCGCCTGCCACCATACCAAGAAATCGTTTCCGAAGATACGGGAAATCGGGACAAAGTACAAAAATAATGTTAAAATAATATTCAGGGATATGCCCTTGCAGGAAAATTCCTTGGAATTGTCGCTGGCCGGCCGCTGCGCCGGAGAACAAGGGCTGTTTTGGCCGATGTATGACAAGCTGTTCCAAAACCAAGGCGTAAGCGGCGCGGACGAACTCATTGAAACGGCAAATCAAATCGGCGCGGACACGGCCAGATTCGCCGACTGCTTAAAGAGCCAAAAATACATTAAACAAATTCAAAAAAATTTTTCAGACGGAGAAGATCTCGGAGTAAGAGGAACGCCGACATGGTTTGTCAACGGCGTTAAAATAGAAGGAGATGTCCCGCTTAGTGTTTGGGAAAATATTATAAACGAATTATTAAAATGACAAAAAACTCAAAATGCAAAGCTCAAAACGCAAAGCTACAGTTAAAAACTAAGAACTATGCGATTTTAAGATTTAAATTGCGGTTTTGAGTTTTGAGTTTTGAGCTTTGAGTTTTACTATAAAATTATGTATCAAATAAGAGTACACGGCCGGGGCGGGCAAGGAGTCGTCACCGCCGCCGAGCTAATCGCCATCGCCGCTTTTTACGACGGGAAAGTATCGCAAGCGTTCCCCTTTTTCGGCGTGGAAAGAACCGGCGCCCCGATTGAATCTTACGCCCGCATTGACGACAAATTTATCAGAACGCGCGAACAAGTTCACGCGCCAGATATTTTAATCGTGCAAGACTCCACCTTGCTTGGAGTGACGGATGTGGCAAGGGGAACCAGTAAAAAAACAATAGCCATAGTCAATTCAGCCAAGGAAAAAGATAAATTGAATATTGACTTGCCGAAAGAAAACATCTTCGTGATTGACGCCACCAAAATCGCCTTGGACAAAATCGGAAAAAATATAGTTAACACCACTATTTTGGGGGCTTTCGCCCGCGCCACCGGATTAGTGAGTTTAAATTCGTTAAAACTTGCCATTAAAGAAAAATTCAAGGAAAAGGGCGACAAAATAATCAATAAAAATATTGAAGCGGTGGAGGTAGCATACAAATCTTCCGCCGAGCTTTAACATTATATAAACCTCTACCGATCTTTAGCTCGCCTTCGCCAGGTTTTAACCTGCCGAACAGCGGCTAAAGCCGCCCGAACCCTGGCCTGAAGGCCGGTAGAATACAAATTTTACTTATGAAAATAAATATCACGGCCAAGCCGGGATCAACCCGCAACAACAAAACCGGCGGTTGGCGAACATTTAAGCCAAAAACCGATTTAGACAAATGCATAAGTTGCGGCACTTGCGCCAAAGTCTGCCCGGAAGGTTGTATTGAAATGAAAAAAATCGCAAAATACGAACAGCTGAAACCGAAAACCGACTATAACTACTGCAAGGGTTGCGGCGTTTGCGCCGCCGAATGCCCGGTTAAGGCGATTGTTATGGAACTGGATAAAAAATAATTAAATTAAAATGTAAAAATCAAAAATCAAAATGACAATGCAAAATTTAAAATTATTAAACTTTAAAAATTTTACACTTTAAATTGTCATTTTGATTTTTGATATTTAATTTTTAAATTATTTTATGAATAACAAAAATCAACAAATCCTTGAGGGTTCCAGGGCGATAGCTTTAACCATTAACAACATTGGGCCGGCTGTCATTTCCGCCTACCCGATCACCCCGCAAACCCATATCGTGGAGGACTTGGCCAAATTCAAGGCGGACGGAGACGCCGATTACGAATACGCGCGGGCGGAAAGCGAATTCGCGGCGGCCTCTATTGTGGAGGGAGCGAGCGCCGCCGGCGCGCGCGTCTATACCGCGACCAGTTCGCAAGGACTGCTTTTAATGGCGGAGGTATTGTTTAATATCGCCGGTATGCGCTTGCCGATCGTGGTGACCTGCGCCAACCGCGGCGTTTCCGCGCCGATTACGATTTGGAACGACCAGCAAGACGCGATGACCATCCGCGACGCCGGCTGGATACAAATGTTCGCCGAAAACCATCAAGAAGCGGTTGACCAGCATATTATGGCCTACAAAATCGCCGAGCAAACGAATCTGCCGGTTATGGTCAATATTGACGGCTTTGTTTTAACGCATTCTTACGAACCGGTTATTATTCCCACCAGAGCGCAAATCAAAAAATACCTGCCGGATTATAAACCTAAAAAGGGACAATATTTGGACCCGGCCAATCCGGTTACCCTCGGCGCCTTCGCCCGACCCCAGCATTATATGGAAATCCGCCAAGACCTGCATAATGACCTGATGTCCAGTCTCAATTTAATTAACAAAGAGTATATTAAATATAGAAAAACAATAAAAACAATGAAGTCCGACATCGGGTGCCCGATGTCGGACTTCGGAGCGGAAAATAACGGCTTAGTTGAATACTACGGCCCCAAAAAGCCTAAAATCATCTTAGTGGCGATGGGCTCGGTTATCGGAACGATAAAGGAAGTGGCGGATAAAACAAAAGGCGTCGGCGCGCTAAAAATAAAGACTTACCGCCCGTTCCCCGAAGACGCGATTTTCAATATTTTAAAAAAGGCCAAATACGTGGCCGTTTTGGACAAATCCATATCGCTGGGGCATATCGGGCCGTTGGCTTCCGACATTAAATCGGCAATGCAGGGGAAAATCAAGGCTAAAATCCAAAGCTTTATAGTCGGATTGGGAGGACGGGATATTACGAAGGAAATGATTGGGGGAATTGTTAGGGAAGTTAAGAAAGGGGATGGTGGGGTGAAATTTATCGGGAAATAGAAAGATTTATGAATTAAGATTTATGATTTATGAATAATGGAAAAATAAAATCATTTACTGATATTAAAGCATGGCAAAAGGGATATCACCCCGACGGCTCCATGCTTCGCGTGGAGCCGTCAAGGGCTTTAAAAAAATTCTTAAATCATAATTCGTAAATCCTAAATCTATGAAAAAAATCCCTAAAATTATAGTATCAACATTCTTAACAATCTTCATCCTCCAAATGATAGGTCTAATAGTCTTATTGTCCGTTCCCGCGCAAGCGGCTGATGTGAAATTTAAACCTCAAATTGAAGTTCCCGGCTTGGAAAAAGGGCTTAAGGGCAGTAAAGAAGACGGGTATATAATTGAATCAACCACGATTGGCGAATACATTAAGGCCATCTATAAATACGCCATCGGCGTTGTCGGCATTTTGGCCGCGGTTGTGTTGATGATCGGCGGAATCGTCTGGCTCACGGCCGGCGGAAACCAGACCAGAATCGGCGAAGCCAAGGCGTGGATAGGCGCGTCCCTGACCGGCCTGATTATCGCTTTAACTTCGTATATGATTTTATGGACGGTTAATCCGGCGCTGGTGCGATTTAAGCCGATAAAAGTGGCGACGGTAACGGAACTAAAAAATGGATGCTGTGAACTAAATAACGGAAAAGCGATGAATTCAACAGACACGGACTGCCCGGAAGACGTGGGAGTCTTCAACGACGGTAAAGTGGCAAGCGCCGACGGAAGCGCTTGCGTTAACAAAGAAACGGTGGTGGACTTAAAAGGATCCGGGCCCGGATGCTGCATCAAGCCCGGACTTTTCGGATATAATTGCGACTATGTCTCTTCTCAAGATGATTGCGACGATGGATATGAATTCCTTCTTGGCGTAAAATGTGAAGAAATTGATAAATGCCAATAACCCTGTTTGTTATTTAAAATTATAAAACTCACGACGGATCCATGCTGCGCGTGGAGCCATAGCGCAAAGCGTGGAGCCGTCAAAGTTGACAAAAAGTTAATCTTTAGTTAATCTTTAGTTAAACTTTAGTTAAAATTAATTAATCTTAAAAATATATGGAAAATATTATTAACTTAAAAAATTTAAGGGAAAATATGAGCGATTACGCCAAAAAAATCGCGCAAGGACAAACTTTCATTGTTTTTAAACAGTCAAAACCGCTGTTTAAAATTTCTCCGGTGGACGAAGAAAGCCGATGGGAAGAAGTAATTGATTTTACTAAAATAAAAAAAGGAGGAGTTGATATTGATGAAGTGCTGTCCCGCCTGTAAATTATTCACTTCGTGGATCCCGAGTACTCGCTAACTTGCGAATTATTAATATGGACAAAATATCAAAGGCCCTGAAAAAATTGACTGCTGAAGAGAAAAAAAGAATTAAAATAATTCTTATAAAATTGAAAAAAAACTCTCTTTCCGATTTTGACATTAAAAAATTAAAAGGGCATAGCGGTATTTACCGGATAAAAAAAGGAAAAATAAGAATTATATATAAAATTGATAAAGACGGAAATAAACGACTCTTAACGATTGAACGCCGAACCGATAATACTTACAATTTTTAATTAAAATCCCCCGGCCCCCTTTAATAAATGGTGATAAAACGATATGATTTACTTCACCAAATACGCGGAAAAAAAATTTGATATACTGAATAAACACAAGGTTTATTTTACGCGCGAACAAGTGGAAGATGCCGTGAAGCTGCCCGACAAACTGGAGAAAAAAGGCAAATACTTGGCGGCGCGGAAGGATGGAGTGAAGGTGGTTTATATAATAGAAAATGAAATTATAAAAATTATAACCTTTTTTCCTGTAAAATAATGGAAAAATCAAAAATCAAAATGGAAAATGACAATTAAAAATGCAAAATTATTTTATCGGTTTAAAATATTTTAATATATCTTACCGTATGAGCCGCATTATTTAAGTAAAACAGGTAATCCAATTGCAATATTCTCTAAAATTAATTTTAAAATTTTACATTGTTATTTTGATTTTTGATTTTTACATTTTGATTTTTATTTTATGTATTACGACCCCGAAGCCAATATAATATCATGGGAAATCGCGCGAGGGAAAATCAGCCACGCGCGGGAGTTCGGCAATTTTATAATTCATTTGTCCAAATCAGGCAAACCGCTATTGATTGAAATACTGGACGCGTCGAGATTCGCGGGGCAATTTAACAAGCTGAAAAACGCGGAGGAATTAAGGAAAGTAGTGGCGGTAAATTAAAATGTAAAAATATTTTTAAACTTAAGCGACATAACATATGGAGCTAGGGTATTAGAGATTTTAACAAATTTTAAATAAATTCATTTTAAATTTTACACTGTCATTTTGATTTTTGATTTTTGAATTATTTATTACAAACTGACAAGAAAAATTATGCCTATGAAGCCAACAATGTCTAAAGTAAAAACAAAACAACTATTATCCCCCGGCCATACCGCTTGCGCCGGATGCGGACAAATGATTGCCGCGAGAACCGTTGCCCAAGCGCTGGGACCGAACACTATTATCGCCAACGCCACCGGCTGCCTTGAAGTGACGACAACCGCCTATCCTATGAGCTCGTGGGGAATGCCGTGGATACACTCCTTGTTTGAAAACGCGTCCGCCGTCGCCTCGGGAATAAAAGCGGCGTTGAAATATAAAGAGACTAAGTCTCCAATTGGAGACTTAGTCTCCACGCCTAAAGTTGTCGCCCAAGGCGGAGACGGAGGAACTTTTGACATCGGCTTCGGCTTGATTTCCGGAATGTGGGAGCGAGGCGATGATATTCTCTATATCTGTTACGACACCGAAGCGTATTCCAATACCGGCATACAAGCCTCCGGCGCCACCCCCTGGGCGGCGTCCACCACCACGACTCCGTCCGGTAAATGTATGAGTAAAACGAAGTCCGGTTTCGGCGGAGCGGATGAAGATTGCCCGATTGACGCGATCGGCTCGCATCAAAGAAAAAAGGATATGATCGCCATCGCTTTGGCGCACAGATTGCGTTACGTGGCGCAAAGCACCGCCGGCTTCCCGGATGATATTGCCGCCAAGGTTAAAAAAGCCTTAACCTTTAAGGGTCCGAAATATATCCAAATTATGGCTCCCTGCGTGCCGGGATGGAAAATAAGTTCCGCGCAGGCGGTGCGGATAGGAAAATTGGCCGCCCAAACCGGACTTTACCCGCTCCTGGAGTATGAAAACGGACAACTGACGAATGTTCTAAAAGTCCCGAAACCGCGTCCGAAAGTGGATGAATACCTTAAACTGCAAGGCCGATTCGCGCATCTCTTTAAGAATAAAAGCGGAAAAAAGCAAATTGCCTATATACAAAAATTAGCTGACGGGAATATTGAGAAGTATGGTTTAAAATAGTTCAAAACTCAAAACTCAAAGTTCAAAACTACAACTAAAAGTTCAAGGCTATTTAGTTTTAAGTTTTGAGCTGTGGTTTTGAGCTTTGAGTTTTGAGTTTTGAACTTCATAAAAAACGCTTCGGTAAAACCGAAGCGTTTTTATTATTAAATTTTTCAACTTGAACCGTCCTTAATCCTTTTCCCCTTTATACCCCGTTCCAACCGGAATCAAGCGGCCGATGATGACATTTTCCTTAAGTCCTTTCAAGTGGTCAACTTTGCCGTTAATCGCGGCTTCAATCAATACGCGCGCGGTTTCCTGGAACGAGGAGGCCGATAAGAAGCTGTCTGTCGTAAGCGACGCCTTGCTTATGCCCATCAACAAATTTTCCGCTTTAGCTTCTTTTTTGTTATTCTTTCTCGCCTCTTCATTCGCTTTGTCAAAAACCGCCTTCTCAACAACTTCTCCGGACAAAAGATCGGTTTCTCCCGCGTCTTGAATATAGACGCGCGAAAACATCTGCTTGGCGATAATCTCAATATGCTTATCGTTTAACGGCTGCCCTTGAGAGGAATAAACGTATTGAATTTCCTTAATGATGTATTTCTGCGTTTCCAGTTTTCCCCGCAAGCCGTACAGCTGCTGCAAGTCAAAACTGCCTTCGGTTAACTGGTCTCCCTTTTTAACCTTGTCGCCATTCTCAACCAAGATGGCGAATCCTTTCGGCACGACATACTCCCTCACCTTTTTCGCCTTGCTCGTTATTTTGACATACTTGTTCCCCACCTCAACCTTGCCGGCTTTTTTGGCCTTCTGCGTCTTTCCTCCCAAAGAAAACAAGCCATCTCCTTTTTTAACCTCATCGCCGGTTTTAACCAAAACTTCCGGTTTGCCTTTTTTCGCTTTTCCGTCGTTGTCTTTTAGCGCTTCCTTGGCGAATTCATCAAAGTAATATTTTGACGATTCCGCGCCGTCATAATAAATTTTTAATATTTTGGCTTGCGGATTGGCAACGGCCATTTTTCCGGTTCCGTCCGAAATCACTCTTTGAGCTTCTTCTATCGCGATTTCTCCGTCAACATCGGCGATAAACGCCCTCTTCTTTGGCGGACGAGCTTCAAATATTTCTTCAACTCTGGGAAGCCCTTGAGTGATGTCTTCGGAGCCGGCAACGCCTCCGGTGTGGAATGTTCTCATCGTCAACTGCGTGCCGGGCTCTCCGATTGATTGGGCGGCGATAATGCCGGCCGCCGTACCGACTTTTACCGGCTGATTATACCCCAAATCATAACCATAGCACTTGACGCAAACGCCTCTGTTTAACTTGCAGTTTAAGACCGATCTGATGCTTACCTCTTCTATATTCTCTTTTTTCAGTTTTTCGGCCAAGTCTTCGGTAACCAGCTCTCCTTTTTTGGCCAAAACCTTGCCTTTGCCGTTTTTTAAATCATCGGCCAAGAATCGCCCGACTATTCTTTTTGTTATTTCGTATCCAGCTTCCTCGCTTTCTTTTTTCGTGATGACAAGCCCCTCCGCCGTTCCGCAATCCTCGGACAACACCACCACGTCTTGGGCCACGTCAACCAAGCGTCTGGTCAAATAACCGGCGTTAGCCGTTCTGAGGGCCGTGTCCGACAATCCTTTTCTTGTCGCGTGAGTTGAAATAAAGTATTCCAAAACATCAAACCCGCGCTTGAAATTTCCTCTTACGGGCAATTCAATAATGTCGCCGGACGGCGAAGTAACCAATCCCTTCATTCCCAAAATCTGGGTCAGCTGGGTCCATGATCCGCGGGCGCCGGATTCAATCATTGAGTAAACCGGACCGTCTTTGGGCAAGCCCGCCTTGCAAATATTGGTAACCTTGTCCTTTACCTCCGTCCACAATTCAATAACCTTGGCGTACCGTTCGCTTTCGGTCAATAAGCCCTCGTCGTATTGTTCTTGTATGCTTTCAACCTGCCTGCTCGCCTCTTTGATTAGTTCGTCTTTTTCGCTGAATTCCGGCAAATCGTTCATTCCCCATGAAAGGCCGCTCTGGGTTATGTATTTAAAGCTTTCATTTTTCAATTCATCAACGAATCGCACCGTCGTGTCTTCCCCGTAAAGCCGCAAACATTCTTTTACCAGGCGCTTTAATTCTCCCTTGTCCACAACTTCGTTGATATACCGCAATTTTTCCGGCAAAATATCGTTAAAAATTATCCTGCCAACCGTCGTATCAATCAGCCCGTGCTTTTTGAACCGAACTTTTATCAAATCATGAAGCTTGATTTTCCGCGCGCCATAGGCGAATTTCGCCTCAAGCGGAGAAGAAAAATATTTTAAGTTTTTACCGTTGCCGCCTCCCGTTCCGGCGCCGGCCGGCAAATTGGTCAAATAATGCCCTCCCCAAACAATGTCTTGGCTGGGGGCCACCACCGGATCGCCGGTGGCCGGCTTTAGCAAATTGTGCGAAGACAGCATAATGTCTTTCGCTTCCTGAACCGCCTCGTCGGTCAAAGGCACGTGCACGGCCATTTGATCACCGTCAAAATCGGCGTTAAAGGCGGTACAAACCAAAGGATGGATTTGAATGGCCTTTCCTTCAATTAAAATCGGCTGAAAAGCCTGTATGCCGAGGCGGTGCAAAGTGGGGGCGCGATTAAGCATAACGTAAGCGCCTTTGATTATATCTTCCAAAATATCCCAAACTTGCGTGTCCCCCTGTTCAATAAAGCGGGAAGCGCTTCTGACATTATGGACAATCTCTCGGCTGATAAGCTTGCTGATGATAAACGGCTTAAACAGTTCCAGCGCCATTGTTTTGGGCAGGCCGCATTGGTTTAATTTTAGTTTCGGGTTAACGACGATGACGCTTCTGCCGGAGTAATCAATTCTTTTTCCGAGCAAGTTCTGGCGAAAACGCCCTTGCTTACCTTTGAGCGAATCGGCCAATGATTTTAATTGCCTTTTTTGTCCGGTGGAAGCGGCCACTGTCTTTGAATGCCGCGCCGAATTGTCAATCAAAGCGTCAACCGCCTCTTGCAGCATTCTTTTTTCATTGCGGCAAATAACTTCCGGAGCGTTTAGTTCCATAAGCTGTTTAAGCCGGTTATTGCGGTTAATTACTCGGCGGTACAAGTCGTTTAAATCCGAAGTGGCGAATCTGCCCCCATCCAAAGCGACCATCGGCCTAAGATCCGGCGGTATGACCGGAATAACGGTTAAAATCATCCATTCCGGCCTTATTCCGTTAGCTTTTAAACTTTTAAACAATTTCAGCCGCCTGGTTAGTTTTTCTTTCTTGGAATCAATCGCCGTTTCCAATTCGTTTTCAATGTCCTTGATTGTTTTATCCACGTCCACTCTTTCCAGCAGTTTTCTGATGGCCTCGGCTCCGATGCCCGCTTCAAAAATATGGCCGTACTTTAAGCTTAAATTTTGGTACTCGTTTTCCGAAATTATGGCCATCGGCCTCAAATCCCTCAACTCCCGTTGCGCCTGCTCAAACGCTTGATCCAAACTGTTTTTCTTTTCGTTGTGCGCCTTTTTTAAAGAGTCTATTTCTTTGGCCAAAATTTCTTCAACTTCGCTCGCTTCCCTTCCCTCTCGCGTTAATTTTCCTTTTTTGTTTTTTATTTCGCTTATTTGGCGGCTTAACTCCGCGGCCATGGCCTTGCTCTTCGCCTTATATTCGTCTTTAATTTGATTAATGGTCGCGTTTTTTAATTCCTCGTTTAAATCGGTAATGATAAAGCTGGCGAAATAAACCACTTTTTCCAAGGCATGCATGGACAAATTCAAAATCAATCCGATTTTTGATGAAATTCCGCGCAAAAACCAAATATGAGTGGTCGGACTCTCCAAAGAAATATGCCCCATACGCTCGCGGCGCACCATGGAATGGGTTACTTCCACTCCGCACTTATCGCAAATGATGCCCTTATAGCGGATTTTTTTATACTTGCCGCAATAACATTCCCAATCTTTTGACGGACCGAAAATTTTCTCGCAAAAGAGACCGTCTTTTTCCGGTTTTTGCGTGCGGTAATTAATGGTTTCCGGACGCTTAACCTCGCCGTGCGACCATGATAAAATTTCATCAGGCGAAGCCAGTTTGAGTTTTATGGCGTTAAAATCTGTTATTCTTGTGGGATTAAACATAATAAATAAATTTCTAAATTATAATTTCTAAAAAAATTATAATGACAAAATCCTAACGACAAATCAGGTTCAAACGACTTAATGTTAAAAACTTAAGCGTTTGTATTTTTGATTTGGCGTTTTAGCTTTGGATTTAAAAAATTTAAAAATTTCTATTTGTCTTTTTTCTCAACTTCCTCTTTTTTTTCCTCTTCTTTTTCGTCTTCACCGTCTTTCTTTTCGTCTTCGTCAACCTCTTCTTTTCCGCCCAACAATTCCACGTCCAAGCCCAAGCCCTTCAATTCCCGCACCAAAACATTAAACGATTCCGGTATATTCAACTTTTTTATCGGTTCGCCTTTGATAATTGATTCATACGCCTTGCTTCTTCCCGGAACATCATCCGACTTAATGGTTAAAATCTCCTGCAAGGAATGGGCGGCGCCATACGCTTCCAACGCCCATACTTCCATTTCTCCGAATCTCTGTCCGCCGAACTGGGCTTTGCCGCCAAGCGGCTGTTGGGTAATAAGAGAATACGGACCGATTGACCTTTGGTGAATCTTATCTTCAACCATATGATTCAGTTTTAGTATGTACTTATACCCGACCGTAACTTCGTTGTCATAGCGTTCGCCGGTTTTACCGTTATACAAAACAACTTTTCCGCTTTCCGGCATTTTCGCTTTCCTCAACTCTTCCTTAATGCGCTTTTCCGGTATGCCGTTAAGGGGCGGGGTAACGACTTTATAGCCCAATTTTTTCGCGGCAAGCCCCAAATGAGTTTCCAAAAGCTGGCCCAAGTTCATACGCGATACAACTCCCAAAGGGGATAAAATCACGTCAATCGGCGTGCCGTCTTCCATATACGGCATATCTTCCACCGGAACGATTATGGAAACAACTCCCTTGTTTCCGTGGCGGCCGGCCAATTTGTCTCCCACTTGAACCTTGCGCAGATTGGCCACCGAGACCTGAATGGACTTGATGACGCCGGCGGCCAGCTTATCGCCGTCTTTGCGGGAAAATATTTTAACGTCAACGACTTTGCCGTGTTCGCCGTGTTCCAAATAAAGGGACGAATCGCGAACATCCTTGGCCTTTTCTCCGAATATCGCCCTTAAAAGTTTTTCCTCGGCCGATAGCTCCGTTTCGCCCTTGGGAGTGATTTTCCCCACTAAAATATCTCCGGACGACACCTTGGCGCCGATGCGAATAATGCCTTCTTCGTCCAAATCTTTTAATTTTTCTTCTCCGATATTCGGAATATCATTGGTAACTTCTTCCGGGCCCAGTTTGGTTTCTCTTACGTCAATAATGTAATCCTCTATGTGAATTGAAGAATAAACATCATCGCGAACCAATCTTTCGGAAATGATAATGGCGTCCTCGTAGTTATACCCTTCCCATGTCATAAAGGCCACCAGCACGTTCTTTCCCAAGGCCAACTCGCCCTTGTCAATGGCCGAAGAATCCGTCAATACCTGCCCCTTCTTAACCTTGTCCCCCTTGTTGACAATGGGGCGTTGGTTAATGCAGGTGGAAGCGTTTGACCGTAAAAATTTGGTCAACGGATATTTTTTCACGTTCCCTTTTTTGTCTTGAATTTCAATCACGGTTCCGTCAACGCGCTTTACCTCGCCGTCATCCTCGGCCAAGATGATAAGCCCCGAATCTTCCGCCGCTCTGGCTTCAATTCCGGTTCCGACAATGGGCGATTCGTTGGTGATCAACGGCACCGCCTGTCTTTGCATATTTGTTCCCATCAAGGCCCTTTGTCCGTCATCATGTTCCATAAAAGGAATTAAAGCGGTGGCAACCGATATGATTTGATGTGCCGCGACGCCGTAAAAATCAATTTTAACCACATCCTCCGTGTCCGGTTGGCCGTACTTTCTTACTTCGCATTTATCCACCAAGAAATAGCCGTTATCGTCAATCGGGGTAACCGCCGTGGCGGTAATGTATTTTTCTTCCGTAAAAGCGTCCAAATAAACTATTTCGTCCGTAACCACCGGTTTAATCAATATTTCCGCGTCTCCCAATTCTTCTTTCAGTTTTTTGGCCATTTTATCATTAATGACCTCGCCCGCCTTGATGATTGTTTCTCCGCCGTTCTCTTTATCGTTTTTGGGCTTTTTAACGTCTTCTCTGACAATTTTACCGACTAATTTTTCGGTGTCGTTCGCGGGAATTTTATTAAGCACCCTCCTGTACGGAGATTCCAGGAATCCGTAATCGTTTAATCTGGCGTAACTGGCCAAATGGCCCACAAGTCCGATATTCGGCCCTTCCGGAGTGGCGATGGGGCAAATACGGCCATAATGCGAAGTGTGCACGTCGCGCACGTCAAAACCGGCGCGTTCGCGAGTCAATCCTCCGGGACCCATGGCCGATAGCCGGCGTTTATGCTCCAATTCGGCCAGCGGGTTTGTCTGGTCCATAAACTGGGAAAGCTGCGAAGACATAAAAAACTCTTTGACCACGCCTATAACCGGCCTGGCGTTAATCAGTTTGTTCGGGGACAGCTCGCCGATATCCGCCGTGCTCATTCTGTCGCGGATAATCCTTTCCATACGCACGAGCCCGATCCTGAATTTGTTTTGAATAAGCTCGCCGATCGCCCTGACCCGACGATTGCCAAGATGATCAATATCGTCCTCATCTTCTTGCGTAATGTTTAATCTGATTACCTCCTTGACAACGGCGACCAAGTCCTCTTTTCTTAAAACGCGGTTCTCTTTGGTGTTCGGTATGTCAAAACCGAATTTCCTGTTCAGCTTATAGCGGCCGACTCTGTCAAAATCATAACGGTCAAACCTGAAAAACATGGAATGAATTAATTGTCTGGCATTGTCCGTCGTGGCCAAATCGCCCGGCCTGATTCTTTTATAAACCTCTTTTAAGCCCTCTTCCTCGTTTTTGGCCAAGTCCTTATTGATGGTGGCGTCAATATAGCCGAGCTCGTCGCCTTCGCTTTTAATGTCAACGTCTTTGAACGCTTCTCTGATTTCGTCATCGCTTGAATAGCCGAAAACCCTTAGAAGCGAGGTAACCGCCACCTTTCTTTTTCGGTCAATCCTGACCCAAATCACCTTATTGGAATCGGTTTCAATTTCCAGCCAAGCGCCGCGGTTGGGAATAACCTTCGCTCCGTACAGCTTTCTCCCTTTGACGAATTCCGAAGTAAAAATAACGCCGGCGCTTCTGATAAGCTGGGAAACAACCACTCTCTCAATGCCGTTAACGATGAAAGTTCCGTTTTTGGTCATTAAGGGAAAATCCCCCAAAAACACCTCGCTGGTGGAGACGCTTCCGTTTCTTTTGTTGACCAATCTCACGTTTACCCTTAAAGGCGCTTCATAAGTAACGTTCTTGGCCTTGCTTTCGGCCTCATTAAACTTGGGCTCGTCCAAATAATAATCCTCAAAATACAATTCCATATCACGGCCGGTAAAATCAACAATCGGCGATATTTCGTCAAACAAATCGGACAAACCGTGCTTCAAAAACCAATCATAAGATCTTTTTTGGATTTCAATTAAGTCGGGCAAAGGCGCGGCCATTTTTGCCTCTGAAAAATGTTTGCGTTCAGTTGTTTTTGTGTTGGGCATATATGAATAGGCTAATTAAAATAAAAAATTATAAAATTAAGCAATATTAAGCAATTTAAAGACTTAAAGAACGGACGGCCAATGGCTTTATATATTGTCGTTTCGGCAACAAAAAACCTCAAGATTGTTTATCTTGAGTAATTTTTAATTATTTGGTTAAGAGAGTTTGTTTGCGCGAAGTTAGGTTTGCCACTGAATTTAATAAAGTAAATTATAAATTAAAAAGCATGAAGATTTTTTGTTTATGATGCGCGAGACGCGCGAGGCGCCATAAACCGCTTCCCGATAATTCACCGTGCCAATCCGCTTATTTTAAAGTCGCGGTCCGCTCGCGATTAAATCGTTACCCAGGCGTTTCCTCCGGTTAAAAATAAAAAAACGGCATAAAATTTCACGCTTTTCCGCGTGATTTCTCCGTTTCGTTTCATTAATGATTTCAATATTAAAAATATTACTTTTTCGCAAAATAATAATTTTACTTGTTTTCTAATACTAACAACAAATAAACCGCTTGTCAAGCCCTGCGCGCTCTATTTTGAAAAATTCAATATTTTTATTGCTTTTTGTTTAATATTAGGGAAATATATTTTATCGTTTCGTTGTTTTATTGCCAAACGGTTTGATTATTGTTTGAGTTATCCACAACTTTGTTTCATAATTTAGGCAACGGATAATTAACCGAATATCACTATTGCCCCCGTGGGGGCGAACACCGTTCGCCCCCACTAACCGTCGCCCCGATTGCGGGCGGTTCCGGGTTTGTGATTTTCCCCAAGCACCGATTACAAATTTCAAATTACCGAATCTTTCTCCCAATTCTCCAATAACCCCCTGACAACCGCGCGGTCGTCCCAAGTAATCTTTTCGCCATCCGCCGCGCAAATCGCCTGTTCGCTGCCTTTGCCCGTTATCAAAACAATATCGTTTTCTTGGGCAAGAGCTAACGCCGTTTTAATCGCCTCGCGGCGATCCGCGATTTTAAACAAATCTTTGTTTAATTTTTTCCCTTTGTCCAACGCCCCTTCGGCGACTTGATCAATAATAACCAGCGGATCTTCGTCGTACGGGTCTTCGTTCGTAACAATAACGAAATCCGCGTTTTCTCCGGCCAATTCTCCAAGCCGCGGCCTGCGGGCGATATCGCGCCCGCCGCCGGTTGAGCCCAGAACATGGATTACTTTTTTATGCGGAATCAATTTTATCGTTTTGTACAGTTTTTCCACGGCGTTCGGCTCAAAAGCGTAATCAACAATTACCGTGAACGGCTGGCCTTCGTCTATTTTTTCCAAACGCCCGGCCACGCCTTCAATTTTTTCCAGCCCGTTTTTAATGTCTTTCTCGGAAAATCCTTGCGATAAAGCGACGCATACCGCCGTCATCGCGTTGACAACGTTAAAATCGCCCAAAAGACGCAATCTCACCTTTGTCTTGTTAAACGTGAATGTCGTGCCGTCCTTATCGGCTTCAACGCGTTGATAGCTTACCGTCTCAACGCCGTTCTTGTTTTTTCCGTCAAACTTGCTCCCCTCCTCGGTATAGGCGAATTTTCGTTCGCTCCAAAAATTTAAAAAATAATCGGCGTGATCATCGTCCGCGTTCGCTATTATTGTTTTTTTGACCCTGTTTAAATCCGTTTTTTTAAGGCCGCTTATTTTCCTATGGATAAATTTTTTGTCGTCCGCGTATTTTATTCCGCACCTTTTTAAATGCGCGAACAATTTTCCTTTGGCTTTTTTATAATTTTCAAAGCCGCCGTGCGAATCAATATGCTCCGGATAAAGTCCGGTAAAAACCAAAATATCGTAATTGATAAATCTGTGCCTGAACTGTTTTACGCCCTCGGAGGTTGTTTCCACGATAGCGTATTGGCACTTGTGTTTAACCATTTTTTTTAATATTTTTTGCGTAAAAAAACGCCCCACCATAGTCATTTTTTTGTCATTCAGCCACTCCTTCTCCCCGTCGTTAAACATGGCGGTGGAAGTAAAACCGACTTTGCATCCGGCCTCCTCCAATGTTTTCGCGATCAGATAAACACTGGTGGTTTTTCCGGTCGTGCCGGTAACGCCGATAACGATTAATTTTTCCGAAGGCCGCCCGTACGCCAAAGAAGCGAGCCAGCTTAAAGTAAAATGATAAATGGGCTGGAGGTTTTTGAATAATTTTTTAGGAATATATTTTTTTATAATATTTAAAATTTTTTCCATAAATACAAAGTTTAAAAATCAAAAATCAAAATGACAGTTTAAAACGCAAAGCTTAAAAAAACTTTATAGAGCTTAATATATTTTACAGAATAAGTCGTGTTGTCGGGTGAAATCGGCAGAAACTTCCCGCTAAAGCGGGAAAGGTTGTATCGCGGTGAAAATTTTTAAATTTTTAAACTTTACATTGTCATTTTAATTTTTGATTTTTACATTTTGATTTTTTAAAACGTTCTCCTGACTCTCCTCACCATCTTATAAACATTATACCACCCCTCGTCAAAAACCAAATCAAAGGTCCCCGGATAATTTGCCGTTCTGCCGCCGAATCCCTTCTTAAATCTTGTTACCCCCGGCCATCTCTCTTCGTCTATGCCGTAGAGGTCGTAATATTTATACCCTGATTTTTTCGCCAATTTCATCACGTGCCATTGAAGTAAATACGAAGCCATCGCGTTGCGATACTCCGAGCCGGACGCGCCATGCGTATAGGTCGCGGTATCGCCGAAAAACGAAACAATGCCGGCGGCAATCGGCCTTTTTTTGTATTCGGCGATAAATAGTTTTATCGCCAAAGCGGGCCCCGCGGATTCGCGAACTCGCGAATCCTCGTCCCCTCCGGCCAGCATCGCCTTATAATAATCCCTGCCGTGAGTGCGGAAATTGTCCCTCTCGCTTGTTTCTCCAAGCAGCCGCCAAAAATCTTCAAAACGATCAACTCCGGCTTCAACAACCTTCACGCCCTTTTTTTCCGCCAATCTAATATTGTATCTGGTTTTTTGGCGCATATTCTTCAAAATATCCTCTTCCGGCTTGGCCAAATTCAATATCAATGTCTTGCTTGGCTGAACATCAAGGGTCTTGTTTAGCTTGTAGCTTGTAGCTTGTAGCTTGTAGGAAGCGGGCGGGTCAAACCTTAAAAACATAATACCCTCGTTTTCCGCGATATTCTTAATTTCATTAAACAAGCTTTCTAAAATTAGTTGATAATTGACGGTTGATAATTGATAATTGAATACCGGCCCCCGCGGGCAATAAAAATAATATTTGCCTATCGGCAACTGCTTTTTGATGATAGTGGCGGCGGCGACCAGTTTACCGTCATCCAAAACACCCAGACGCCAAACATCCCCGCTCACCTTTTTGTGAAACTCGCCCCATTCCCAAGACTGCAAAAACTGGCTGTGCTTTTGCGCCGCGACAAAATTATTATACTGTTTTTTATCCGTAATGTTGATTACTCGCATATATTTTACTTTAAGTTCCCGCGGATATTAGGGGGGGATAAACACCCCCTTGATAAAGGAACCTGCCTTCCGTAGAGACGAGGCACTGCCTCGTCTCTACGGCGAAGGAAGGGTTGGCCCCGCCTTTCGCGAAAGGCGGGGTTGGGGAATTATTAATTTTTAATTTTAATTGGAAATTGAAAATCATTACTTGTTTGAAAATTGAAAATTTCGCTATCACTCTTGCATTATTTTTAGATTAGTGTATAATAAGGATTGAAATTCACAAAAAGGAGGTGATGCCTTTGAGGGCACGCATAGTCGATAATCATAATTAAAACACAATCGACAGGTCCCGGCCCTATCTTAATCTCTTGTGAATCCAATACCTGTTAAGAGATAAGATAGGGCCTTTTAATTTTAAATCAACAACTCCGTATCGCGCCCGAGAACATGGCGCGGACCGTGATATTATCCGGCCAAGTCATTTTTCTCGACCAAAAATCTTATATAAAAATATCGGAAATAACAAATATTCTAAAATTCTCAACTCTCAATTCCGGCTCATCGCTTGCCCAGCTCTTTCAGCGCCGCTTTTATTCTCTCGCCGCTGTCTTTTATTTTCGCGTCAACGGCGCGCAAAGCGTCCCGCGCCTGAGCCATTGAATATCCCAAAGCCATTAAAGCGTCAATCTCGTCTCCGCTGACATTTCCGCTTTCCGCCGTCCGCTTTCCGCCGTCCGCCGTCGCGCCGATTTTCTCCCTTAATTCAAGAACAACCCTTTCCGCCGTTTTCCTGCCTATGCCCGACACCTTGGTGAGCAGAGCCGAGTCTCCGCGCGCGATTGAATCCTTGATATCGGCAACCGAGGCGATAGCCAAAACGCCCAAAGCCGACTTTGGCCCGATTCCGGAAATAGACAATAGCAGTTCAAACATCTCCAAATCTTCCAGCGACTTAAACCCGTACAAATCCAAAGAATCCTCGCGCACGTATTGGTGCGTGTAAACTTCCACATCCTGATTAATATCAAAATCCGCGCACATCGCGGAATTAACAAAAACCCGATAACCGACATTATTCACTTCAACGATAACATACCCTTGGCCCTTATTTAATATTTTGCCGCGAAGGAATGAAATCATAAATAAAATTCATAAATCCAAAGCTCAAATGACAAATCAAATCCAAATTATTAAATGATTAAATTCAGGCATTCCGTCATTTGAGCTTGATTTGTCATTAAGATTTCGGCATTAAAATTTTTGATTAACTATATAAAAATTTCTGAAGTTTCCCCCGGCCCCTCCCCTCGCGAGAGGAGGGGCGGGGTTCGGGCGGCTTTAGCCGCGTACCGTTACGAAGCTAAAGCTTCACGAACCCTGGCCTAAAGGCCGGTAGAAACCGCTTAAATATCTAATTAAATATCTAAAACTTGCTATTTTATTTAATCTGATAATCGCCAAATTCAAAATTACAAATTCCAAATAAATTCAAAGCGCTAAATTAAAAATTTAAAACAGTTTTGAATCCCCGATCAAGTTAAGGATAAGTTTTGAAAATTTAAATTTGTGATTTATTTGGAATTTGTGATTTTGAATTTGGAATTTAGTTATTACATTTTTCTCCTAACAACGCTAAACTCCGGAATCTCAACATTACTCTCAATAACCACAACCTTCCCCTGTCCTCCGTGCGCTTCTTCCAGCTCTTCGCCCGTTTCCGCGTCAACCATGCTTTTCAGCTTCATCTTTATTATATCATATCCCGGCATAATAATCTCAATCCTGTCTCCAACCTTTAAAGTATTATGAATTTTAATATTAACGGAATGCTTTGTTTTTTTATTTTTGCCCGCCCCTCGGAGCCTTGGCGCGGCGGGGCGTTTTGCTGTTTTTTCGCCGATAACCGCCCCGCAAAACTCCCACTCCGGCGTTTTATGCGAATTGTCCAAGTTCTGCGCCATTTTTCCGTTCCCGAACATAAATCCCTCCGTATATCCCCGATGATATAATTTCTCATCCAATTCTTTGTGCAGAAAATCTATATCCCCCTCGTAGAGACGAGGCAGTGCCTCGTCTCGGCGGCGGCAAGACGAACAACGGAGACGAGGCAGTGCCTCGTCTCTACAAACTGCGTCTATCGCTTTTCTGTAAGCCCCGACCACGCAAGCCAAATAATAAACGCTCTTGGCCCTGCCCTCAATTTTAAACGAAGAAATGCCGGCGTCAACCATTTCCGGAATTCTTTTTATCAAGCACAAATCATTGGAATTCAAGATATACGACCCATGCTCCTCCTCAACCAACTCCAACGCCTCATCTCTGCCTTCCGCTTTTATAAATATCTCTTGGCTGTAATTTTGAACATTTGGATTTTGAATTTTGAATTTATTTGGAATTTGTAATTTTGAATTTGTAATTTTCGCGTTATACTTCCACCTGCACGGCTGAACGCAGTCGCCTAGATTGGCGCTCCTTCCCGTAAACAATTTTGACAAAAAACATCGCCCGGAATAAGCCATGCACATCGCGCCATGAACAAACGCCTCTATTTCCAGTTTCGGGTTGCTTTTCTTGATTTCTTTAATTTCGCGAATCGTTGTTTCCCGCCCCAACACAATCCGTTTAAATCCCTGTTCAAACCAAAACTTAGCCGCCTCCTTATTCACGCAGTTCGCCTGCGTTGACAAATGCATTTTAGCGCTCGGCCAAACCTTTCTAATCGCCATCATAACGCCCGGATCCGAAACAATAAACCCGTCCGGCTTTGCTTTTTTCAGCTCTCTGACATACGCCGGCAATTTTTTGAAGTGTTTGTTGTGGGCGAAAATATTTATTGTTACGTAAACCTTTTTATTGATATTGTGGGCGTATTCAATCGCCTTCTTCAAGCTTTTGACATCAAAATCATTTATCCTTACTCGCAGGGAAAAATCCGGAATGCCCGCGTACACCGCGTCCGCCCCGAACGCGAAAGCCGTTTTCATTTTTTCAAAATTTCCGGCCGGCGCTATTAATTCCGGTTTTTCGTTTTTTTTATTGTTCATAAAGAGATTATCGCCTAATGGGGCTGTTGCCGAATGCCGTTGCGAGTAAAATTTTTGAATCCCCAATCAAGTTTTTAGGCGTGGAGACTAAGTCTCCAATTGGAGACTTAGTCTCTTTATATTTGCAAAAAGACTAAAATTTCAGCCGTGACGGTATTCGGCGACAGCCCCCTAATACCGAAGAACCCCGACGGAGCCGGAACTCCGTCGGCAACGGGAGCGACTATTTTCTCAGTTTTATTTCATAATCAATCTGCTCTATCTTTCTCAAGTTTGTTTTTGCCTGATCAAACTTCGTCCTTAAATAGCCGGTGATGTCAAACTCCGCCAATTCCGCCATTATTTCATTAATGGCTTTTTTGATTTTTTCAACTTCTTCCAAATTTCCCGCGGACGCCTGATTGACCGCCCGCCGCACAAGCTCGCCGGTTAAGTCGCAAATGCCGCCCAGCAAACTGTCAATATCCATTTTGGTTTTGCTGATTTTATCCACCTTCTTGCCGGTCATTACGCGATAAAACATTTTTGCCTCAACATACTCTTCCGCCGCCGCCTTGTACGCCCCCTCTTCGGACAAGCGGCTATGGCCGAATTTTTTCTCCAAATCCGCGAGCGCGCGCTCGGCGCCATCCAATAACTCGGACGCTTTTTTGACGTCCGTTCTGTGCAAAGAAAAAATAACTCTTTTGGAGTCGTGCAAAATAATATTGGACGCGCCGATTATTTGTCTCCTCTCCTCCGTCCGCTTGTCATATTTTTTCTTTAAATTTTGAATGAATTTTTTGTTAATCATAATTTAAAATATGATTTACGGCTCGCGACTTAATCAGGTTAATGCCGCAAGCTACAAGCTAAATTACTTTTTCATCTCAGCCACTCTGAACACTTCTTCCACGCTGGTAATGCCGTCAACGGCCTTTAGAAGCCCGTCTTGCACCATGGTAATCATTCCGTTTTTGACGGCCGCTTCCGCCATATCATACTCGCTTAACTTTCCCGATAAAATTATCTCTTCAATATTTTTGTCAATCGTCATAATTTCATAAATGCCGATTCGCCCCTTATAACCGATGCCTTGGCACACTTCGCATCCCGCGCCTTTGTAAAATTTCAAATTATCAAAATCAACGGATTTTTTTTCTTCTTCGGGCAATTTTTCCAAAACCTCCTTGACGCGCGCCATCATTTCTTCGTCCAATTCCTCTTCACGCTTGCATTTTTCGCATAATCTCCTTACCAATCTCTGTCCGATAATGGCGTTAAGCGCCGGCGCGAGCAAAAACGGCTTGGCGCCCATTGATAAAAATCTGGGCACGGTGCCGGCGGCGTTGTTGGTGTGAATGGTGGACAAAACCAAATGCCCCGTAAGCGCGGCTTGAATGGAAATTTCGGCCGTTTCCAAATCCCTGATTTCGCCAACCATGACTATGTCGGGATCTTGGCGGACGATTGAGCGCAGTCCTTGGGCGAAAGTGTATTTCTCGCTGGTTTGCGACTGGTTTACTCCCTCCAATTGATATTCAATCGGATCCTCAATGGTGATAATCTTTGTCTCGGGGCTGTTCAATTTCTTTAAAATGGCGTAAAGAGTGGTGGTTTTGCCCGAGCCGGTCGGTCCGGTGGTGATAATCATTCCGTTGGGCCGCTCAACTTCTCTTTTCAGCTGTTCAAAGGCTTTGCTGCGGATGCCCAGCTCCTCAAACCCCAGGCCGACCGAACTGGAACGGAGCAATCTCATTACTATGCTTTCGCCGTAAGCCGTGGGCAAAAAAGACGCCCTGATGTCAATGCGGTCGTCTTTCATAAAGATGGACATACGGCCGTCCTGCGGCTTGTTGGAAATGTTTATTTTCACCTTCGTTAAAATTTTAAACCGCAAAACTATCTTGCTCCACAATTCTTTTTTTATGGACGCCACGTCATGCAAAACGCCGTCTATCCTGAACCTTACTTTTATGTCTTTTTCTTCCACCTCAATATGGATATCCGACGCCCCGATCTTAATCGCGGCGGCCATAATCACGGTTACTATGTCGGTTACCTGCTCCGCGCTTTTAATCTGTTCTTGCACGTCCGCAAAGCTTGAAAATTTTTCGCTGTATTTGTTGAGATCCTCTTCGGCGATATTTATCCCTCTGATAATTTTTCTCGGTTTCGGCAGCGCCTTGTAAATATTCAAAGCGTGCTTTAAGCTGTTGTCGGAAATTAAATAAAGCGCGCCGCGCGAATGATATTTTTCTTGCAGCTCGTTTAATAAATTACGCACGGCCGGATCGTCGTAGTTCACCGTCCCCAAACGAATGTCCTTGCCGTCATAAAAAAAACAAACGGTTGACAACTTAACGGCATCTTCCTCGCTTATCAGCGACAAAGCTTCGGGGCTGATGGAAAAATTGGTCAAGTTAATATAGGGCGCGCCCAGATCGGCCGCCTTCATTTCGGTCAAACGCTCTATTTCCTTTATTTTTATCTCTTTCGTTTTATGGGCGAATTTAGCTTGAGCGCTATCATCGTCAGAGCCTGAACTTCCGGCCGTCCGGCCGATTAAATCTTCAATTGATTGCATACCTTGTGACATACGCGTTTAAAATTCGTGATTCGCGATTAGAAATTAAAATCGCGTTTTATTTCAAAATTTCTAATTTTAAATTATGAATTGCCGATAATTTAATTATATCAAACTGTCCGAAATATACAAACAAGGCCGTTTTACCCAAAACTGCCGCCAAATAACGTGTTTGGCGGCAGCGGCGCGAATTCTAATTGTCGGGGGCGGCTATCCGGAAATAGCTCCTTTCACGTTATTCGCCATTCTGATTATTTTACTGGTTCCGCCCTTGCCGATTAACCGAAGGAACAAAGCCGTCCAAGACGATATTTGAAAAACGGAAAGCGCGGCTCCGCTCAACATAATGATTCCCAAGAGCAAAAGAAGGGCCAAGGCGACCATAAGCCAGAAACCGGCGATTACCGACACCTGATAAACGACCATAACCAAGAACATAAATGGTATGGTTAACGTCAAGACAACCAAGACCACCGCCAAGCCGACAAGAAGATTGATAAAAAACAGAATAACGGCCATTTCCAAGCTTATCAGCCAATTATCAATAAATAATCGCCATCCGTTTTTTACGGACTCAACAAAACCGTTTTTCTTGATTACCGTATAGGCCACGGCGTACTTGATAATAAAAGACAAGGACAGGGCGACAATAATGGAAACAATGAAAGCGATCGTAAATATAGGCCAAGGGACGCTCGCGACGGCCAATACTCCGACCATAATAAAAATCAAATAAACCAAAAATTTAACAATTAAATTCAAGCCGAGCACCGGCCAAAATTTTTCCGTTCCCACGGCTATTCCGGTCTTGAAATCGGCCTTTTTGTTGGTCAAGTGTTTGGCGGAATTATCCACCAATGCGGCCTGTGAAACAACGGACAGCCAAATTAAAAAAGCGATAATGATTAAAATGGCCAAAAACACCATTGATAAAACCAATAAAGACAACGGGTCGTTTCTCATAATTTCTCCAATATTGACGAGCGTTTGGCCGCTGAAAACGCCTGTTTCGGCGATTTTGTTAATCCCGGGAAAAATTTGTTGTTCGGAATCGCCGGAAAATCCCCTGAACAACACATTGTATTCGCCGCCCGCCCCGACAAGAGCGGCAAAAAGGCCGAAAAACCATAAGTATTTATGGCGCCAAGTCGCCTTCCACGCTTGGCTTAAGATTGTTTTATACAAAGACATAAATTTTCCTCCCTTAACGCAATTCATCATATTGCGCCAAAGATATTCTTTTTTAGAAAATAAATAATTTTAATATCGCTTTATTGTGTTTATTATAGCACACCCAAAACCAAACATCAAATGCCGTTTTTCTGGCGCCATATTTGAATTGCCAATTCCTTAAAAACAAAAAAAGAGATCCGCGCGGGGCTGTCGCCAAGCCCATACATCTCTTAACCAACGATTTGACGAAAACCGTTTGTGCAGGTGGAGAGACTCGAACTCTCACGCCTCGCGGCACTTGGTCCTAAGCCAAGCGTGTATACCAATTTCACCACACCTGCGCGTGTATTGCGTTTTTTATAAATCACAATTTTGAAATTTCTCGTAGAGCGACCGAGGCGCGGCAAATTTTCACGGACGGCCGCGGCGCGCGGGCGGCGGCTAAGGCCGCCGGAACCCGAGCCGTAAATCCCGATGGAATGTTTGTTTCAAACGCAAAATCAAACCCATGTCACGCAAGCGATTTTGTCGTCCGGCTCTTTAAAACGCATCAGGCGGACTCCCATGGTGTCGCGTCCGGACTGGTTTACCGTCTTAAACGGCAAACGAATAACCTGTCCTTTTTCCGAAATCATAATCAAATCCTTGTCTTTCATCGTTTCCGCGTTAACAATAAAAGCGTTGGTCAATTTGCCGGTCTTCGCCGCCACTTTGGCCGTTTTTATTCCGGATCCGCCGCGTCCTTGCGTTTTGTACATATTGATGGGCGTGCGCTTCCCGAACCCTTTCTCCATTATGGACAAAATTTGATATTTTTTCAACTTGTTCTTGTCGTTCTTGACCACTCCCATGCCGACAAGCTTATCGTCTTTCTTCAGCCGTATTCCGCGAACCCCGGCCGCGCTTCGCCCCATATCGCGCACGTCCTTTTCCCTAAATCTGATTGCCTGCCCGCCGGCGGTAACGAGAAATATGTGATCGTCTCCGCGGGTCGGCTTTACCCATGTCAGCTTGTCGTCATCTTTGATTTTAATGGCGATGAGCCCGGAACGGCGAACATTGGCGAACGCCTCCAATTTAACCTTTTTAACCAGCCCTTCTTCCGTGGCGAAGAATAAAAATTTCCTGTTGGCGATTTTGTCCAGAGGGAGCACGCTGGTCACTTTTTCTTCGCTGGTCAGTTGCAAAAAATTAACGATTGCTTGTCCCTTGGCCGTTCTTGACGCTTGCGGAATTTCATAAGCTTTAAGCTGAAAGACCCTTCCCTTTGTCGTGAAAAACAAAACATCGGTATGCGCCATGGTGGTAAACATAAATTCAACCGTATCCTCTTCCTTGGTGGAGAGTCCGATTACGCCTTTGCCGCCGCGCGCCTGCGTCTTGAAAGTGTCGGGCGACAAACGCTTGATATAACCGTCGCGCGTCATCATCACCATCGTTTCTTCGTTCGGAACCAAATCTTCCGCGGAAAAATCTTTAACGCCGTGGGATATCACTCGCGTTTTGCGTTCATCGCCGAACTTGTCGTTCAAAGCGTTGATTTCTTCTTTGATAATATTAAATATTTTCTTTTTGGATTTTAATATCGCTTCCAATTCTTTGATTAGCTTCTTTTTTTCCTTTAACTCGGTTTCTATCTTCATCCTTTCCAGATTGGCCAAGTTCTGCAAACGCATTTCCAGGATTGCCACCGCCTGCCTTTCGGTTAACTTGAATTTCTTCATTAAATTCGTTTTGGCGATATCCTTGTCTTTTGACGCTTTAATGGTTTTAATAACAGCGTCAATTTTATTTAAGGCAATCATTAATCCCTCTAAAATATGCGCCCTGTCCCGCGCCTTATCCAAATCAAATTGCGTGCGACGCTTAATCACAATCTCCCGATGCTTAATGTATTCTTCCAAAATGGTTTTTAAGTTTAAAACTTTTGGTTGAATGCCGTCGGTAAGCGCCAACATATTAACATGAAACGTTTCCTGCAGCTGCGTGTGCTTGTACAAACTGTTCAAAATCTTCTTGGGATAGGCGTCTTTTTTTAAGTCAATGGTAACGCGCA
>Ga0256830_1000391_pt1 | contig 36529 bp, 60 predicted proteins | sample 128326metaG_FD_190537 | JGI IMG/M metagenome (GOLD analysis project Ga0256830, IMG submission 190537) | Hydrothermal vent microbial communities from Lau Basin, Pacific Ocean - 128-326 | ecosystem: Environmental > Aquatic > Marine > Hydrothermal vents | place: Pacific Ocean: Lau Basin | collected...
GCTATGCCTGCCGGATCTCTAGTCACCGGCTCCTCCTGGTAGCTACTCCAGGGACAAACACACATAACCAAGTGCTTCAACACGGACATATTTCCGCGTTGCTCGTTTGTGCTGAAGGCACAAGCCTCTCAACACTCCAATATGCCGGTTAAGCACGGCGTTAGATACGCTTTGGCTGTAGTACATAAACGCCAGAAATACACATTAAAAATGTAATGATCCAGTCAGCCCAGAAATTAATCAACAGTTGTGTTTCTGTCATTTCTGGGAAGCTAAATCTAATGAAGGCAATCTTAAGTATTGCAGTAATAATAAGCCCCCAGCCTAGAATTATTTTGCAAACTAGATAAAACCGCATACCTAACAAAGCAAATTCAGAGCGACCGGCTACCTCGTCATTTGCTTCAGTTTCATGGGTTCCGTCTGTCATTTTCGTGTCCTCAAGTTTTATGGTTTCAATCCGCCGTCGCCTGATTTGCGACGTTAGGTTTACTCTTGCCCAAGGCTATAGCTATCGAAAGGATGTAAATCATTCTCAACATCACGATAATCATCCTGTTTATACTCTCTCCGCAAATAGTCTCGGTACTGTCCTGTGCGCCCCTCTTGATCTTTGGCCTTACAGCTTTTGGAAAAATACCTACCCCATCCGCGCTTAACGTCTGCTGTCCTCACCATTTTTTTACGCCCGCATCCACAGGCGCATGTAATTTCTTGTATTGTTGCCACACCAACCTCCGTAAACCTAACAATAAAATCCAGCGGACAACAAAAAGCGTTGCCGCACAATGAATATCAACTCCTGACTAACAGCAGAAAAATAAGCGCAGTAAAATAATTCCGCATATTATGTTCTACATAAAATGATGATCCGCCAGACTCCGCCAGACTATTTATCACCCACAGGGCAAGTATTGGTCCAATCAAAAACAGAGCGATTATCAGCGCGGCAACTGCCGCGCCAGAAGCAAAAATAGTAAAGATTTTTTTCATTTTAAAATTCCTCGTAAAGTTTCGTAATCTAACAAGTGGTTGTGCTGTGCGTCATATTTCGCATTCGCAATCCAATTCAATCAGCCAGCGCAATCGGTCGTGAGTATCAATCAATTTCATATCGCCCCCACACCCAGCCTCTTTTGCCTCACGACCATAATCGCACTCATAAACAAACCAGGATATGCTGTCAAAATGATCTCCAACGAGAAATGACAGCGTGTTAATCAATGAGTGCTCTGACCTGTACTGCGCAGTAATCAGCGGTGATTCAGGCGCAATCAAGAGTCCGTCTGTTGCTGCTGCGAATGCGTCGCTATTTTTCTGCATGTCATTCAACATGCTAGAAACGAAACTCCATTTGTCATCATCTGTCATTCTCGCTCATCCCAACTAACAACAAAATCCCCGCGAACCAGTAGACACATTCTCTGAATATCCGCGTGCGCCGGAATGTCGGGGATTTCGCCTGCTGTCTCGCGCCATTTTTCATATTTGTAGTCGATGCGACTGCTGACTATCTCAGCGCCGCTATCGATGTTTACATGCGCCCAGTAGTCGCCGCCTGATGTTCTCGATACCTCAACATGACCGCCAGGGAACCGGATAACTCCGGTGCTAGGCTCCGGCCTGCGAACGTCGCCCCTGAGCATGACAGTGACACCGTCACTGCTGTGTTTTATCTCAGCCCTAGCCATTCTGCTAATCCTGGCTGCCGAGGTCGGGTATTGCTAGAAGATCGCTGATTTTATTGTCTACAGCGTTCAGTTCCGCCTCATGCCGAACGAGAAGCAGCGTTTTCTGGTTTTTAAGCGCGGTGAGCTTTTTTTTCACAACGTCGCTGTGGTTGAGCGGCTGGAAATCCACCTCCACGAACTCCGTGGTGCGCACCCAATCATCAGCATCATCGCCATACTTTCCAGCTATGACGTTGGTCGAATACCCCGTGTCAAACATCGCGACTTTTACTTTTTTCATGTCTATTTTCCCTGTCTGTTTGTGAAAATACATCCTAGCACGCCCCCGCTAAAAAATGATAGTTTTTTGTTAAAAAAATATTATCATGCTGCTTCTTCAGTGATGCCGTCACGACTCCAGCGGCTCGTCATCGCTGCCTGGCTCCCTGGAGTACGCAGGACAGTCGATCGAGTACGGGCATACATGACGGTAGGCGTTGTTCGAGTCCTCACGACACCGAAGTTCTGGCAGCCTGTATCCGCCAGCGTCGTGGCTCGACGACACGCACGATGGGCACTGGTATGTTTTGTTTTTGTAGATCATGGTCACCCCCTCTCTGAATTTGGTTGTCAGATTTATTGTCGCAGACATCTCGACAAACCACAACATCCGGCGTATTATTTTGCCCATGAATGAGATATCAGCGTTAAGAAAGGCGATTGAATTCGCGGGGAGCCAGGCAGCATTGGCGGATAAAATGACAGAAATAGCGAGGAATGATCGCGGGAGAATGCGCGGCAAGACATTCTCGCAGCAGAATATTTCTAGCTGGCTGCATCGATCAAAACGTGTTAGCCCTGAATGTTGCAGGATCATGTCATCTGCTGTTGATGGGTGGGTGACGCCCCACGATCTGAGGCCGGACATTTTCTATTCAGAAGGTCCTGTTTAAACCGTGTCATCTCCACAGCTAGAGGATGGATACACGCGAATCGCCAACGATTTGCTGGACGCCATCTGCCATTTTTCGTTCACAAAACGACAAATGAAGGTACTTTTTGTCGTGATGAGAAAAACATACGGCTATAACAAATCAACTGACGACATGACAAATAGCCAGCTAATTGAGGCGTGCGATCTGGACAAATCCGCAGTTTCTAAAACGATATCAGAGTTAAAATCGATGCGTGTTTTGAATGTTTCTGGCGGAAAATACGGGTACGTTTTAGGCGTCAACAAACACTACAAAAAATGGATTCAGTTGTCAAAACAACAACAGAAATCAGTTGTTAAAATAACAACCAGTTGTCAAAACAACAACAACCCGGAGTTGTTAAAACGACAACAGGTAGTTGTTAAAACGACAACTGGCGGTTGTCAAAATAACAACTCGGAGTTGTTAAAACGACAACCACAAAAGACAATCCCAAAAGACAACTCCAAAAGACAACTCCAAAAGACACTTGCAGCACGGCCTCCGCCGCGCTCCGCTGAAAAAAAATCCGCTGACAAAAAAAAATCAAAAACAGCAGATGTGTGGTCGGCATATTCGGCAGCGTATTTTTCGAGATACGGCGTCGATCCGGTTCGCAATCTGACGGTGAACAGTCAGCTATCAAATTTTATAAAACGCGTTCCGCTTGACGAGGCCCCACACATTGCGGCATTTTACGTTACCCACAACGACATGTTTTATTTGAAAAAGGGGCACGCGGTTGGACAGCTGCTAGCCGACGCTGAAAAACTCAGGACCGAGTGGGCGACGAATCGAACGATCACAACGACGAGGGCGCGACAGGTTGACGAGAAGCAGTCGAATTTTGACGTGGTGCAAGAGGCATTGCGTTTGGACGAGCAGGAGGGGAGACTTTGAGAGAAAATATCTACAAATTGCTTGCAGCAACGGCTCAAACGATGGGGCAAAATCTCAGTGTTGATGCGGCTAGAATGATGGCGGATGATCTGGAAAAATACGACGAGGAGAGCATCGCGTCGTCGTTAAAATTATTGCGCAGGCGCGGCGGCAGGTTTTGTCTGTCGTCGATAATCGACAACATCTCCGCCCAAGACGGTCGGCCTTCACCCGATTTGGCATGGGCCATGTTCCCAAAAAACGAGGATGTTTCCGCAGTAATAACTCAGGAGATGGCTGATGCGTGGCATGTCGCATCTGAGCAATATTATTCCGACGACATCATCGGTGCTCAGATAGCATTCAAGCGCGAGTATTCGAAAATCGTGGAATCATCTCGCGGAGTAGATGCTCCCGTGAAATGGTTCCCGTCGCTGGGGCGCGACCCGTCTCAGCGTGCCGACGCGTTAGCAGAGGCGGTCAGATGCCGAAGGTTGACAGTTTCTCACGCGATAAAATTAATTGACGGTGATGGCGACGGGGTGAGAGAGATCGTTTATGTTGCTGTTGGCAGCGGGGTGATTAATCGCCAGGAGGTCGCAAAACTTCTCCCTGTGCCTGACAGCGAACGAATGAAGTGCCTTGCCGGAGGTAGCGTTAGAAAAATACAAACGTCGATCACAGGCGACGAGGCAAGCGCATGAATCGCGCACGATACGCCGTCGGAATCGATCCCGGCAGAGACACAGGAAAGGCCATTTATGATCGGCACGAGAAAAAACTGGTAGATGTTTCGACGACCGATTTCTGGGGTGTCTACAACGCCGCATACGCTAGTTCGCCGGAAGATTTCGAATTTTTTGTGGAGGTCCCGCACACAAAGAAAAATTGGCAAAAAAGCCAGTGCGCTATCACTTCAGTTAATATTGGCAGCGTTTTGCGTGAATCAGTTTTGCTCGCAGACGGGATCGAGCAGCTCGGATTCATTACCCACAGAATTCATCCGCAGGGTAAAGTCAGTCATGTTGTTTTGAGAAAAATAACCGGCTACAGCGGAAAAACCAATCAGCATGTGCGCGACGCGATAATGCTCTGTTGGCAGCGATAATTTTGAGGTGATTGATGCGCGTGGCATACTGCGCAATTGAATTGCTAACATAAATCAACGAGGAAATTACACATGAAGCATATTTTTATTTTTCTGATTGCGGCGTCACTTTACGCTCCATTCTCTGCGAATGCCGTAGAATTTCCAGATGACGGCGTAGAAACATCTGGCCGCGCAACGCTGACGTGGGATGCGCCAACAACGCGGGTCGACGGTTCCGCGCTATCCCCAGATGAGATCGGCGGGTACGAGATTGGTTACGGGCTAGTCAGCGACGCAGACCCAACGATTATCGAGACGGATGTCACTGGGGTGTTCGAGATAGAAAACATCCCCCCAGGGACGTACAGGTTTGCCGTGAGAACAGTTGATACTGCCGGTTCGCGGTCGGGATGGTCTGCCGCTGTCGAGAAAAACATACCGTCAAGGCCCGGCGCTCCCGGTGGTGTTACTGTCACCATCAACATCAATATCAGCATTTCTGGAGGATAAAATGGGTGTAGACCTGGCAGCCATAAAAATGGCAGATACCGGCGGCAGCATAGAGGATGCACTGTCTGCGTTGAAATTGATTTCTGAGCAACGCGGAAAAAAATACAGAGCAACTACTGGCGATCTAATGGCGGACCTAGGGCCTGCCGAGGCCCATGGTATTCTGAGCGCGTTGGAGGCCGCAGCCGCAAATGACGCGCTTCTGGCACGGGTCGTAAAAGTTCTTGACCCGCCGTTTGCAGGCATCGAATTAAGTCGCGATTCGTCTCAGGAAATAATAAACCAACTTGAATCAGCAGGCGTGTGGACGGCTGATCAGGCCGCACTTCTGCGTTCTCTGACGATAGAAACATACTACCCATTTGCCAATGTAACTGCCGCAGAAATTGTTAAATCGAGGGCTATGTGATGGCTATAACTAGACCACAAACGCAGGTGCAGTGGGGTGCAGTGGATTTTATCGATATCGGAGCTGGTGCAATAGAAATCTCTGACGAGATAATTTTTGCTGTAGACATGTATGCATGGTCGCTGTCGATATATCTAGATCATCAGGGAACGCCCGCCAGCGGGGATGCTGTAGATTTCTATTTATCGTGGACTAACGGAGAAACTGACGGCACGGTAGGGAACGATTACGACACTCCTGAGATGCGTGATCTGTATCAGTTGCGGCAATTAGATACGTTCGAAAATGCACTTGATGGTGTAGCTCCTGACAACGGGATCGTCCAGAAAACGTGGCCTGAATTACCCATTGGAGCGGCTGGGTTCAAGATAGTCGCAGACTCGCAGGCAGCGGCAACTATCAGGGCAAGAGCTAGAATTACGCAAGTGCTGTCGGGGGGTTAATGCTACTCCCTCGGCGCGTTCGTTATTCAGAAAAACCTAACGCTCAGGATTTGCCTGAGCTGGATTATGATGATCCGATTAATGATGGGTTGGTTGCGCGGTATCTGTTTAATGATAACGAAGATACGCTACATGATCTGACAGGAAACAGCAATGATGGTGCTCTAACAAACGGCCCGCGATGGTTTAATAGTAGCCGTGGCCCAGCACTATATTTTGACGGCGTAAATGATTATGTGTTAATAAAAAACAGCCCGTCACTTAACGTCACCAACAAAGTATCTATCTCTGCAACATTTTCGCTAAATTCACTACAGGCAAACGAAAGGGCCATTGTAAGAAAAGACGACCATTTTGCTCTGGGGCTATTCCCCTCATCAAATTCTATCCGATTTTTAGTTAGAACTAACGCTATCTCGGGATGGACTGCTGCCAACGACTACGCGTACACGTTCACTGTCGGCCAGGTGGTGGAATTAGATGCTGTGTATAACGGGAGCGTAATAGAAGTTTTTGTCAACGGGGAGTCCCTGGGCACGAGGATTGTTACAGGCGATATTGTGGCAAATAGTAATGATGTGTATATAGGACTAAATGCCGGAGGAGGAGGAGGAGGCACACACGCCACTATGCACGACATTTCAATTTCTGCGAGAGATGTGAGTATAGACGATCTGCGTAGAGACATGTTTTCAGGGATACTCCCCCGCACCCGCAGGATATTGGTTCCTGTTGGTGCTGGCGCAACAATCGCCACGGCAAATATAGATACCGTAATCCGCCGCCAGAACATCGCTGTTGCTGCCTCAATCGACGCAGCGATCAGACGCACGGGCGTTAATGTTGGCGCTGAAATTGACGTTATCACACAGAAGGCTGCGGAAATATCTGCGGCGGTTGACGCGGCTGTTAGAGCATCCAGGGCGTCGTCGTCTAGCATTGATGTTGCGGCACAGTCGTCTGTTTCTGCTGCGACGAGCATTGATGCAGCAATACAGTCTGATGAATCAGAGACCTCTAGTATAGACGCAGTAATTCGGGCGCAACAGGCGCAAATGGCATCAATCGACGCGGCAATCAGGAAAAGCGCTACGTCAGAATCATCGATGGATATAGCGCTTTCAGTACTGCGCAATCTATCGTCGTCTGTTGATGTTGTTGCGAAAAAAACGCTCGCGGCATCGTCGGCCATCGACATATACATCACCGGCGGAGCTGGAACAGAGATTCAGGCAATGATCGATGTTGTTGTCAGAAAGGCCATCGAAATTTCAGCGTCAATTGATGTCGCGTTGTCTGCTGTTGTTGCCGTGTCGTCTAGTGTTGATATAGCAACGTCGCGGCGCGGTCTGGCGTCGTCATCGAGCGTTGACCTGGCTGCGTTACGGCGGGGGATGTCGGCACCCGCCAGCATAGACGTAGCGGCGCGCACAGGTCGCGCAGGACAGGCCATGATTGATGCGGTTTTGCGGCAGGCTGGAACGGCGTATACTGCTATTGATGTGGCTGCTAGAGGCGTTGGAAATGCTGCGGCGTCGATTGATATATTCGTGACATCCCCAGGGGACGTTAACGTGATATCGTTCATTGATGGCAGCGTGAGAATATATCCTGTGATGTCGGGCGAGCCTTCAGCGTATCCTGCGATGTCCGGGGATGTGAAAATACTAAATTAGAGGTCATGTTATGCCCGCAACAGTAACGATTAATGAGAAAAATGGTGTTGGTGAAGTGGCCACCGACAAAACTCTGGGAGCTATCCGCTATCAGTCTATCGATTCTGCGGCCGTCGATCTCAACAACCCGATTGACATCCCCGCAGCCGGTTCTGTTTTCTCGTTCCAGAAATATTTGAGAGCGACCGCAGGCGGAACTTTTACTCAGCTGTCTAACGCGAGATTCTATACCGGTGGTGCCGGTGATGCATTCTCGGCAGGCATTGATACATGGGTTAAGGCGGTCGCGGCATATGCGACACCGGTCCAGGAAACAGACTCCGCGACATACGCGGACATGTTTAGTTACACAAGCGCCGCGCCGTTGAGCCTTGGTGCTGGCCCGTTTACATCACTGGGCGAATTCGGCGATTACGTTGTTTCGGCTGCCGAGGTGTCATCAACTGCAAGTAGCGGCGTCGAGACAGCAAAGACGATCACTTTCGGATGGGATGAAATCTAGCAAATGTTCGAAATAGAACAGGGCGATATTCCTACCGCCGTGCGTGATGGTGTCGCCGTGTCTGTGCTGAACGGCGGCACCATGATGCATCGCCGAGCGATCAGAAAACATCTGGATACCGGCGTCACCGAGCGCATAAACTGGCTCATGTGCGAGCTGAACGGCGTCAGGCTGTATATCACCGAGGACAACAACATCATCATGACGACAGAGGATTTCAACCCGTGAGATTTGTTTTGCCCCTGAACAGTCATGGTGTTGCCGAGCTGTCAGGCCTGCTCGATAAACGAAAAAAAATCGACGGAATATCGGGGTCCTATCTCAACGACGCCAACGTTACCGCGACGATTTTAGATGCTGCTGGTGTCGAGGTTGCTGGCCAAAACTGGCCACTTCAGATGCCGTATGTTGCAGGATCATACGGCACCTATCGCGGCGTTGTTGAAGACGATCTGGAGGTCAACGAAAATACGGATTACACAGCCAAAGTAGTCGTCATCGTAACAATCGACGGCGATATCTTCAGGCGCGAATTTTATGTGACTGTTGAGTTCTCGCGATGTGATTAGTTGTATTCTGCGTCGATTTCGATAGTTGCAGGTATCGGATTGCCTGATGTCAGTGCCAGCATGCCACCCTCGCCAGAGGTTAGAGGGGCGGAGACTATCGATATCGTAATGTTCGCTCGATCCCTCTGCACGTCCCAGATAGAAACAGTGTCCGCCGCGTCAACAACATAATTTATTCCGGGCACTTTTATCGTCAAATCATCGTTTTTAACGTTCACAGAAATATTTGATGTATTCTCCTCTCTGATTGTTCGTTTTTCAGAGAATTTCAGCATGGCATTGAATGTTGGCGCGCCTCCGCAAAACCCCGCTGCTATGTATGAGTTAGCGCCAACAATTTTCTCGTAATAATACCTGCAATCACGCAGCATCTCATCAAGCGTGCGGTCCTCGAATGACGTAGCGAACGCACCCTCCTCGAACTGCCATTCGTCAATTGTTATCGAGTACGGAATTGTTGTGTATGGCGGAAATCTAACGGCAACAGACAGATAGCTCTGCCCCTCCGACGGGACTGCGCCATCAGTTGATGGGATCAGAACGTTTTCTATTGTGTGTGTTTGGTAATCCAGGCCCGGCTGGATATCAATAGTGCCGATGGGTATTTCTGTTCCAACCAGCTCTATTCCCTGCGGACACTGTAGCGCAACGATAGTTACAGTTAGAACGCCAGAACCACCATGCCTGCATCGCATCGAGAATGACGCCTGTTTTCCGTTGAATTTATGGAAATCAGATATACGCTCTTCAATCTGATATTGCCCGGCACTTTGTGAGAACTCCAGCGCATATTCGTTTTCGCGATCTGACTGAGTACGACTAACGCTGACACCGTTTGCAGCGGGGTCTGAATCAAGTTTCACAACCCGAATTCTGTCTGCCGTGTACCAGCTATTGCTAAAATCTCCAGCACCCTCGTCGAACAGAGTTTCACGCTGCCAAACCGCGAATTTAGGGTTCATAAAAGCGTTTTTTCGCCCGCCTGCGCCACCAATAAATTTGGGCCTCCAGACAAACGTCGTATCGCCCACTGGGTCTACTATTGTAGAGTCAGGGCCGTTTGGCCATATTGCCTCATATGCAGCGCCGTCACTACCTATTACGCCCCCCCCGGCAGGATAGTTAACGTCCGTGCGATACGGCAAAAACGCATGCTCCTGCACCCATTTTAGCGCCAGCGTCACGTCGTTTTTGAACTGGTTTTCAACAAGTCGATCAACGTCCTTTTTGTTCGGATCGCCATCTGGCAGTTCGTAATCTGGCGTCCATCCCTCGGAGTAGCTAGCAGACCCGTCGACCTGCGGATCATCAGGAATCGGGGATTTATCACCAGTGTTGGCGAATGGGATTTTAAAATATTTTGACATGCTATTCTCCGCTGTCGAAATCTATGATCATCGGGACGGACGCAGGGCGTGGAAGAAGGTCGTTTTCCTCGATGACTGCGATCATTTCCTGCGACGGTTTCGGGTAGATATTGTACTGAATCCAGATGCCAAATCCATCCAGATAAAACTCATTCAATCTGACATCAACGCTCATGTAACCATTCATGACGCTATCAACTATTCTGCTACTCTCTATCAGCGTCGGTCGGCAAATCATTTTGTAATATTTCAACTGAAGGGCGGCGCGGGCCTCGTCGGGAAGAAGTGTATTTTTTGCAGTGCTCGGTGCGAAGTTTCCATTGTTGAAATTTTTTCTGTTTGGTCCAAATCCAAACCGATCAGCAGAAACAACCGTGTTGTCCTCGGCAATTATCAGCGGCAAATCGAGAATGATTGACCACACATTCAGGCCGAAAATATTGGCTGTTCGCAGGTCGAAAACATCGGTTAGCCAGTTCGTCCAGAAATCGCGGTTCAGCGCATCAATTGCCTGCTGTTTGTTTTGAATTATTTTCTGAAGTGCAGCCGCGTCCCCGTGACGCCACAAAATCGCCCTCATCACATCAATGGAAAAATCGAACGCTTGAACGCTCATGACACAACCGTAAATATCAGGTTTTCGGTTGTTGTCGCGATCTGATTTATGGCAATCGGCACTTCAGTTGCAACGAATGTTGAGCCGTCCGTCGATAGCCCAACGTTTTTGATGAAAATATCCGGCGTAGATAGATTTATTGCGCTGGCAATTTCAAACGGGCTTGCACTTGCACCAATAACAAACCCGCGCTCTCCGTCGATGTTGCCGTTGACGTAATCCATCACAGCCGCTTCTATTACGCTGCTGGGGTTCGATACGGATGTTGGCGCGATTGTGACCCTGATGTAAACCTGGACCTGAGCGGGTCGATCAAAATATATGGGTGTCGTTAGCTCTTGCCCTGACGTCGGGTCAGTGATCGTAGTTGCTACGCTGCCGTTCGTTCTCGCGCCAGAGAATTTTTTAGATGCGATTGCGAACGCGATATCGTAATCAATGCCGCCGTCAACACACACGTAAATCGATTGCGACTTCATCGTGATGCCGTCAACAACGTCCTCAACGGGGAGCGTATTTTCCCTGAATGACATACTCCTGACGCCGGGCAACGCGGACACTGCGGCAAAAATCGCCTCGGGCGTTCCCGTGCCCTGAAGCGCCAGAACATCACGTCGATGATTTCTCAATGAGTTGTCGCTCTGCTGCGTCAGCCCTAGTGTTGCTGATACTGTATTTGTTATCGTCTCCCAGCCGACCGGGGCACCCTGCCCAACAGTATTCAGGTCTCCTGCGGGCGCGGGTATGGGGCCATTCTCAACAGAAACAAACGCGACTGATCCCTGCCCTGCGGCGTCCAGAGTCACGTCGGCGGTAGATACGAACTCGTCGCCTGCCACTGTTGTTGCGATGCTGCCCGCAGGAATTAAGGTGCCTGGCGCCCCGGTCAAATCAGGGGCTACTGAAAACGTTGATGGAGACGCTAGCCTTCGACCACCTGTGATCGCGTATGACAGAGCCATGATCGCATCGAGAAACGGGCCACCGGCATGATTGGGGTTGATTTGGTTGGCCAGTTTCGAGTTGTTCTCAGCAATGCCGGTGCGCGAGATCACTTCAGCATTAACTATCACACCGCCGGGCGATCCGTCACTCAGGTCAACATCGGGATTACCGAGCGCTAGACGAATCTCGTTTTCGACCTCTGATTTTGTTGTCGTCGTGTCAGGGATCACGGTCCCGCTGAGGTCTATGTAGTCATACACTGCCATCTATCTGAGCCTCACCATTTTCTGTTCTGATTGTAGCCTGATATTCTACGCCGTCGCCAACAATCTCGGCGCTGAATTCGACTATCTCCGTCACTGTGGGGGTGGCCATTATTTGTTTTCTCGCATAGAACTCAAACTGCTGGAGGTTCGGCGATTTATTCCACACGACAGACGCCGTAGGCATGCCCACGTTTGTCGCGTAGATCACCTCCCCCCTCTGTGTCTCAATAGCAGCTTTGGACGCCTGAGCGGCAGCGTCACGCCCGGACAGCATGGCCACCTGGTTGTCAGTGCCGACGTAGATATCCCGATTCTCGTTTTCTGCGAATGTAATCATGTTGCTGTGTGGTTCGAGCTACCGCCTGTTATCGTTCCCGTGTGGGTTCCTGCCGATGACCCTGACGACACGATCACCTGGACCGTGTCCCCCAGTCTCGCTATTGGCTGCCCGCCGGTACCACCAAGCGCGGCCGCCCCGGTGATCTCCGCGTCGCCGTCAATAATGACATTCGGCGCTGTCAATTTCAGTTTATCAGGAAACAGTGAAACGCGAACACTGCCGTCAGTCGATTGAAGGACCGCCGCCCCCTCATCATCGCTGTTTATGCTGTATCCGGTCATCACGTCGGGAATGAATATGCCGTTGCTGAAATCATGGATGCGCCCCGTTGGCGGCTCGGCCTCTGCGAATGTTTTCAGGAATTCTGCAATGTCTCGATCAGCGGCCTTTATCCACCCGAGGTCACCGGGCAATATATTGAACGACAAAATGAATCCGCCGCCGCCGAGGTTCAAAACCGGGATGCTGGCATATTGATTCCTGTCAGCTGCTGAACCATCGGTGGCCACGACCAAAATCTGCGGCTGAACCGTTGCCCTGTTCGCTGACCTGTCGTATGCGATCACGCGCACAGGAAGCATGTCATCGACCGACGACATTAAGAATTTTCTTAGCACCTGGCGCATTGCGCCGGTCATTTCGCCCGTCGATTCTGCTGGATTCAGCGATGGCTGCACGTGATCCGTCATGCGATTATCCCCCCTGCACGCCGGGCTTCAACGATGTAATAAAACGGCTGATCCCGGCTGCTGATATCAAAACTCAATTTGTAGATTATGTACCTGCCGTTAGTCGCCGGGTAAAATTTACTGTCCAACTCTATTTGTTCGCCGACGCGAATTCGAGAGCTGAAAAGCACCCTCAGTTTCACGCCAAAATCAGTGAATTCAGGCATCCCGACCATGCCGGTTGCAGCGTCTATCGTGCGGACCTCGCCGGATATCGGCGCGTTCGTGTCTTTGACAACCAGCGTTTCATCGTCAACAAATACATCGACGCCAGCGGGGCCTGAAAGCTCCGCCAAACGTTCAACCTGTTTTGCTGCCGCGCCGGTAAACCCATAATTCGGAATCTGGGCCTCAGTAGCAGAGAATTGCAACGTCAGCCCGAGGCTGTCGGCCACTTTTTTAGAGAGCGCGGATAGTGATGTTTGCGCGCCCCCACTTACAGATATGATCTTCCCTTTATCAAACTGCCCGGTGATCGCCCGAATTTCCGTCCAAATATCCGGCGGCTGTGACAGATTGACTAGCGTTATGTCGCCGGAAAATATTCGTGTCGTCCCCGTCGAAACGCGGCCTGCGTCGATGAAGACTTTTTGCCTTTTTCTATTGCGCAAACGGTTAAAAGGCGACCCCTCTGTTGCCAGAAAATCGCGGGCGCTTTTGGAGATGTTGGCTATTTTTATGATCGTTTCGTTCTGCGTTGCGCTCGCATATTTTGACCCCTGGGCAGAGATTGCCAGGCTCTCAAACGTGTGCAGCTCGTCGTTTATCGTGATCCCGACGCTGACGACTCGTGGATCAATTGCCACGGAACGCGGCCATCTCTGCTGCTGTCATGTACGTCATGTACTGCGTTCCGCCGAACTCAGTCCACATCGGAAATTCATCGTCGGCAGTGACTACCATGAAGTTGCCGCCCGTAGATTCCATGTATCGGTACGGGATCACAGGCGAATTCCCCAGCAGTCTATGGCCAGATATTACGAGCGCATCGTCAATGCGGACATCAATAGCCATCATGCCGCCGATATCCACAATACGCAGCTCATAACGCAGCCCGTCGAGCTGTACAGTCAACGATTGACGGGGTATTTTTTCGAGCGGGATTATTTGACTCATCAGTAAAATGCCTTGAACAGCGCGCTGCTCTTCTCTTGCTGTGCAGGAGTCGGCGCTTTCGCATCCTGCTGGCCACGGCCAACTGTGCCGGTATCGGAATCACTTTCGGGAATAGCGACAATTTCAGACGAAAACTCTTGAGACTCGCGCAACGAGATAGACACGATAACGGCATCGTACATGTCTGGGTCTTCGTCGTGAGGCATTGACTGGATGTACATTTTTTCATACGAGTCTGTGCGCGTCTGAACGACCAGCTCAGTCTGAGTTAAAAAAATCTGTTTGATCTGTTTGTAGGTATCGCGGTACGTTTCCCCGCTGAGCAAAACGTTCAACGTGATTTCTATGGGAAGAATAATAACGTGGTCGGTTCGTGTCGCGCCGCTTTCGAGCGGATGCGTAAAAAACGTGGAGTCCATTTTGATCGCCGCTTTGATCGGGACGCCCTCGGGAAACACCTGGTTGAACACGACATCGAACACGCCGACAACATCAACCGCCGGAGTTGGAATCAGATTTGACAGGCTGATTGTCACCGAACGATCCCGTCATCAAAATTATCAACCATGGAGCGTAATTGACGGTCGATTGTTCCTCGCAGATCGGCTGCAACATCGTCAGCGTTCGTGGCCTGGGTGTGTATCGTCACGTCGCCAACGTTCACGGCCATGTTTTTAGACGTTAATGTTTTATTGTTGATGCTGTTTGACGTGTAAGCGCCGACGTTTGACGCACCGGCGATCTGGAGGCTTCTGCTCGCCTTCAAAACCACGTCGTCATCACCGCCAAATCCCAACTTCTCCCTGAGCCATTTTCCTGCCGAGTCGCCGATGCTGATTATTTTTTCTAGGGCCTTTAGAGGTGATGTAAAAATGTCGTATAGGAACACTGCCAGGCCACCCATGGCACCGACGAACAATTTAATGAATGCGGCAATATTTCTAATGATGTCACCAATGATAGGCCATTTTTTTTCTAGCTCGCCAGTCGCAGACTTGTTGCCGTCGAGAAACATCATTACGTCCTCGTATACCAGGGCGAACGCCGATCCTAGCCCCAGGACCAGCGTAATCAGGCGGACAATAGGGTTGGCCAAAATCGCCTTATTCAGCGCGACAATTGCGGGCAATGCTATTGCTCCAGCAACCGTCCCAATGCCGATGAAAAAACCGTGAACCAGGCTCTGATTTGAATCAATCCAGTCGCCCGCTTTTGTCAGTGTTTTGAATAAACTGGTGATTGATGGCAGCACGTCAACGAGGATTTCTTGCGCCGCGAACCCCATGACTTGTTTCAGATCAGACCACTGATCGTTGAATTTTTCGGCAATCTCGGTTGATTCTTTTGATGCGACGCCCAGTTCTCTTTGGCGTTTTATTGCGGCCTCCATTTCGCGCCTGCCGGATTGCAGGAGCAAAATCGTACCTTGGTCCAGCCCGAGTTTTTTTCCGAGGCCTGCGGATTGCGATTTGCTTAAACGCTCGAACGATTCCGCCAATTCTGGCAGAACACTTAGAGTGCTGCGGGCCTTGCCGTTTGCGTCAACAATAGAGATGCCAAGCTGATTGAAAAACGGAACAATTTCATTCGTCCCTTTGACCGACGCGTCAATCATTTTTTCGTTTAGCGATGTTATTGATTGACGAAAACCATCAGCCGAGCCGCCTGCGCGGATGACAGCCTCCTCGTGCGCCTGCACGCTGCCAACACTCTCGTCAATTAGTTTCGAGAATTTGGCTAAATTGTCGAGCTGCATGGCTTTCGAGAACGTGCCAGTGACAGCCCTCTGCAACGTCAGGACGCCAGCAACAGCACCAAGAGCGGCATGGCCCATGCGGGAAAAAGCCTGCCCTGATTTGTCACTAGACTCGACGCTCCTCTGCGCAGTTTTTTCTATGTTGTCGAGTTTTTTGTCTAGCTCAGAAACGTCTTTTTTGGCCTCGGCCGCGTCGGTCTCGAACAGTATAAAAAATTTATCCAGAATCGACATGGCCTACCCATTTTTTTCAGCGTGTTTTGCGGCAAGATATTCGTTGTATTTTGGGATCGCTACACATTCCCATAGAAGAAAAGCTTCTTCTAAAGTGTAGTCGTTTTTGAGTTCTCGGAGCGTTGCTTTTCCGTCTGCAACAATCGCCCCAATGAATCCGTCAATATTGACGAAATCCATCCCTTGGATTCCGCTTTCAATCCGTCCAACAAAGCTGATATCTTGCCGTTCGCGAAAAAAGAGCAGTTGTACTCCATCATCGCGATTTCCAGCCGCCCAAGGGTTTCCCAGTCGGGGATGTGATTATCTACCAGCGTTCTGGTTTGCAGCGGCAGAGGTCCTGCGTCGGTCTCAACGGCAACGAAGGCCATCAGTTTCAGCATGATTTCCTCGTTCACTTTGTAGTCGCCGAGTTTCGGCATTGCCGACACAGGGTACTGCGCTATGATCTCTCGCCCAGCAACTGCCGGGAATTTTGAGATGATGTAATTGCGCTCACCACCGCCAGGCAGTTTTACGCTAATCGTTTTTGGTTCGAGCATTTAGGCCCCCACTTTGTTTTCAAATGCGAACACATATGACCTGGTTTTTTTTCGACCGCTCTGCGCAGACGAATTGATCATTTGCGCGTCCGTCATAATGCCGTCAGTCAGCATGTAGATTTCGTTGTCAGGGTAGACAACTATCGCCGTAATTTTGTCTTTAGCGCCGGTTTTTCCTCGCCCGATTCGGTTCATCTCCGCCAGCATGGACAGGTTTCTATCGTCATCTGAGCCAGGTATCAGATTCAGAATCATGGGTATCGGGCTTGCCGTTGCCCATGAGACCAAATCACCGTTCAGCCCCATAGCCTTGTCCGCAATCTGTATGCTCGCAGAGTCTAGCGGGTCTGCATCATCCGCAAACTGATTGATATTGAATCCAATCGGGAACGTGTTCGACGCAATGATCTGAACCTGAACGCCTGTTGCTGAAATATCTGTCATTTCCGAATCTCCTAAATCATGATCTGAGTGCCGTTGACTTTACGAACTGCGTCGGCTTTCGCGTAAATCAACGTGTAATCGATTGAAAATTCACCGGGCGATCCCTCATTAACAACAGCGTCCAGCCAATAGCCAATTGACTGCACCTGACGCCATGCGTTCTCATCGCCAGTTACACTGGTGATGTACGCCTGCTGCGTCGGCGTCATCGGTTTGTCGATTGAAATAACGCCATTGAATTTTGCCTGATCGATGTTGTCCTGCAATATTCCCAGTATTTGGCTGCGCCCGGTATCGTTCGCCTGAATTGCAGGCATTGCAAGAAGCAGATTCATGATGGACGCAAAATTAGCATCTTTGAGCCACTGTTCATTTGCGTATGTGTTCATGTCCAGCGGATCGGATGACAGGCCCATCAGCAGACCGCGCTGATAAAATCGCAACGAGGCCCCGGCCGATTGCGTTTCGCCATAATAGTTCATGCGCTGCGAATCGAGCGTATTCGAGTCGCTAGTTGATGTAACTGTTGCAGACACTGGGAACGTCTGGAACATATAGTTTTGGTTTGAGTTGCGTTTTTTGTAATCAGTCGCGGCCAACACCATCATCGGCATCATTTCGTGATATTCGTCGGCGACTGTTGCTGGTTTGATAGTGATGCCAGTGCCCGCAATGTCTTTCAGGACCTCGTAATAATCAGACGCATCGACCTCAAGAACGGAATGATAAAACTGAAACATCACGTTCTGGTTTTTCGTCCATGTCGCTGCCTCGACCACCTCGTCAATTGATAGCGCAGGCATGAAAAGAAACGAGCCGAAATTGTTGTTGGCACCGGCGCTTTCAGTAAGAACGTCGGTCACCGATTCGATAGCAACTCCGTCAGACAGAATCGCATTATCCCATCCGATCAGCGACATTATTTCAGTTCCTGAGCCAGCGTTCGCAACCGAAATCACAGCAGGGCCAGTAGCTCCTCCGGTGAGATCAAACGATTTTCGCGTGACGTTGTATGTGACCGTTGCGCCGGTCCATTGAGCGCCTGCGTTAGCGGCACGAACAGCAGCCTGAAGCGTCGCCGCAACATCTGCCAACGTGAGGTCTGGAGTAAAGTCGATGCCGGTGATTACCTCGGTATCGACGCCCAGCGTGAGCGTTATCGCGCCATCAGAAGTCCCAGTAAACGATGCCAGCTGAAACTCATCAGGATCGCCGAAAATCTGAGGCGCTGTTGCTGCGTCGGCCCATCGTGCGAAGCTGATTTTTTTCGGTGATGTAATGGCCTTCGACACCCAACCGAAATAAAATATTGCTCGCAAATACTCCTCGGATTGCGTCCCGAAATAGTCGCCCACTGATGCCAGGTCGGTGAATTCATAAAATGATTTTGTTGGGACAAGCGGATTTGTGGTAAACAATCGCCCGATCAATTCTCTCGTCGGCACCAGCGCAGCGCCGCCAACACCGCTGACAATATCAACGTACTTTTTGAACGAAATGGCCATGTTCTACATCCCTCTAAATGTTGTGGGCGGCTGAATTTACAGTCGTCGTTGCCGGAGCTGTTGACGCAATCGTTTGATTATATGTCAAAATGAAATCGAATGACGGGAATTGTTCGTACTGATCGTAGTCGTTGATTTCGATTGGGTTTCTGATGTCGGTTATGCGAAGTATGCCGATTCGGCTGTCCAGCAGTGACTGCCTTGCTGCCGATGCCTGCAAAATTGCGGAACATTTTTCAGCAATGTCGTATGCCGTCAGTGATGCCGAGTCCTTCACGTCACGTTGAATCGTGGCGGTTAGTTGAAATGTTGCCTCTATCCAGTAGTTATCTGTCACGTCGAAATTGTCATTTGCCACGCTGTATTCAGCAGAGCGGCCCTGTGACGCATATCTCCGAGCCGCCACTTTGAACAAATAGATCGAGTCGTCGAGCGAGGCACCCTGAGCGCGAGGCTGGAACGACTGACGAATTTTTACATCAGCATGCCCGTTGCTATCCAGCCCGGACCGCAAAACAGGAATCAGCGAGCGCCATACGTCAGCCTCGGTCACGGGCAATTTCCACGCACAGCACGCCCGCCCATCCGTCCTGCGATGACCAGTCGTTCTCTGACATCACCTGAAACGTTCTGCCATCGTATTTGACGATATCGCCCGAGCTATCGCGGCCAACACCAACAACCGGATCGCTAGAATAAACCGTGATGTAGTTTCTTTTTCGATCCAGTCCCTGCGAATTGTAGACACTGCGCGGCACGGGCTGGACGCTGCCCGACACCGGCACTTCACAATCATACTGCGGAATGTCGTTGCCGATATCGTTGATCTCACGACGAACGAATTTTTTCAGACCGAACTGCTGTTGCCCGATAATTGACAACGCCTGGTTTAACAGATTGCCGCCGGGGATCATTTGCCGATCACCACTGAAGTGCAAGTGTTCATCATGATCGCAGTCTCGATAAGTGGCTTTGTGAGGCTGCCAACGGTTTTGCCATCGGCAAGTTTCCGTTGACGCGCTTTGATTGTTGAATCCTGGATCGGCGGTGACTGCAAAGTGGCTATTTTTTTGCGCACATCACCGGATGCGGCTATTCCCAGCCCGTCCATAATGTCGTAGGCGGTAGCATTCCCCGCGAGCGCGGCACGTGCGCCTGACGCGGCGAGCGCGGCCCATTCTGAGCTTTTTTCAATGACCGTGGTGCGCATAAAGGAGCGCGGTGGTATGCCGTTGCTGGGTGATCCGAATTCCTGAATCGTCGCAACATACGCAACCGGGGTGCCATCGCCGTAGTTGTTTCCAGCGAACCAGCCGACCTGCGTTTTCATGCGATGAGCGCCGAGCGCGACTTTTATGTTGTCGCCAACTTTACCCCTTTGGCGAATCACGCGGCCCATTAAAAAGAGCCGCCGACCTTGCGGAAGGCGGCGGTTTCTGGCCGACCGCCGATGTAAAAACCACCGACGGAATTTGACGCCAACATAGCCTGGAGCTGGGTTCCGTATGGCGTTAGGCTCAGCCACCAGGCGAACTGGTTCCGGGCGGGAGGGGGAGTCAGGGAGACCGAAACTTTATCCACACCGGCGGACTGAACGTAACCAGGCGTCTGGCCAGCCTGGATCATTATAGAGAGTTTCATTAAATGGGCAACCATCAGATTAATAGCTGCTCTCCGACAATCGCCGGAGAGCGAGCCATAGTCTTCATTGCTGATATAGCAGATAGCGCTGTTCCAGAACGTTTGAATCTCAGCGTCAGTGTAAACATTTGGGTCTACGAACGCCTCGAAGCTGTTTCTGAACTCATCGATATCAAGCTCAATCGCCATTTTATTTGCTCAGCTCAGCCTTTTTTTTGCCCTCTGATTTCAGTTTCGATGGGGTGAGCGGCGCTGATTTGTCCTCCCCCTGATCGTCCGCGATTTTTTTGACCTCGGATTCTGAGGGGTTTTTGTTCAGGATTTTTAGAAACCCGCGCTTCAGGTGACGGCTAAACTGCGGGCAGTCACGCTGCAACATTTCGAGCTGCTGATCGCTGATCTCGGTCACGACGCCGTAGGGCGTAATGACACGTTTATCGGCGACGCCCGCGCCGCCTTTAATCAGCACGACGCTACGTTTTTTGGGCAGGTCGTTGCCAGTTTTTCCGGCCTCCTCCCAAACAGTGTAGGCGTTATCACACGCCAGTTTTGAGCAGATGTATTTTGCCATTTTTAAATCCCCGTTCCTCGATAAACCAGATACGGGCGTTTTGTCAGAATGCCCGCTGTCGCGTTAGTGAAATCCTCGATGTACGCCTTCGCCTGCTGCTCAACGCCCAGCGTCTGGAATTTCGCAGGAACAACCTGGGTGAAGGTGCGTCCGTCATCAGTTGAGTCGCCGGGCGCAGACTCGGCATACATGTAGAAAACGTTGTCGCCGCCATTCGCGCCGTCCAGTTCTGGAGCCGAGATTACGCGAATATTGGGGTAGTTTTCCTTCAGCCACTCGTTCACGCTGTTGCCGTATGATGATGTGGTTGTCAACGTTTCACGGGCAGATGTTGGCAATGCCAGCGTTACTGGAGTCGATGCAGGGTCTATTGTGTCCTGAGACTGCACGCGCAGTGCCGCCAGCGCCGTGCGGATATCTGCGGTGATTTCAAGAAACGTTTTTGTCGTCCACTCAGTAGTTGCGCCGCCGCCAGCAGGAACGGCGACATACGCAGGAAGTGCCGGGTCATTCAGAAACCCATACGTGCGATTGTCGCCGTTGTTGTAGCCGAAAAATCCGACGCGGTTACGTGCGATCTCCAGTGCCGACGCTGCTGCAATACGTTTTGCGTCCGCGCTGTTCATCAAAATTGCGGTTGCACGCGCCTCTTCGAGACGACCAACGCGCAGGCCCTCTTCAAACCGAACGATATTCCGTTCTTCATAAACGACGTTCCAGCTAGACATCGGCACGTTCGTGTAATCGCCGTAAGGCGACGCCTCGCCGACATGCTCCAAAACGCCCTGGATGATGCTTTTGTCCTCCCATTTTGCCTGGGTGACAAGGCCGACTAAATCATCAATTTTTCGCGCGGCCGTTTCAACTTTTACGAACCCCGGCAGCCATCGCTGTAAATACTGGATTGGGGTAGTAACGCCGCCGCCGGTCATTGCCGGGGTGATAGCGGCATCCATTCCTAGCGACTGGCCTGCGCCAAACGGGCCAATCGCCATTTTTCGCAGGTCGTTTTCGTCGAGACAAATGCCCAGCTTGCGCAAATCGCGATACGCCGAAACATCATCGGCAGTGATATTCAGCGGCGCAACGTCACGAGGGCCGATGCTGTGGATTTCTGGTTGTTCGATCATGTGATAGCCCTCTATTCAGCCTCAGTCAGTGTGATGATCGCCGGGCCAACACCTGCAACCGTTTTGTAATCAATTTTCGCGTTTGCGATTTGGGTTTGTCCGCCGCCAGCCACGCCAGACCCTAAAGCGCCTGTTGCATCGACGTAGAAAACACCCTCGCCAATAGCGCCGGTGCCAACGATTGACAAATTCACGGGAATAGTGCCCATGGTCATCAGCTCGCCCTCGACGTTATCAGCAATGTCGAGCGTTGGAGAAAGTGCTCCAGCCGAGCCGCCCTCGCTCGCGTAGGCTTTCGGGTTTACCAAAATCCCTGCGAACGCCCCACCTCCTGCAGAACCTGCGGCGCATGCGTCGTCGCGACCGGCGATGCGCGTGTATGCAAATCCAACAGTGTTGGGGGTCGCGCCGTTGGAATCGACGATCATATTGCGCGCACGAACGGGGCCGTCATACAGGATTTCGCCAATGATGAACGACGCCTGGTCGCTACGGACTGTTGTTTGGAATGACATTAGCGCTCTCCGTTCAAGTAGTTAGTAATGGTGTCTGATTTGCCTGGCTCTTTGCCGTCCAACCCAAAACCCTGCGTGCTCGGCTCGCGGTTATGGAGGAATCCGGACAGCGCCGCGATTTCCTCGCCATCCTCACATTTCACCCCGATTTTCTCGACGCCGTATTTTGCAACATCGGTCAGCGTCATGTCGGAGTGATCGAACACGCCCACAAAATCTGACAGTTGTTTTGCCAGGGCGTCGCGTTTAGAAATGCTGGCCAGCATGGTCTTCATACCGTCGGCCTCGATTGAGTCAACCGTAGCCTGTAGATTGTCAAGCTGTTTTTTCAGCTCCTGATTTTCGTCGGCGAGAACGTCGGCGGCATCCATGGCCTTGCCGTCTTTTTTGTCGTCCTTTTTGTCGTCGTCTTCGGCCTTATTTTTGCCGTCGTCGTCAGAATCAGCGGCTTTCGGCGTCATGGATTTCATTGCTGCACAACACTCGGTCATGGTTTTACAGCACTCGGCCATGACTTTGCAGCACTGCTCGATGCTCATCGCATCCTCTGCTGTGTCATCAGGCTTTTTATCGTCCGGTTTTTTATCGTCGGGTTTTGGCATTAGAAAATCCTTATGGTCAATGGTGAATGTGAACGCCTGGGCCTCGTCCATTACAGACACGTCCGGCCCCATCCTGCCCTCATCGACTGACGCCAGGTGGTTGCCTCTAATCGTGTGTTGTATCACATCGTATGCGATCCCGTCAAAAACGCCGGGTTCTAGGCGGTACAGGCACCTGTAGCCGCAACTGAGCTCAGTTTTGCCCTGGTCCACATCTCCCATCAGTGATGTTGAAAAAACTTTGATATTTCCTTTGAGGGTTTGATCGGGTTCGTCAAAGAACACATCCTCACCAATCACGCCCTCAACGCCTTTTTCCTCTGCCGGGGTAAATCCATCACCCAGCATCTCGTGGTTGTCAATCCACGGCAGTAATTTAAACGACTCTATACATTCGGGGTGTTTTAGCTCGTCAGCGGGTCGATAGACGCTGTATGTTTTTCCTGGATCGAGGCCCATTTTGCCGTCGGCATCTATGCTCGATCCCAAGTACTGAAAAACACCGGCTTTTGATAGCGGATTGTTTTTGATCTCGTACCAGCCGTTTAGGTCGGGGACTCTAGCTGTCATCGTGAAAACTCCTTACTCATCGCTTGCTGGCATTTTTTGCTTTCTGATTAAGGTTCATGAATGTTTTTTGCGCTGATAGATCGCCTTTTTTAGCTGACTCGAAAATGGTCATCCTCACCTGTGCTTCGGCTTTCAATCGGCCAACGTCAATAGCTTCACTGTATGTTGATACAAGCTCTTCAACAGTTATTTCCATTATTTTTGCAATTTCTGAATCAAGAAATTGTAGTTCAGCCAGCTCTGCTATTCTATCTTTCACTAGCGATCTCCATTTCTTTCGTGCCATAAAGGAATTTTTTTATGTCTGCAATCCACGAGCATGTAAACTCATACATCAATTTGTCGTTGTCAATGACGTACTGTTCTACCCTGGAATTGTACGTCATGTTCCCCGACCCCTCTAGAGTGTAGAAATTGCCAGCCTCTGTTTTGCACGAAAATACTTTTGCATGCGACTGACAAAAAAACAGGCTGATATGCTCGTTGCTCGATAACTCACCATTTACGATGACCTCTTTTTCCCGGTGGGCCTTATTACGGAGATTCGACATCAGAATATCCAGTTTTAGTATTTTCCTATCGTTAACCAGCCCTACCAATATTTTTGCGGCATTGAAATTTATCGAATAAACGGCCATGGCCATGTGGGATATGGTTTCTCGTCTAGCAATATACTCAATGAGCTGAATGGAATTAAATGACCTTCGTGTTACCAGCCTGAATTGCTGCCCAGGGAGGGGTAGGCCGACATCGCCTATAGCGGATATCATTTCATAATGTTTCTCAATGAATCGTTTCGACAGCCTGTCATTCATCCCCTCTAGACCTGAGTTCTGCGAATCTTTCGCGACACATATTTTCTCATGAGTGACGATATCAGATATTTCAAACAGCATCTCTACCCCTCATCAAACCGAACTATCGGTCGCATTGTGCATTCGCAGTTTGGCAACTGCCCCGGAATTCCGCGCTCTCCCGTTTTTTCATCTATCACCGGCGGATCATCGAGGCTGAATATACCCCCGTTGAGACCGTCAGGATAGGGTATTTTGTGCAGCTCGCGCGGCCTCTGTCCTCCACCAGAATGCACCCATTCGAATTCCTGCAAATTCATCCGCCGCATACGCGCCGAGTTTAGGGCCGAGTATGCTTTGCGCGTCTGGTCGAGAGCGACGTTTTTGGCCTTGTTGCGCGTTTTCAGCGCCTCTTTTTTTAGAAATTTCTCTATGTCTGGTATGAGCGATTCCAGACCGCCACCGCGCTGTATCGACCGATTGACCGCGCCACGGACTGCACTAACGTAATCGCCTGTCATTGTTTTTATCAGGTCGACATTGACGTTGACGGACGCAGTGAAGGCGTCGCGCACGTCGGGCAGGTCGATACCGCCTTTCAACTCCATGGCCTCACTGATTTTTTTCAGACTGGATTTTAGGCCTACTTTGCTCTGGCGATCCAACCCGCCAACCATGCGCTCAGACATTTTGACGGCGTTGGCCTGCGTTAATTTCGTGATGTAGCGCAATAATTTGTTCAGATTGATGCGGGCAATACTGGCAATACTGGCATCCGTGGCGAAATATTCACCGGCAGTTTCGTCGTCAAAAATGCCCAAAACGGTCTTTTCCGTCTCAGCAATAACGCGCTCCATCAGTCTATCCAGATCACGCACATAGCGACGCTGAACAGCAACATTAATGCGTAGAGCACCACCACGAAAGTGACTGTTTTTTTTTGGCGGCGGTCGTCGCTTTTTATTCAACGTCGTCAATATCCGTGTCGTCAAACGGCTCCAGGCCGTTGTATCCGCTGCGCTCGTCTGCTATCAAACGTTTGCGAATCTCACTCTCGTCAATCGATCCTGACGCCTGCAAATTCGTATCGGTGCGGGAGTTTATCTCGTTGATTTCGGCGACTTCTTTAGCTGTCGGCGAGTCAAGTGGCGTCCATGTGATATCAAAATCAAACGGCCTTTCGTCACTGTATTCTGAGCGCTGCAATAGTGCGTAGTGCCGTTCAAGAAGAGGCGAAAATGAATCGTTTTGAATCGATTCCAGCGTGTCGTACCAGCTATTGCGCTCGAATTCGCCCGTGGCATTGAACCCTTTTGGCGATGTCTCGATCAGCTCTGACGCCGGTATTCCGGCGAGCGCTGCAACTAGCTGGTATTGCGTCATGATTACGTTGTCGAGATCAGATAGAGATGTTTCGAGCTGGTCCAGCTCCTCTTCCTTGTCGATAGCATATACGCCCGTGTTATCTCGAAAATCATTAAAAACCCTCAGCCGGTCCTCAAACGCGGCCTGATTCGCGAGCGCCTTCTGCGTGTCTGTTTTTATGACGTTCAGGCGCTTGGTCATGGCCAGAAGTGGCGCTTCGTTCGATGTGCGCTCAGCAGCGTAGACTCGCTCATAGATCAGCTGCGGCAACGGCAGCCCACCATAAAAATAACTGGGTCTCAGGATCGTTGGCACGTCGCGGAACCGCCGAATTATGAGGTGCGATTTGTGGTACCTGACGCCGTTTATCCGCCACCACGTTGGTTCGTAGAAATCAATGTAGGCGGGGTCGGCAGTGGTCCTTTCGTCCAGCTCTGGCGTGATCCAGTACGGGTCCACCTGCACTATGCCTTCATAGCTGCCCTCTGTCACGCCGTCGATATTGAACGGTTTCTGGTAATAATTTTTGTCTTTAGATTTGACCGAAAACAGCGCTATTCGTATTCCGAACACGCGACTCATGCGCTCGAATTCGATCATATTGGTGCGCAGGCCAAATCGCTTGTCGGCATTCCTGAGCGATTTTATCAGCTCCTCATCGACTTCAGAGCCATCGTTTACAGTGATTGCGTAGTCATTTTTAGCAGCTTTTTCGCCGGGGCGAGAGCATGCCTTGTCTACCATGGCGTTCTGAGCAATGATGGCGCATGCCTGGTATCCGATAAAACCCTGCTTCACGTACCATGCCAGAAGCGCCTGCGGCATCATACTGCCGCCCAGCGAAAACGCGGATTTTATGGCGCTGGAGTCCATTCCGGTCGCGGAATCCATGGCGATTGACGAGCCGTCGTCATTGACGGGGGCTATATTTTTAGGCGTTCTCTGAAATGCATTGGCCTCGATCCATTCACCGAGCACGGCCTGTTTCATCCGCATGTAGCCGGATATGTCGGTTGAAAATTCGCCTTCGCCAGGCTCTGAGGCGTCATTGTCTGTCGCTGTCTGCTCGGGCTTGTCGCGTTTCCACCAGTTGAACCACATACCTACACCCGCCCCCAATGCTCTAACGAATAATGGTTCCCGTCGTCAAACCGGCCGCCCCACCGGCACAGCTCGTGCTGGCCCTCCCACCATTGCCCCAGCTCAGCGTGATCTGATGTTTTTTCCATGAATTTTCCGTCTCTGAACAGATTTAGGTCGATAGCCAGTTTTAATTTGTGGTTCGAGTTTTTGCGGCCATAGCCTATTTTTTTGCCGTAGCGGCCATTCGTTCTGGGGTCCCTGAATAGATCGCCGCCTCGAATCTCGAACCCTAGCGCATGTGCCTTCATTATCAAACATGGCAGCAATCGCATAAATAGTTCCTGTTTTTCTCCTAGCCGCAAAGTGCTGCCCCTATCAAATATCAAAAAATCCGCGAGACATGCGCGCACGCGGTGCATAGAGCATCATAGCCGAATCCGCGAGATTCGGCGATAGGGAACCTTCAGGCTGTTTGTCCACCAGTATTTTCCCGTTTCTCAGAGTGTAGGTCGGCTGTGATAATTCCGTGCATAGTCGCCTCAATTCTGTCAATTTGCTGCTCAGCGATATAATGTTTTCCGGGTCGTATTCAGCACCATTGACTGCGCGGAACGTGTCGCGAAATCGCAGACGCAGGCTCCACCAGGACTGCTCTTTCCAGTTTGTAAAAAAATCTTTATTACTCCTGCCAGGCACCATTTCATCATCAGGATCAACAATTTCGCCCGAACCACGGAACTGCACCACCTCTATGATCCGCTGCCCTGCGTCCTCTCTGCGCTCGTTTATGACGCGGGCATCTCCGCGAACACCCGCCCCCAAACCGTCGCCGTCGTAGTGAAACAGCGGGTAATCGTGGGTGTCGGCTATAAGAAAACAGCGTTCGACACTGTCAAAAATATCGCTGGTGTCTTTGCTGCCGCTCCACGATTCGATGTGATCCAGCAGTATGCCGTGACGACCTGCAAACGCGTTTTTGTCGCGCCCCTGATCTGCAACGTCGAACGCGCCCTCTCTAGCACCCGTCGGCTCGATACCTAGTTTTTCATGTGCATCAATCGCGGCCTGCACCCACGCCGAGGGGATGATTATGCCTTCCTTTGAGGCGTTGAAATCTAGGTCAATCTCCTGGGCAACAGTTACTGGATCAAGCTCGTCCAGCTGTTTGTCGTACCACGCCTCGTCTTTTCGCGGGTCGTCGCGCCAATGGAAAATAAACTGTCTGATTTTTCCGGCCAGTATTTTTTCGGCAAACGGGTTGTCAGAACCGTTTGGAGTCGATATGTCGGCGCGGCAGTTGGTGGTTGCTGACAGCGACGCCTCGGCTATGTGGGGACGCTCCAAGTGAGCACTTTCGTCAACGAAATAAAACGCCGTTCTATCTCCTCGACCAATCTCGTCGCCACATTCGCCCGTTATGCAGGACCCCGTGCCTGGTATCGTGATGCGCATTTCAGGGGCGTGTTTTCTCTCGTCGAATCCACACCTAAACTCGGGCGGTATATACCTCAAAAACATACGGGCTTTATATAAAAGCGCCTTCGGGTGCCCTATCCTATCAACGTATTCTTTTTTTCTGCTGCCGAACCCTGCAACAACGCCATCATTAAACAGGCACACCGAGCACGCCACGCCAATTGACAGCCATGACAGGCCCATATCCCTAGATTTCATAGTGATAAACGGAACGCCGTCACTCCACGCGCCCAAAAACTCGTCGATCCATTCGCGTTGGCGGTCGAACAGCAGGAACGGCACCAGCGCCGGAAGGCCGCGCTCGATATTTCTGGGGTCAAAAGTCACGCCCCAGTCATCGATGAACTGGGCAATGTTGTGTTTGTAGTGGTTTTTGAGCAGGGGAACCTGCTCGGGGTTCTCGCGCAAATACGCTAGACGTGCAACGCGCTCTCTGAATATCGGGACATAATCAGGGTTTTTGAAATCAAAATCAGCCCGAGCCATCTTTTTCTAGCATTTGCTGATACGCCCTTGCAGCAGCAACAGGGTCGTCGGGGATGTTTTTCGTGGTGATCGGCTCGGCATCTGGATCGCCGCCGATCAGGTGTTTTACCGCAGCATGATTGCCGTCCATCCGGTTTATTTCAGACAACGCTGATACTGTGCCGGCAATGCTGACTGGGATAGAGTTACCAAGTGCGTCATTTTTTATTTCCAGCCCCAGGTTTGCGGCCTGCGCGAGCATCGATTTTATCTTGCTTACAGACAGTCCAAACTCCTCCTCAGACTGCGCCAGGAGCTTGTCACGCAGCGTTTTAATCCTTTTCTGAACCTTCTCGCATTTATGGAACGTTGATGCCTTTGAGTGGACCGTAGCAGGAAGCGCCGTCGTATCAGGAAATACTGCCCGAAAAGCGCGTGTCTGGTCCCCGTTTACAATAAAATCCTTGGCGTAGGTATCCGCCTCAACGTCAGTTGGTCGCATCTGGCTCATGATGCGGTCCCGTGTGTTTTTTTATTCTCCATGGCGCTGATTCTATGCGGAAAAGCGCCCCGTGAACAGGGGCCTTAATCATGCAACGATATCCATTACTTTCTTGCACGCAACTATTCTTCCCCCGAATCTCGCCCTTAGCATCAACGCCTTTGCCGCAGCCTCCCCCGGATCGGTTCCTATTCTGCTATACACGTACTGCTCTTCCCCCTTGCTGTCAATTACTGACGCGCAGTACCCAAAGTTCCCTTGCCTTCTGTCAAAGCTTACCGATATTGTCGCTTCCATCTTTATCCCTTTTTCTGCTGATTGTTCATGTCGCGGCTGGCATCGCTGCTCATTGTGATCAGATTGCAGATCATCGCCTTTGTAACGCGACCTTTAAGGCTCTCAGATGCTGCAACAAACGCTTCAACTTTGCTTGTATCCTTGTCTGTATTGCGCTCAATAGTGATTTTTTGGCTTGCAACCAAGCGCGAAAGCTTTTCCTTGAGTGCGTCAAGCTTCATCCAGGCATCAGGATGAACTTCTTTTCTTTCTTTTTTTTCTGGCTTTGCAAAGATGGCTTTATACCCAGCTCTTGCTTGATTCAATTCTGACTCGCTGGCCAGGCCAATGCTCAAGCCCAGGAAGTCATCGCAGTAGTCTTCGAAAGTCAATTTAGCCATTTTCTTTTTCCTTGTCTTTGAGTTTGGGGCCATTCCCTAACTTCTGAATCTATTATATACCCGGTGTGTACGAATTGCAAGGGGTTTTTAGACTATTACAGTAATTTTTTCCCATCAGCTAAACGACTGACAAAGCAGCTTTTCCGCTTCTCGAGATCAATTTGGCTGAGATTACGCGCTCAACCCACCGAGCAGCGGTTCTTTCTGTCACACCGAAATGTGACGCAACTTTGCCACGAACCTGATATTCGAATTGAACATAGGTTTGCGAGGAGATAAAAGAGGCGACTTCTTTGGCGTTGAATTTAGTCATGATGTTTTCTCCGTTGCGCTTGTTAATGTCTATGGGCTTATAGTATATCCATCGGGCACGCATTACAAGGGATTTATCACAAAATCCAGAAAAAAATTGCCTTTTCACTCGCTCCTGATCTGCGTTATATTCGTCGCCTCTAATGTTTGAAAAGGATTTTTATCGATGAGCGGCCCGCAACCTGGAACAGTCGGAAACACACTTTCAACATTAACGCTCATTGCGATAATCTACAGCATATCCGCGCTGAACGATTTCCGAGAGACGATGGCGGCGCATCAGCATAATATTGCTGTGATATCCGCCAACCAGCGCGTGCACGCAGAGAAACTATCAAATCACGACAGACGAATAGCGAGGGTCGAATCAGAAAAATGGGCAATAAAACAACAGTAACAGTGGGGGCAATCGCGGGCGCGATTGCTTCAATCGGGTGGTGGACAGCGAGCGAATTCGCGGGGATTAACGCGCCGGAGGCAATCGTTGCATCTAGCGTTGTCGTCGTGACGGCGCTGCTGTCGTTCGTTTTGCCAACAAAAACAGGCGGTTAGCTCCGCCCCAGCGACAAAATGGCGGGGCCCTGCGACCCCGTCAATAATTTCATTAAAATAACCTTACGTTCTGCCGGAGAATCCTTTCCCGGATACTGTCAATGTACGCCTCCGGGACGTGGTTTTTCATTATCAAATCTCTTAAATCGTTGCCTTTTGCAGCTCTGATAAAATGACGCAAACGCAGCCACCACGGCTCTTTTTCGCCGACAAATATAGCTGGCGTGTCATGTTTGTAGCCCAGTTTTCCGCCTGGTAATTTCACGACCGGATCGCCGTATTTTACGACGCGAAAAAACTCGACATTCGAGACCTGTTTTTTAGACGGAACATTGCTCACACGCCACCCCGTCATTGTCATCGGAGCGCCGAACGTCATGCATGTTATCGGAACGCCTGACGCAATAACCGGGCTGAAGAAATTTTCCAGCAGAATCTCCAGCAGCGCACCACCTCGACTATGCCCTGCCATAAAAACCCGCTCAGGGTTCGAGGCCAGAACGCTGTTCATAATGCCGTTGGCCATGCCGTGCAGCCCTCGATAGAACCCTGAGTGGAAATCATTCGTTGGTTGAAATGCGACATTATTTAGCCAATCCTCGGCGCTATCTGATCCGGCTATTGCCACCATCGCGACGCCGTTTTTCACTGCAACGGCAGCGTGATCGTCTGCTCCAGCCGCTGTAGACCTGAATATTTCCACACCCGTCACGGATGGCAACTTCGACATGTCATAAGCCGCGTTTGCCAATAGCATTGCGTCAATCATTTCTCGATTTTTTTCTGTATACAATTTATTAGCCTCTTTTTGTTTGCTGATCGCCCGCCTCGTGCGCGAGCATTTTCTCCATGACTACAGGCTCATTTTCGTGAAGCCAGACCATGCGCCGCAGCAGTGTCGCTGCGGCTTTGTTTATTTTCCGCTCTCCTCGCGCCCACTTGTTCCAGGTGGAACGCCCGGAACCCATGAGAGATGCCATTTCGTTGATCGAGAGGCCCAGTGCTTTCTGGGTCTCAAGGACATCTTCTGCGCTCATGTTTAGGTTTTTGCTTGCCATGATCTCACCCACTATTCGCCGCTACAATCAAGCACTGACGGCACCCAGCCGCACAATTCTAGCGCCCACATTGATTCAACAGAGCTGTTGATCACATCTGTCGGCCTGCTGTCGTAAATTTCCCTGCTAATTGTCACTGGCTTTCCGGCGCTTGCCATAGTTCTAGCGCTCTCTGCCTGCAAAACAATATCGCCATCCTTCTTTTCGTATACAGCGACCTTTATCATTTTGAATAATTTTCCGTGACCGTTGCATTCCAGGCCTATTCCAGCGTATTTGATAAATTGTCTCATTTCCATTTCCTCTTTTTACCCCCCCCTCCATCAGGGGGGGCGAAAATCACGGGTGGTTATTTCTTGGCTTCAACGACGGCACAGGCTGCTGTATCAACATTCAAACAGATTATGCCAAGGTCACGTATCAGATCGTTGTTCACCTTTTTTTCAGCAGACGTGTCATAAATGACATTCTCTTCGTTGTCGTTACCGCTGTAAATTTTCATTGATTTAACATCGATGATGTCATCAGAATCAACATAAGTTTCGGCTTCAATGTTGAGCTGTAGGTCAACGCTGACACCGTTGAAAGATGCGTTTACTGTGTAAGTAGTTTCTACGATCATTTTATTTTTCCTTGTCTTTGAGTTCGGGGCCATTCCCTAACTTCTGAATCTATTATATACCCGGTGTGTACGAATTGCAAGAGGTTTATCACAAAACCCAGAAAAAAATTGCCTTCATTAAATCAGATGATGGACCATCATCTCCACGACAATTCGTTGATTTGCTTACGGAGGTACCCCACCTCTTCTTTTAGTTGCTCGTTCTCGAGAACTAAATCCTGATTCAGATCGCGGACGATTTCCTCTTTATTGTTTCTGTAAATGGCCTGCCGCAACTCCTTGTAGTCATACTGATGATTGGGTTTTCCGCCGCCGTACCCTTTAAATCCGTCCATCAACGCTTCGCGGTAATTGCTCCAATGGTCGCTTTCTACGTAATAACTAACGTCACAATATAATTCCCCCATTACCTCATCAATCAGCGATAATAATTTTGGCCTAAAGCTGTCCATTATTTTTTGCGCCTCCTCCTTCCCTTGCTCTGTGAGCTCTGGATAAAGTGGATATTCTTCGCTCATTTCCGTACCTCCATTAAAATCAATCCGGCCTAAGCCGTTTCCTGAAACTATTTTTTACAAACCCCTGGCGAGCTATGGACGTTAAAATAAACGTTGCCAATAGTCGATTTTTCCACGTCCTCGATGATCGCCTTTGCGAGCGCTGGGCGGCCGGAATCAATCGCCGCGAGCGCTTTTCTTAGACACTCCTCCAGGGTTTTTCCACGATCCAGCTCATCCATTTTCTGCCTCCTGGGCTAGTTTTTCGAACTCTGGCCAGTGTGGGTTGAGAATTTTTTTCTCCTCCCTCTCAAGCCCAAGCCACCAGGTTTTCAGGTTTTCCACCCCCCCCATCGCCGCGTCTTTTGCCCTCGATTTCAGTGCCAAAATATCCGGACCTTCATCATCTGCGGGGAATGGCAGTATGGTGAATGGCACTTTTACATGCCGCGAAATTGCCATCATGAATGTGACGGGGGCGGATATCTCTGCGTGTGATATCTGTATCCCACCAGCCGCTTTTCCTGCGTAAATCACATCAGGGTTTCGGAATAGCCGTATTTTTTTTCCTATCCATCCGCTGCGTTTTTTCCCAAAACACAAAATGAGACCGACGCACATGCCTTTTGCCGGGATGTACGGCATATGCGGAGGAATCGCAATTTTTGCTTTTTCTCCCCTTCCGTTGCCAGCGATTTTTGTCACTGCCGTAATTGTCACGTCAATCGGCTCTATGAGCAGGTCGTCAGCGTTCAGACGATCTGAATTCACGGCGATTGTCCCCGTCATGTCATCGTCATCAATCGAATTCAATTTCTGCCTCCCCTGGGTCGTACAGATACCACGATGGGTAATCTACGTCCCTCATTGCTGCGTGATCCAGCTCCGTCACCCACGGTGTGTCAGTCCCGAATTTGCTCATGAAATGCGAGTACGCACTAATGGCGTCTGTGATAACCGAGGCGCTCCGAGTGCTGATATCCGTGCGCACGAATTTGCCGGGCCGCTCGATGTCCTCTTTTTTCTGCTCGTAGTCGCGAACGAGAATGTTCGGCGTTCCTGATGACTGCATGAACAGCCACTGGAACGTAAAATCTCCGTCATAATCGAACGGCAACAATTTTGCACCCTGCGCGATCCGGGCCGCGCGCAGATACCATTCTGCCTGAACTGTCATCATGCGCCGCCCGATTTCTGAATGACAGCACTCGCGGAAAGGGACGCAATTTTTATTGGCAACATTTTTCAGATCAAGGACGATGCCGGGGGCCAGAAAATCGAGGCGCGCTTTGCAGCTAATTCCGCCATCCTCCCACAAAATCGTGACTTCAGGATGCCCTCCAGAATCTCGCAGTGGACCAACAATCTGCGCGGACTGTTTCGATTTCTCCAGCGCGTCGGCGTACTCGTTCTGCGTCAGTATTGTTTTCCCGCTATCAGTTGCGTCGGCTGCGTAGTCCTGGGTCAGCGTCGGCCATAGCGCCGGTGTGTTTATCCCTGATGATTCGCAGTATTCCGCGATGCGCTCGCACAAAACTTTTTTCGTGCCGCCAACCTTCAGGTCGTGGCGTTTGCACCATGTTTTTAGATCGTCATGAGAATCCAAAACGTCATCAAACATGGTTTTGTCGAGCGCCGGGGTGTATTTTTCGCGGAGTTTCTCAACGCCTTCGAGAGCCGCTTTGTGTTTCGCGCTCCCGTTCATCTGGGCGCGGGTGCCTGATTCTGATTTACCAGGCCCGTAGATTTTATGCCAGTAGTCCAGCGGTCCAGTGTTCAGCAATTTTATCCCGCTGGCCGACAGCGCTGGGATGGCATGATAGTCGTCCTCCGGCATGTCGAGAATCAGCTTAACGTTTTTCATTGCTCGGCCTCCGCGCTCGCCCCTGCGTCCTCCACGGGAACGTTATCGCCCAGCATTTCCAGCAGATCGTCCTGAGTTGCCACGCGGACCTCGTGCGTGTCCAGCGCTACATGTCGAAGCGCCTGCTGGCGATTGTTCCCGCGAACCAGGCGCTTGGCCTGCCCATTATCAACCACATAAATCGTTTTTCGTCCCATGATATTTTCCTCGTTTTGCGTTAAATCAACTGCCAAATTTTAGGCGAAAAAAAACCCAGAAATTAGGCGGTCTGGTGGCGAGCAGGATTGTGATAGACAAGGAAAAAAAACACAAACCGCACAGACCGCCTAATTTCTAGGCTTTTCCCTTGTTTTAACTGACGCCACATCAGACACTAAACACCATATATTTTCTCCTCCCCGTTGTCCAGAGATTTTTTGTTTTTTACTAAAAAAAGCGTCTGGTTTTTTGTTGCATTCTCCGCCCGTTTCTGCCTGATGCATGCAGCGTGGATTTCATTTAAATGATGAAGCGCGGCGCGTCTCTCTGTCTCCGTGTCCGCGTTGCATAGTTCGTTATCGAGTCGCTCTATTGTTTTTTTTAGACTGTTCATTTTCTGATCCTCGTTTGTTTTTTGCTATGCCGACTCTGCATAGCTCTGGGCTATACGGATTCTGGATAATATATGTTAGGCGTTAAGCCCAGCTATAAGCTTTATCAAGCAAGTCGTCAATTTTGCTTAACTCATAAATACCTTCTAGGTTCGGCTCGCCGCCATACTGCGGAACCTCGCTCAGGTGGTAACGACCAGCAATTAGCTGAACCTCTCCACCGCTTTCTTCAGACCAATTTATATATGCTGTATCACCCTCCTCCATTAGCAAAAGCGTATTTTTATCAGTGGTTCTATTTGCCATCTGTGCCTCATCACTTCGTAGCACGCCTAACAAAACAAAATCAGTGTGACGGTCATACCGCAGCGCTATTTCCATTTACGTCACGCCGCACCTGTTTTGTGACGTTATGAAGAAAAGTAATCAACAGGATTAAATACCGGAACTTCCCCACATCGCCCACGCTCTGTATAAATGTACCCAGCTTTGATTTTGCTATTGATGCCGCCAACAAGAACATCACAGTATTTGTCGCCATCATAAGAAAGTGGCAGCACTTTACGCACTGGTGCAATTTTTCCCGGCGTATCCCCAAGTTCTACAAATGGGTAGTCAGTGAAAAAAACATGCATAACAATTAGCTCCAGCCGACGTAGTGGCGTCGGGCTTTGTCGTTAAATTTAAAAATCAGTGCGCCCACTACGCGGCTGAGCACGGCGTTATGCCTCACATCGAATTCAGTATTTTCATGCCCGCGTAAAACTGGGTTTTAGATGAGGCAAATTCCTTCTTTGCCTCATAGATGCGCTCACGCCACTGCTCTCTGGTTTGTAATGTGAGTAAAATCTGATCCCTGCTTAGCTCTCCGAATTCTTCACGCAATTGCTCTAAGCTCATTTCTGATATTTTTATTTTTTCAAATTCTACACAGCTGTCATCCCGGCTTGATGGGTAAATAGGACATGTTCTATTTGCTTTAAAACAAAAGAAACACTGACTTTTTTGTGGGGCACAAGGCATAACAAGTAGCTCCAGCGGACAAAATACCGCGTTGTTTAA
>Ga0256830_1000392_pt1 | contig 36480 bp, 41 predicted proteins | sample 128326metaG_FD_190537 | JGI IMG/M metagenome (GOLD analysis project Ga0256830, IMG submission 190537) | Hydrothermal vent microbial communities from Lau Basin, Pacific Ocean - 128-326 | ecosystem: Environmental > Aquatic > Marine > Hydrothermal vents | place: Pacific Ocean: Lau Basin | collected...
TGCATGACCTTGAGGCCGTCATCCACCTGATCTTCCTGCGCCCAGGCATTCCCCATGCCGGCCATGACACCGAAGCCCATGGCCACGAGCAGACATGCCAGGGCGGCTCCAGCCGTCCATCCTGTTCTTGCTATTGTCATCATAAAAACAGATCTCCTGGTATTCTCCCCCAGATATCGTTTACCCAAAATGCATTCGATAGCGGTCCCATTACGCAATCCGGGCGCCGCATTCAACACCCGGCCAATCCCGCGCTCCGGCCGGGAAAGCCGCTGTTTTCCAGTGCATGAAGAAAATTTCCGTGATCAGCCGGAAATACCGGAATGCCATGGATATCTTATCCGCCCGGCGTCAGTGAGGCGTTGAAGATTGCCGCCATGCGCTTCAAGGATATGAGCCCCACTTCTTGCCGCTCCAGGCTCGCGGGCGCCTATCTGTCTCCCTTGTTATCCAGGCGCTCTTGCTCTATTTCTTCCTCGGTGTTCTTGGCGGCCTGGAAAGCATACTTCCAGTAAAGAATCGCCATCAATACAATAGGGATCAGCACCATGGGCAAAAGGAAAATGAATATTGCCCACGGGGTGTCAATGGTAACATGGAGCCAGCGGTAACTGTCAGCCGCGTGCGCCACCCCGAGCTGCCCCGCCAATAACAAGAACAAAATCATTTTAGACATTTTACTCAACATCCTGTGCACACCTGAACCCGAAGAAGTTCGAGGCGTAGTTGGGCCACGAAAAATTACGATGATAAGCCGAGGTAGAGAACGGATCACTCTTCCAGGAACCACCACGCAACACCTTGTACTTGTCGTTGGTCGTTACGAAATCGACCAGTTTCATGGAACGCTCGGCTGGTGAATCTGGCACCTTGGGTATCTTGGCCTTGAAGATATCATCCGAGGCTGGCGACCCAGGATAGGGCAGGAAGTCATCCGCCACCCACTCGCTCACGTTCCCGGCCAGATCCAGGACTCCTTCGGGGCTTGCCCCCTCGGGATAGCTCCCTACCTTGGTGGTCGAACCGACCTGATAGTAGGTATTGAGTTTACTGGGATCCATGGTGTTGCCCCACGGCCAGCGGCGGCCGTCCGTGCCTCGCGCCGCACGTTCCCATTCGGCCTCAGTGGGCAGACGCTTGCCGGCCCAGTTGGCATAGTTCAGCGCATCGAACCAGGACACCATGGTTACAGGATGCATCTCCAGCCCCTTGGGAATCCTGCCGCCTTCCCAGTTCATGGGCGGCGGGTTTCCCGTGGCCGCCACAAAGCGCGCATACTGGGCATTGGTGACTGGATATTTATCGATGCGGTAGGCCGGCAATTCAACCTTATGGGCCGGCTGATCCTGTGCATCGGCCCGCTTATAGTCAGTCCCCATGATAAACACGCCGGCGGGAATCTCTATCATGCTGTCCAGCTCCGCCCATTGCTCCGGCGTCAGCAAGGCATTGGCCTCCTCCACCGTATAGGAGCCCACTTTCTTGGGATTGATCTCCCTTTCCGCGTAACGGATCAGATCTTCGCCGGCCGCTCTGAGCTTGGTATCCAGCTTATCAATATCGTATGCAATTTTGTCGCGCATGTCCGCCATGCGGTTGCTGCCCAGGGTAACGACATGCACGGTTCCACCGATGAGCAACAGGACGATACAGGTCACGAAAGTTGCCGCCAGAAAGCGGCGTCGCTGCTCGACCTGAGCCTTGGTCACGGGGATCTTTCTGGAATAGCTCATACTCATTGCTATACATCCTTGCCAGATGACTGGCCCGATATTTCCGATGCTTTCTGATAACGCTTGTGCAGCAGCCTCTTATCCGTTCTGCCATAAGTCTTCTTGACAAGAATCTCGCCGACGACGCCTCCTATGGCCGCAAACTCCATGGCGAGAATCAGAATAAGCAGCCAATATCCCATGGGCAACACGACGCCAAACTCGGGATCCGGCCCATTGCTGACCTGGTAGTAACTTATGATGCGCACAGGCAGTGGCGCCAGATGCGCCAGTATCTTGCCACCCAGGCCGAAAATCAGTGAAACGACAATACCAGCCAGAAAAGGGACAAAAAACAGCGTGACGATCCATAGCGGATGAAAGGTAGCGACACCATAGTACATTTCAAGATTTACACCCAGCAGCACGTCGCCCAGGTAGATGACGAGCGATCCCGCCAGTACGGCAAGGACTCCTATCCCTGCATCAGACCATGACAACTTGAACTTGTACATATGCTACTACTCTGCTGCCTGATACTTCTTGCCTGTCAGTTTTTCGTATTCCATTCTCCTGGTTTCCTCAAGAAACCAGTCTTCAACCTGGAGACTGGCGAGGTAGGCAGCCAGGGTCCGCCGGTCTGATTCCGGTAAGTGCGCGTAGGACGGCATTTTGTAGGTATTGCTCAAGCGCGTTGGCAGAATGTCCTGCGGGTTCTCGGCAGAGAGATACTCAAAGAACCACTGCTCGCTCCTGATCGCACCGATTCCATCCAAGGCAGGTGCTGGCACATTGGCCATCATGTTTCTCGTCATCCATAAGGAATGGCAGTTGGAACACTTGTTCTCCTTGTAGATCTTGTCCGCGGCTTGCTGGAGTTCAGCACTGGCGGTCGTATAGAACGGAATGCCTGGGTCCGGGTCTGTTACTTCCTGATACCCTCTGTACACCATCATGACCACCACCAGTACAGCAATCCCTATGTAGATGTTTCTCTCACCGCTTTTCATACTTCTTCAACAAGCGTTCAGCCTTTTCCTTCAGATACTGCTTGCGCTTTTCTACCTGCTCGGCGTGGACTTCCTGCATTTTCTTGTATTCCTCGGGATCCATTTTGTCCTTGTCTTCCTCGTCAAAGACGACATATTTGATATCCTCATCAAACTGTTCATTCCTGGCCGCCCAGCGCAATCCAAGAACCGCGGCGATCAGGATTCCGGCGGCAACCACGATCCATACGTAGATGGTCCAGCCATCGGGCAGGTTTTCAATGAAATTCTTCATGATTCAGTCCTCCTCATTAAACGAGATAGCCATCGATCAGCTGGAGATATCCAAAAAATATGGCAATGAAGATACTGAGGATAATGGCGCCCAGCATATATTTTTCACCCGTCTTCAGCTTGCCCTCTTTTTTAGTCTTGGGCCAGTAAACAAAAATAATCATCGCATATATGATGAGTGAGACGATCAGAAACCCGAAAATAAAATTACTGGTGCCCTGCGAGCGCAGACTCTCTATGCTGAGGTCCATTCCCCATAGTGTCCTGTTTCGTTCGTCCTGCACCTGCAGCAGGTAGTTAAACACGCTGTGCAATAGATCGCTGGACATTACGGAATTCACCAGATTGGATAACGAATGTAACATCATACTTTATTCGACATGATCTCGTTAAAAAAGTTAACAATTATGCAGGGGGATTCACTGCCAGGTAGGTTGGTATACATCTACTGCCGTGAAGACATCCGTGTGAATCGTTATACCTCCCAACAACTATTGTAACCTAATACACCCAAAGAGAATACCCACAGAGAAACACTTACAACCATAGGCGACCGGATTTTCAACATATAATCAATAAGTTATATTATCAGCACTTAGTTCCAATCAGACCATGGACTGAGAGGATTGAGAGCTTTCAGGTCCAGCGCGTTGTATTCGGTTAATCTTTGGCACCCTATTGCTTCCAGCCTGGAAGGGAACTCAGTTCCACTGCTGTTAGCTCAAACTGAGGGACACATGAGACGTTAAAAGGGTGTTTAGTTCGATACCGCCAAGAGATCACTTCTCGCTGCTTCTGTTCACTCTAGATCTAGAAAAAAAGATGCCGCTGAAATAGCGGCATCTTCTTTACTGCTTTGGTACTGCTTAGACTGATACGTTTTCAGTTGAAAACGTCGTCGTCGTGAGTACCTTTGGCGGCCTCCTCGGCCTTGTTTTTGGCCCAGTATTTGTCTACCAGCGCAAAGCCATACCATGCCGGTGCGATAAATACCAGGAGAATGATGCCTGCAAATACAACTGGTGGATAATCAATATCGATCATTTTATCGTTCTCCTACTGTTTTATACTTTTGACATGTCAGGCTTCTGCGAGAAGTGCGGCAGACGCTTGCAGACAATAACCATGGCGATTACAAAATAGCCTACGTAGAACAGGTCGATGGTAAATCCCTTGTCCCACCAGGGTTGCACACGCTCGCGCTTGCCATCCGGGCGCCATGATCCAGAGAAGTTCGCAAGCACGACCTGGTCGCCGATGACATTGTAGCTTTCAGGACCGTAGATACCTCCTCCCCCGGCCACGATTTCACGGATCGCGGGTGCCGCAAGCTGGAGATCCTCCCAGGAAATGGGATGTCTGTCGAGCAGCCCCGGCAGACGAGAATCATCAGCGTTTTTAAGAACCTCCATAGCCCGCTCAGTAAGGTAGGCTATTTTTTCTTCACCTGTCGCGAGCCTCTGGACCTCTGGTGAATCCATCAATTCCACCATGGGCGCGTACAGCTCGGCCGTTGGCCTTTGCCCCCAGATGGGCATGGTGATCATGAATGCCGTGAGGATGATCAGCGCGATCAGCCATGTCAGCGGATAGGGAAGACGGTTGTTGCCTTCCCACAGGCCACCGGGCTTTTCGGACTCCCAGAGCTCGATATTTTTTCTTGATTCCTCTTCATCTGCCAGACAGTAAAGAGGATTATCCAGTTTCCAAGCCATTGTTGTCTCCCCCGTTTATTTTAAGGTGGTTAGAATCCAATCGATCAGCGCACGGATCTCGGTGTCACGCGCATACTCAGGTACTTCAGGCGGATAGGGAACCTCACCCTTACGATATGCATCGTATTCCTTGCGCCACTTGGCAAAGTCGATAGGATTACCGTTCACGTCCACCTTGCCCCAGAGATAATCGAAACGGGGCATGATCGAGTTGGGCTGAACCAGCCTCGGGTTGAAGAAGTGCATCATCATCCACTCACGGGATGAGTTTCTGGAGGCCACGTGAAGAATATCAGGGGCCTTACGGTCGGAACCGAATGCAGTCGGCATCTCACCGTTCATATCACCCTGGTAGGGAGGCCACCCGAAAACCTGCCAGTCCTGGGTATGCTCAGGCAGCAGGGTATGGCACCACCAGCATTGTTCGGTCGTGTATACCTGCTTACCCCTTGCGACATAGCGCAGGTTTTCATCACCAGCGACCGCCAGTGTTGCATCGACCGTCCAGCCTCGGGTCACAGACGCTAGTTCGGGATAGGCCCACTCTTCGCCATTGACGTCCGCATAGCTGATGGTGAATACCGCGCCTGCTTCCTTGCTGGCCTGGTCGATCTTGCCTTTGCTGATACCCAGGCTCTTGACCGTAGGTCCGAGATTGTCCGGATGGTTGATAGGCGATGCCAAGGGTGTGCCAGGCTTGTAGACATAGGCGCGTACAGGCGGGTCGATCACCTCACCGGTCTTGGGATCCTTGTCCAGAATCGCCACCACCGGCTTTCCCCAACCCAGAACGAGCGGATCCTCATAGGACCATCCCATGGTACGGCCATTGGAAAGAGCCTTGTCCAGACCTACCCATGTGGACTCAGCCGATATGAAGTCAAAACTTGGAAAAAACAGGGTAATCGACATGGACAGGCCTAACATCCCGCCGATACCTGCGCAACCCAGCTTATAATTTTGAAAAGCCACTTATACTTCCTCCCCTAGTTTTTTATTACCCTTTCCCCGCCGGCCCATGCCGGCGGGGGTTTGTCAGGGCTTGATGCCTTCCTGGATTACTACAGGAATGTGCATCAAATGTTATTGCTTATAGAGACGATACTAACCGGCGGTTTTTATCTCTCGTATGCCAGCTCATGCGCATAACGTCCCTTCGGTACAACGGTACCTTCGCGGGCGGTCATGTACATGTTGTACAGCCAGACAACATTACCGGTGAATACCATGGTGCCACCAATCCAGCGGGCGATCATATAGGGGTGCTCTGCGATGACCACGTCGATGTAGGGCACCTCATAGATCTTACCGCCGCCCTGGATCAGACCAGCGATGGTCATGGAGATCCAGTAGATGCAGAAGCCGATGATGACGAACCAGTAATGGAAGTTGGCCAGTGCCAGAGAATACAGCTTGCGCTTCAGCATCTGCTGCAGGCCGAAGTACACAGCCGCGATCTCCAGAAAGCTGGACATACCCAGCAAGGCCAGGTGTGCGTGCGCTACGATCCATCCGGTACCGTGCACGTACCAGTTGATGGCACGTGTCTGCTGGAACCCGCCCTGCATATTCAGGGGAATGGCCAGCAGGACGCCCGTGATGGAGAACTTGGTTTCAATATTCTCCACGAACATGCTCCAACGGCCCTTGATGGTGAGGAGAATGTTGGCCACGAAGGCTACCGCGGGGATAAGAATCAACACACCTTCCACGGAAGCAAAAGACTTCAGCCACTCCGGCAGGGGCGCGGACAGCAGGTGATGCGATGCCGGCGTGGAGTAGAAAGCAATGATTGCCCAGAAGTGCAGATGACCGATACGGTGCGAGTACAGGGGGTTGCCCGACAGCTTGGGAATGGTGTAGTACGCGATGGCCGCGGCGACCGGCGTAATCCACAGGCCCAACACATTATGGGCGAACCAGAATGTCAGATAACCTTCTGTCAGACCTGTGAGGTTAAACAGCTCTGCCGAGGTACCCACCAGGAACACGATAATCACCATGAAGATACAGGCGCCAAAGAACCAGTTGGTGATATAGATACCCTGGGTCTTGCGTTGCGCGATGGTCATCCACACATTGATGCCAAGTGGCAACAGCACACCGAAGATCACAACCAAATCAATGGGCCAGATCAGGTCGGAGTACTCGCGCCCGGAGGTGAAGCCCAGCCAGAGCAGGAACAGACCAAGCGAGAGACCCACATTCCACAGGAATGCCGTCCACACACCCAGCTTCTCCGACCACAGGCGGGTATTACCCAGCGCTGGCGTCATGTACATCATGGTCATTGCGAAGGCCATGGAGATCCAGCCCAGGATCACGGCAAGCACGTGTACCTGGCGCATGTGGCCAAACGCGAAAAGCTCGGAACCCGTGACAAAGTCAGGGAATGCGAGCTTGGCAGCATTGAAGGAACCCAGTCCGGTTCCGATGATAAACCACAGAATTGACGAAAAACCGAAGTAGATAGTTGCTGTCCCTGGCGGGATGTCTTCGTTTTTCGCTGTTAGATATTTAAACAGCATCCTTCACGCCCTCCTAAAATATTTACTTTCTTCTATGTTTTTGATGATTCAGCCAGCGACCTAGCCCGCCGTCTATTCTTCCATCTTTGTCAAAAGATACCAGGAAAACCACATGCTCGAGAAAGCGAGAATCACACCACACGCACCGGCAAATGCAGCTAACATAACGAACCTCCCCTAATCTGATTATTGTTGCGTACTAGCTAGACGTAACGTCTCGATCGATTTACCAGCCGGTGTTGTCGCCCTTGGCTTCCAGCTCGCCGTGCCTGGACATCCCGATATAGACGATGATTGCGAATGCAATGCCGAAGACAATCATCACCGTATTGACAAATCCTGAGAACGTTGTGGGATCGTAGGCTTCACCGAACCATCCGCCCCAGCTTGGAAATGGACCGCGTCCGACCGCGCACATGACAGCGGCGCCGAATACACTTCCGTTCCCCATGCCAACGGTGAATGCAGGGATAAGCAGCGCCCAAAATAAGCGTCCTAAGGTGAGCTTGTTTTCCATATTCCCCCCTCTTCTGGTTATTTTATTATTGACCGGAATGACCGGCTTCCGCTCAGCAACCCACACTGGTTTGTCACTGTTCCCCAGGAATGCGGCTTGCTGCTTACAAGTCACGGCAGCCAGGTTTCAACCTTATTGCGATTGTATGAGCCCGGCCTTGCCCGTCACTTGGCTTCAATCATGCGAATCGTCAGACATGACTTCCCACATAGCGATAAATTATAGACCTAATTCCGGATATTGCAACTCTTACTCAGGATTAAATACTCAGTGAAGCACGCCCTGTTTTTTCAACCGGGAATTTCTATCTTCAGCTTCTTGATCCATCCCTCACCATTTTATTTTACACTTGAAATCATAGATTTATGTAAGACAAAACAGTGCCGCCATGCTTGCCCCGGATTGATATGCAAATTTCAAGCCCTTCCAACTTGGGCAACCTAAAAGCCGACCTGAATACTCAGAATATACTGCGTGTACGTAGCCTACACGCTGACTTTTCCCTGAACGAAAGCCGGATATTCGCGCCGCAGCCCCATCACACATCACAACCATGCCATCAGAACTTTTGCACCCCGTCATGATATGCGAGACTTGTTATTATTGAGGCTCTCAAACATCATTCAGCGCGGAAACCATGCAGATCAAAGAAATCATCATTTACAGCATTGTCGGCATCAGCTCACTCACCATGCTTGCTTACACGGTCCATATGTTCATCGGCGGACTGGTCAGCGAACAAACCGAAAATCTCATCATGGGCGGCGTGGTGCTTGTAGGGGCCATCGTTCTAGGCTTCCTCGCCAGGGACATCGTTCTGCGCAGGCGGCGTTACGATGCCTACATGGCCACAGTCAAGGACGAAGATCCACCCCATGAACCCTGACGGCCAGCCATGCCGCCAGGGCTTCGAGAAGCAGGCTCAGAACCAACCCCTCCCACTCTAACCCCTGCCCGAACGGGTGGTTGCGCCATTCCGTGCGCGTTGCCGCTTCAAAAAGACATCCCAATCCGCGTCGTCAGGATAAATCATGGGATCCTGGTTGACCCGCCAGTTTCTGTGATGGGGCTTCACCACGCCAGCGTCGTGGCATGATTCCAGGCTGTGCTCACTGTCGATTTCACAAAACTCCGGCGCGCGCCCGGTCATTGCCTTAAACTCATAGGGCAGGGTTCCGCACCGGTTCCTCCCTGTCAGGGCGCAAGTCTTGACTCTGAGCAATGCATAGAACGGATCCCATCCCATTGCACCCGTCAGGATGGGATAGATCGCCACCACCATGGCATAGGCCTGCCACCATGAAGACGCCTCCGTGGCAAACATGGCAAAATACAACGCCACGCCGAGCACGGCGATGCCCAGTCCAAGGCGAAGAAGCCTGTCGACCAGACCCATGTTCTGCATGACAGATGGCTCTGCTGTAATAGTCGTCATGGTACTCACCTCCTGTTTACGGTTATCGATTTACCTGACAAGAATTGAAGCATGCTCCATGCAATTCTTCCGTAACAATATCACCGTATGCCATGCGCTCATGCGAACAGAATGTACTCCGCAAACACAATAACCTGACTGTCCATGCGGCAAATTCCTTATTGTCCGGGCCTGTAATATAATCGACAGCATGAGGGCGAAAATGGAAGGGTGAACGCCGCTGCAGGCCATGCGGATAAACAAGCATTATCCAGGAGGGCTCAATATGGCTACCAAATTCCACGCATTGCACACCACCACGCTGGATCACAGCATCACTTTTTGCAAACCTGATCATGAAACACAAGCGGTCTCGCCGGACGGTCCCGCGATATCCGTCATGACGGACCTCAGAAAAACCAAAGCCATTACCATCAAACCCGATGCGCTGCTGGAAGACTGCAATCAGCACATGATCCGCAACAACGTGAGGCTCTTGCTGGTCACGAATGAACAAGACCAGGTCCTGGGCATTATCACGGCGAGGGACATACTGGGAGAGAAACCCATGCTGCATCAACAAAAGACCGGGGTTTCGCGGCAGGACATCCAGGTGCGCGACATCATGACGCCCACAAACAGCCTGGAGGCCATGCGCCTGGAGGATGTGGAAAGAGCCAGGGTAGGGGATATCGTCGAGGACCTGATCAGCAAGGGCCGGCATCACGCGCTCGTGGTATGCAAGGAACCGGACGGTTCCGGCGAAAAGATATGCGGTATCTTCTCCGCGACGCAGATCGGCAAGCAAATCGGGGCGCCCATCGAGCCCGCCGATATCGCCAAGACCTTCGCGGAACTGGAAAAGGTCATCGTCGAGCACTGATAACAGCACCTGCCCGGCCAATCGCATGCGCAAGCCGGAATGCGGAAGGAAATCCGGCGGCAGGCTGTAAATCACTCAGGTTCTGCCGTACTCGACACCCGCCGGGTGGCGGTGTCACGGCACAGGTGAACGGATCGCAATCAGGTTTCAACAACAAGACACTTCAGGAGGAAAAAACATGTCTGTGATCTCTGAATGGGGGAAATTCCTTTTAACCTCATGCCTCGCCTTTGCCGTGCCAGCATACTTTTTAACCGTGGCCGCCGACGTTGATCGCACAGAACCAACCAAACACCGATATGTCTTTTCCGCTAACCAGGCCGGGCATAATCTTTCCGCCTACCGTCTCGATGAAAACAAGGGTGAACTCGTTCCACTCCAGGGCACTCCGTTCAAGACGGGTAAATTCCCTGTTTCCGTCTCCGTCTCACCCAACGGAAAATACGTCTACGTAACCAATCAGGGAGACGACAGTATCTCGGCTTTTTCCATAGATGCTTCCCATGATACCTTGCGTCCGTTACCCGGTTCCCCTTTTCCAGCGGGCCCCTATCCCGATGCCATCACCATATCTCCCGATGGAAAATTCGCCTATGTCAGCAATGAGGACAACCGTTCAATCAGGATATTCAGCATCAACCGGGACAACGGGCAGCTGATGTACACGGGCCTGACAGCGGAAACCGGCAATCACCCTATTTATGTCACCATAACACCTGACGGACGATTCGCGCTCGTCGCCAATTTCGACGATGCCAGCATCAACCTTTACCGTGTCAACCATGGCACCGGAGCGCTGATACCGGTGGGAGAGGCCGCGGCCACGGATGACAACCCGATTCATATTACAGTTACGCCTGACAGCCGATATGCTTATGTCGCCAACTACGGCAGCACAACCGTGTCGGCCTTCCGCATTTCTCCTGAAGGAGGTTTGGCAGAACTGGAGGGCTCTCCCTTCCCCGCTGGAGCCAAGCCCTACTCTGTAACCGTCGACTCAGGCGAACATCATCTCTTTGTCGTCAACTGGGCCGGCCACGACGTCAGTGTCTTCAACCTTGAGCCTGCCAGTGGGGTCATCACCGAAATCGAGGGCTCACCCTATCCCACTGACTGGTATCCTTATGATGTCGTCGTGGCGCCGGACGATCATCATCTCTACGTCGCCAACAACGGCGCCGCCAATATCTCAGCCTATGAAATCGAAAAATCAACCGGAAGACTGAATCAGCTCGCTCATTCGCCATACGCGTCAGACCTGGGACCCTATGCGCTGGCAATAACGCGGTGATCCGCCGCGGGTTGGGCTGAGCGCGGCGAAGTCCAACCCGAGAAGCAAAAGATTCCGAGCCTGTATTCTCGGGCAACCGCGCGGAAAATTGGATTCACGAGGGTTTTATGGATTCAAGGTCCAGACAGCGCCCGCCATCCGTGTATGATATGCGGGTTATCTATCGATAGACCTCAAGGCGGGCCTTGGCGTCCTTGAAGGTCGCCTCGTCCTGAAACTGTCCAAGGTGAAAAATGGATTGCTGCTTCTTGCCAGTGCCATCCATGCCCGTGAGCGCAAACGTCTTCCCCCCGATCTCGGAAAAAAACTTGAGATCCTTAACAAGCACCACCTCGCTTCCATTGCGCAGGAACATGGTTATGCGGTCCTTGCCTATTTCAAGTGCCACGACTGCCGTGGGAAGCAACATCAGGCGCGTCTTGAGGATGCGATTGGCGCCGATGAAAAGGAACAGGAAACCGAGAAAGACCAGGAGGTATGACCAGTTCTGCTCTGGGCCGAACCAGAGCTGCACGCCTATGGAGAACAACGCTATGACCGTGGGCACATACAACAGCAAGTCCCACACCATGCCTTTCTTGTCCTGAATCAGTTCGTAGCGGTGGATATTCCCGGTCACTCGATCATCCCAGATCCTGATTCAATACGCGTTGCAGCACGGGCTCCAGTTCGTTGAACAGCAACCTTCCCGGACGCTTGAAGCGCACAATTCCCTCGGCATCGATAACGAATGTCCACGGATCGCCCTTGACACGGTATGCGATGAAGGCGCCGGGATTCTGGTACTGATCCATGTGCAGAAATATGACCTCGTCCTCATATTTCTGCAGCATAGCCTTCAGCATCTGCAACTGTTTGTCACATACCGTGCAGTGGCCTGGCGTCGCGAATTCCAGCAGGATGACCTTGCCTTCCTTGAGCGCCTCGTCCAGAGAATACTGGTACATACGCTCATCAGGATATCGATAAGTGGTGATGCGGCTGAAATCACCTCCGACATCAGGCAAGGTCAGCGTCCTTATGCTGGGTGCTGGACTCCCTACCCTGAGCGTGCCCTCTGGCGACTCCATGCACGCAGCGAGGAGACCTGTCACCACCAGAATCAGAAGGACATACCTAAGCTTGCTCATAACTCTTTTCCCACCCTGCACATGTCTTGAACAGATTGTACGCCCAGATGATGTTGGCAAGCAGCACCAGGGTGCCGAAGACCCCCATGACACCAAGTATAGGCTTCACCAGCTTCTCAACCTCTTCCAGCGGCATGGTCTGCCCGGAGATGCCACCGACAACGCCTGCAATGGTGAAAAAAACCACCATGCCCACGAGACCGATATTGTGAATCCAGAAGTGAACTTTGACCAGCCGCAAGCTGTAGATCGGCCGGTGAATAAGGCGGGGAATGATATAGTAGATCGATGCGAAAATCGCCATCTCCACCCATCCCAGGAGGTTGATGTGGGTATGGGCGCGCACAATCAGATCGCCATGAATTCTGTGGTCGACAAAATAGCGGAATTCCGGAATGCCGCCCATAAGGACACCCCAGGTAAAACCTATGATGCTGTAGGTGATGCAGGCGTAGACGAACCACAGCGTGTACTTGCGGTATTCCAGCTCCTGCTCATGGACCCAAGGTTCATTCATCGACATTCTCCTGCCCGGCCTGCTCTTGGGGTTTCTCCCTGATATCCTTGTATTTCTCTTTCCATTCCTGGGGAACGAAGGTGCCCACCATGGCGTCGATGAACTCAGAACGCCCCGGGGGCGGGGTTTTAGCTACTGAAGACCCAGGGTCTGCCTTCAGTTCCGAAATAAATATGGCAATCAGCCGCAAGTCCTCGGCCGGCATCTGTGACACATAGGCTGCCTCCTTGGGAGGGAAGCCATGATCGATCGTCGGGCCATGATAATATTTCTCAGGCTCGCGCAGGAATTGCTCGATCCGCTCCGCCGTGTACTTTGATCCCAGGCCGTCCAGGGACAATCCCATACTGGTACCGGCACGCAAGGCGCGGTGACAGGCGTTACAATTGGCCTTGCGGTAAAGTTCAGACCCTTTCAAGCCTTCTTCGGAAAAATCAAAAAAAGTCGTCTGGGTATACATGGGCTCGTCAGACCTGAGCCGGATCGTTTCCAGGACGACATAGCCGATCATCGCAAGCGCGAAAAACACACCAAAGATGATAAAAAGAATTTTCTCGCCGGATTTGAGGGGTTGCTTCTTACTGCTCATGTTTATGAGATGCCTGGAGTGGATTAAACCCAAGTCTTTTCAGAGCCTGCCTTCATGCCTGATGAAAGACCGGTCCACATCCATTCGCTGAGGGATGTGAGGACGGGGAACTGCTCTTCGAGGCTGGTGCGCCAAAGATAAATGAGGGCGGTTTTCACCGCCCTCATCTAACAGTTGGCGAGCCTGCATTTACATGACTTCAACTTGGCTCAGACTTCACTACCTTCCAGTGGCGTTACTTCATGTAGGGCCTGAAGAAGTTGCCATTCGTCAGCGGGCTTGCGTTGGTCAGATATGCCGCCGCATTATGAATGTCCTCATCCGACATCTTCTTGGCCACCGCCTGCATCTGACCCATGGGATCATTCGCGCGGCTTCCATCACGCCACTTCTTGAGCTGGTTGACCAGATAGACATAACGCTGCTTGCCGATCATGGGATAAACAGGAGGCGCGCCGCGTCCGGCATAGCCGTGGCAGGACTTGCACGCTGGTACACCCTTGCCCGGGCTGCCGAGATCCTTGGGCGCATCATAGCCATCGTTTCTGATAGGGCTGCCATATTCAACCAGTGCCCTGCCCTTGTAAGGAATACCAACTTCCACGCCCGCTTCCTTCAGCGCATTCAGATCGGAGCCCAGATCGGTGGGGCGCAGGGATGCCAGATAGGTCGCCACATCGATCCTGTCCTGCCTGGACAGACCCTTGGCATTGGCGTTCATGACAAACATGGTCGTGTCTTCACGCTTGTCCGACGCATAGTCCTCAAGCTGCTTGAAGAGGAAAGTAAAGAACTGTCCGGCAATCATTGGGGTGCCAAGCTCGTCGTTACCCGTGCCCGTTTCGCCGTGGCAGCTGGTGCACGCGGGCACGTCGCCCTTGCCGTTCCTGAAAATGTTTTCGCCGTTGGCCTTATTGCCGTTGCCCCGGGAATACATGCCTTCCGCAGCCATTACGCTGCTTGTGGTAAACGCAATCCCAACGATCATGGCGATTGCTATCACAACTGATTTTGCTTGTTGCATCTGCAGACCCCTCCTCCCGCTTATACTCGCTATTGTTATTCATCTTCGGCCATTACCGGCGTCCAGGACTGTTTTCCACGATAGACCTGCTCACAGGCATACGTCTCCCAGCTCTTTCGCGGCAGTGGCGTTTGATTCTTAAAAGATTGAAAAGCTAGATTTCACCCGCAAGGCGCTTACGAGTTAATCTTCAGCAGTACTGCTGCCAGAATGAATGCTGCAATGAACCACAGCGCATACAAAGTTACCACACCTGCTGTATCTAAAAGCACGGTACACCTCCATCTTTGTTAGTTTATTTATTATTCGCCTGACCGGATCCCGGCTCAAGCGAGACTTTATATTCCTAACCAGTGCACAGTATACGTGACTGTGTCGAGTATAACAATTCCCTGCCACCAATCAAATGACTGTCTGGTACCGGCGACTGCTCCCCCCGGTAATTCCGCAGGTTGAATGTGTTATTAAACATGACTCAAGTGTGTAATGCAAGCACATGCGCCTGAAAGAAACCATGTCCCGTGCCAGCCGCCGAACATGCTCGGCTTTCACTCTGAAAATCATAGGGTTAGTCTCACCTCGACAAGCTTTCAGCCTTCCAGGCCGGCGGCCATGACAGCCTGGGGAAGCTTCGCTATAATCTGGACACACGGATTCATGACTTTCCAACCGGTTGCAACCACATCTGGCCATCCTATAATACTGCGGCTTGCTCAAGCTTGATTGACACCTGCCCTGCGGGCGTCCGGGATGCGCCCCTCATCATCATGGATTCAAAAAAATTATTATAAAATGAAAGATTTGAAATCAATCGTACAGATCATCACGGATCGTTACTGGGGCTTCCTGGTCTTGCTGGCATGGGGGGCCGGCCTGTTGGGCTTTGGCCTGATACGCTTCGAACCCTATGGCCTGGACGAAGGGGCGGCGAGGGGGCTGATCCTCAACTGGTCCATCGCCGACGGCGTGCTGAACCCCATCGTGACCCTGGGGATCCCGGATTTCCGCTCCTTTTTCTTTATTCCCCTGGGACTGTACTGGTCGGGCAGCATCACCGCTGCCAAGGTCTACACCATGCTGATGGCCTTCCTGGCCGTCACCCTGCTGTACCGCTGGTCTGCAAAGCATGCCGACCAGGAGTCCGCCATCGTCGGATGCGCCCTGCTGCTCATCCTGCCCTTGTTCATCAACCAGATCGATATGATCGGCATCGGCGTCTACCTGTTGCTGACGTTTGGCGTGGCCGCCGCCATCGATAACCGCTACAGAAAAATCAGGCGCCCGCTGGGCGGCTGGTTCTTCATTCAACTGTTCTGGGTGTGCATTGCCATCACCATGCATCCCATGGGGCTGGCTTATCCACTGGCGCTGGCGTGGCGCTGGCACAAAGACCCCATAGACGAGCGCCAGAGGCAACATCTGTACATCGGCCTGGTTCTGGTGGTGGGCACCACTCTCATCATGCGCGGCGGATGGCAGACCGTGGAATGGCTGGTCAATCCCCTGTTGTCCCTGTCCCAGGCCTTTCAGGCCATCACGGGCGTCACCGGCTCACCCAGCTGGTTCACGGCCACCCTGATATCCCTCGCGCTGCTGTTCATTCTATTCTATGACTTGCGTTTCCTGCTGTCAGACCTGCTGGGTTCGATTCTGCTGTTCGCCATCCTCATAGGCCTGGCCGCCGGTGACAGCAGTTGGGCCCTGATCGCCATCACCCTGGTACTCCTGCGCGGCGCCCATCACCTGCTGCGATTCAACCAGTCTCTCGGGCAGGGCGGACTGATGCGCACGCGGGGCATTGTCATCGCCACGATTTTCATTCTGTCCACGGCATCCATGGTCATGGACAAGAATCGCATGAGAGCCATCACGGAAGTGCAGATCAGCCAGCAGGACGTACTGATACGCTCGCTGGCGCAGGCGGCCGAGGATCCTGACATTCCCTTCCAGATCGCCAGCCAGTGGCCGGGGCGCACCATGATCGCCAGCAAACGCCATACCTTCCCTCTGCCGCCGGCGGAAGGTAAGAGCAGCGAGGAATTCCTGGAGTCCATCAGCGGCATCACCCATCTCATTTTCGATCCCTACGATCCCCATAACGAGGCCCTGGCACGCCAGATTGCCGTGCTGGCCGGCTATACCAAGACCGCCGAGCTCAACAGCGATGGCGTGATTGTGGAAGTCATTCCTCAGCAGACCGGGGAAACCGGAAAACAGACCGCGGAATCAGACGTCACGGCCGCGGATGACAAACCCTCGCCACCTCCCGCCGAAAAGCAACCCTCCTCATAAGCAAGCAGGGTCAGCTCTGGCAGCGCGGGCAATACCAGGTCGAGCGCTGTCCCTGGCTGATGCGGCGCAGGGTGGCGCCGCACAGCTTGCAGGGCGCGCCTTCCCGACCATAGACCATCAGTTCCTGGGCGAAATAGCCCGGCCGCCCCTCGCTGTCGCTGAAGTCCCGCAACGTGGTGCCGCCCCGCTCGATGGCCTGCTTCAAGATTGCTTTCACGCATGCGGCAAGACGCTCATGGCGCTGCCGTGAGATGCGCCCCGCCGCGCGCCGCGGATCGATGCCCGCCGCGAAGAGGGCCTCGTTGGCATAGATGTTTCCGACGCCGACGACGACACGGGCATCCATGATGAACGCCTTGACCGCTACCCGCCGGCCGCGGGAACACGCAAAGAGATACGCCCCATCGAACGCGTCTCTCAGCGGCTCAGGCCCCAGATGCCGCAGCAAAGGATGGCGCAAGGGATCGCACCGCGTCCACAGCACCAGCCCGAAACGCCGGGGATCTGTGAAGCGCAGGCAGCGCCCGCCGCTCATCACGAAATCCACATGGTCATGCTTTCCTGGCGGAACACGGGCGTCGATCACCCGCAATACGCCCGACATCCCCAGGTGCGCCAGCACCGTCCCTGTCCCGGCGCGCAACAGCAGGTACTTGCCGCGCCGCTCCACCGCGGTGAAAACCTGGCCCGGCAGCTCCCGTTGCAACCGTCCCGGCACCGGCCGCCGGAGATGGGGATTGCGCACCACCACCTGTGTCACGGTCCGGCCGGTCACATGGCGCGCGATACCACGGCGGGTGGTCTCGACTTCGGGTAATTCAGGCACAGGCAAGCCTGCGGCTGGCACTGCAGACGGTCTGCCTCATGATGGGGTCTGCGTGTCCGCCATGGTGGGGACAACCTCATCCGGAAGAAGGCGCCGGGTCTGTTCGGCCGGGAAATGAAAGCGCATGGCAATATCGCGGCGTGCCACGACCAGCTCCGGACTGCGCTGCAGCAGGAGCAGTCTCAGTTCGCCCGGTTCCCGGGAGAGGCGCAGTACGATCTCCCCTTGACCGGATCCGCCTTCAAAGGGCGTCACCTGGCTCGCCTCGGCATGCAGCCAGGCCTGGGTCAGGGCATCCATCACCGGGGGCGCGAGCTTCACCCCTTCCGTCGTGGCCTGCCAGCGCCCCCGTTCGTTGACGAGTGCGAGACCCGGCAGTTCAATGGCCATCAGCGCGTTGCCCGGCGGCAGCAGGGTCAGAGAGACATAGGCCGCGGGAGATGCCTGCAATTGATAGAACAGGGTATCGTTGATCAAATAGACATGATCCCCCATGCGCACATAACGTTGCTGCTTGAGCGGCTCGTTGCCACCGAAATCGATTTTCACCTCATTGAAGAATACAGTGGCCTGGGGTTCATCCAACCCGTATTTTCCCAGATCCAGGCCAGCCACATCGTACCGGCCACGCCACTGCGCCCCGACGATGCCCAGTACCGAGTCGATGCGAAACGCGCGGGCCGGCACCCGAACGGGCGATTGCATCCACCAGATATCTTCTTCCTTCCTGAACACCAGATCGGCCTTGCCGGGACGCCTGATCGTAATCCGCGTCACCTGCTCCGGAGACAGGCCCGTCAACCCGGTATCTTCCCGCCCGTCGAGACCGGGCGCCTCATAGGCGAGCCAGGCCAGACCGGCGACCAGTATCAGCAAACCCACATTGAGCCACAGCCGTCTGTTCATGACAAAAAGCTACCCTCCAACCCCACCGGCCGCAAGCCGCGCCCGATGGGCTGTACGACCGGCTGTCCCCCTCGATCGCCCGGATATCCACCCAGGCCGGCTATCTGCGCCGCCGCCGGTACCAGATGAACAGGCCACAGCCCAGCAGGCCCAGAGGCAAAATGACCAGAAAGCCAAAGCCGATGACCGCAACCGCCGTGGAAGACAGTGTCAAGACCGTATCCGGCGCCGTGCGCGCGGGCACGGCGATCAACTCATCGTCGCTGCTCAGCCAGTTGAGCATGTTCAAGGACAGTTGCAGATTGCCGCTGGCGCCGAGAAAGGCATTGGAAAGAAAATCCCCGTCGGCGACCACGATGACGCGTTGCGCCCCTGCCTGTCCATGGTCTTCCCCGCGGGGCCGGGTCAGCGCCATGCCCAGGGTAATGGGCCCGCTGATGTCCTTTCCTTCATCGAAGGTCACGCTGCCCACCACTTCATCCGTCTCCAGCCAGGTGTTCGAGAGCGTCTTGAGCAGGGCCACGCTGTCCCACTTGCCCTCCTTGCCGGCCACGATGCCGCCGGCAATGGGAAACAGGGTGTTGAGCGTGAAATCCGCGGTCACCGCATGCTGATCATAGCGCGCCACCAGGGCGATGCGCGGATCACTGGAGCCGAACAACAACTCGCCCACCTGGGAGACATTGGGATCGACCACGATGCCCTGCTGAAAACGGATGCCCAGCGCCTGCGCCAGGGGCGCCAGGCCAAACAGGCCCGCTTCTTCGCCGGCAGGATCGTGCAGCCACAACAAGTTGCCGCCTGCTTCCACATAGCGCCGCAACAGGTCCGCCTCGCCAGCGAGCAGGGCGCTGCGGGGTGAGGCGATCACCAGCAGGGCCGTATCAGGAGGAATCTGCGGAGTCTCCAGGAGGTTGAGTCCGTACAGCGCATAGCCCCTGTTGCGCAACTGGGCCGCCCAGTTGCCCAGATCGTAGGTGGCGTTGCCCTGAAAGTCCCGCTCCCCGTGCCCGCCGAGAAAAGCGATGCGGCGCTCGCCGCCCCGCGCCACGCGCTGCAGGGCGTTGCTCAATCCCCGCTCCGTCAGGTCACGCACTTTCCCGCTGAAACCGCCATACTCAATGAACAGCTCGCCGTTCATGGTGATGCCGCGTTCCCGCACCTCCTGGGGCTCCAGATCCGGGTTGACGAAGTTCAGGACCAGGGCGGGATAGTAACGCTGATAGCGCGCCACCAGTTCGGCGATGCGCTTGCGCAGCAGCTTGTCCTCGGTGACATAGGCGGTGATCCGGACCTCGCCCTGGAGACGCCGCAGTAATTCCGTGGAAGCCGCCGACAGGGTGTTGCGCGAGTCCGCCGTCCAGTCGGCCTGGAAACTGTAGCGCGTGCTCAACCAGGCCAGCAGCACGATCACCGCGATGAACAACAGGAGGAAGACGCGGTTCTGCAAGCGCATCCAGCGGCGGGTGCGGGAGGAGACTTTCATCGGCCCAGGAGCCGCTCCGCATCCAGGCGGCGCACGCTCAGCACCAGGAAGGTCACCATCAGCAACAGGTAGTAGACGAAATCCGTGCTGTTGAACACGCCCTTCAGCAGGGGCTCGTAGTGGCGCAGGATGGACAGATAACCGAACACCGTGGACGCCTCGCCACCGCGGCCGCTGCCCGCCCAGTCGAGGATCCACAACAGCAGCAGGACACCAAAGGTGCTGACGGCGGCAATGGCGGGCTGGGAGGTGAGCGTGGACATGTACAGGCCGATGGCCGCGAAACTGCCAACCAGCAACAGCAGGCCGAGGAAAGAGGAGGCCAGCACCCCCAGGTCCGGAGACCCACCCGCCAGCAGGGCCAGGGGCATGGCGGCGATCAGGACCAGCATGAGCAGCAGAAAGGCCATCAGGCCCAGAAACTTGCCCAGGATGATCTCGGTCATGGACAGGGGGGCGGAAAACATGAGGCTGAGGGTGCGGTTGCGGCGCTCGTCGCTGACCAGACGCATGGTGAGCATGGGCACCACCAGCAGCAGGACCACGGCGGCATTGCCGAACAGGGGCGCCACGATGATTTCCGTGATGCCCGGTGCCTCCTCCAGCCCCGCCAGGCGCGGCTGGATCTGCAGGAAGAAATCGATCTGCGACAGAAACAGGTAGGCCAGGATGAGCTGCACCACGGCGAGAATGACCCATGCAAGCGGCGACAGAAACAGGCTGCGCAACTCCTTGCCGGCAATAACCAGGGTCATCATGCCGCCGCCTCCCCAGGGTCCGCGTGCGCCTCTGTCTGGGTGATCTGGATGAAGACCTGCTCCAGGGACAGGCGCTCCGGCATCAGCTCGCACAATTGCCAGCCGTTGGCGACGGAGGCGGAGACGATGGCATCGGTGGAATCCCCGCCACCCCCGCAGTGTATGCGGAAGCGCCCCGGCTCCAGAGACTCCACTTCCACGACCCCCGGCAGGCGCGCCAGTTCCGCCTCTCCGGGCGGCTGACGGAAGGCCACCCGCAGGTTGTTACCTTCCATGCGCCGCTGCAGGCCGGCGATGGTGTCGTTGAGCACCAGCTCGCCCTGGTTGATGATGATGACCCGGTCGCAGATGGCCTGCACCTCGGGCAGAATATGGGTGGAAAGAATGACGCTGTGCTCGCGGGACAGATCGTGGATCAGGGCGCGGATCTCACGGATCTGGATGGGATCCAGGCCCACCGTCGGTTCGTCCAGGATGATGACCGCCGGTGTATGGATGATGGCCTGGGCGATGCCTACCCGCTGCTGAAAACCCTTGGAGAGATTGCCGATCAGGCGCCTGCCCACCGCTTCCAGCCCGCAGCGCGCCTTGGCGGTCTCCACCGCATCGCGGCAACGGTTACGCGGAATGCAATTGAGCCTGGCGCAGAAGGCCAGATACTCGTCCACGGTCAGCTCGCGGTAGAGGGGCGGCTGTTCGGGAAGATATCCCAGGTGCGCCTTGGCCGCGCGCGGCCGGTCGAGAATGTCCAGGCCATGGATCAGGATACGCCCGGCGCTGGGCGCCAGGTTGCCGCTGATCATCTGCATGGTGGTGGACTTGCCCGCCCCGTTGGGGCCCAGGAAACCCAGCACCTCGCCACGCGCCATTTCGAAGCTGATCTTGTCGACGGCGCGCAGGCTGCCGTAGTCACGGCTCAATTGCTCGACCTTGACGAGCGCCCCCTCGCTCATGCCCGGAACCGGCGCCCCGGCACGAGCCCGCCTGTCCCGCAGGGTGGGGAGCAAGACCTGTGTCTGCTATCATTCACGGGGCCTGAGTGTCCGCATGGAGAAGATGATTGGGAAAAGACTGCCGGTATGGTAAAGAAACCGCCCTGTGAATTCAACGACCTGCCCTGTATCGCGCCCCCGCCCTCATGAGCATCCGTGACACCACCATGCTGCTGGGCGTCGACACCGGCGGCACCTTTACCGACTTCGTCCTCTGCGACGGCGAGGGCCTGCGCACCCACAAGGTGCTCTCCACCCCCCACGCCCCCGAGCAGGCCATTCTCCAGGGCATGCGCGACCTGGGACTGGACGAGGGGCAGTTGACCATCACGCACGGCTCCACCGTGGCCACCAATGCCGTACTGGAAGGCAAGGGGGTGCGCACGGTTTTCATCACCAATCACGGCCTGGGCGACCTGCTGGCCATCGGGCGCCAGGCGCGGCGCGAACTCTACGAACTGCAGCCCCTCCCCACCCCGCCTCCCGTTGAACCGGCCCTGTGCCTGGAGACGGGCGGGCGCCTGGGGGCCGACGGCAGCGTGGTGGAAACCCTGGAGGAGGCCGAGCTGGACAGGCTGCGCGGCACCCTTGCGGCCTTGAAACCCGAAGCGGTGGCCATCAATCTGTTGTTCTCTTTTCTCGACGACCGCTTCGAACGTGCCGTGGAGGCCATCGTGCCCGAGGGCGTCTTCGTCTCCCGCTCCTCGGCCATTCTGCCGGAGTACAAGGAATACGAGCGCGGGATCACCACTTGGCTCAATGCCTGGATCGGCCCCGTGGTGGAGCGGTACCTGCTGCGCCTCTCCCGGCACCTGAGCCGCGGCCGGCTGGTGGTCATGCAGAGCTCCGGCGGCGTCATCGACGCCCCGCAGGCCGCGCGCCAGGCGGTGCACATGCTGCTGTCCGGACCCGCCGGGGGGCTGCAGGGCGCGCGCCTGGCAGGCGCCGCCGCTGGCCGCCGGCGCCTGATGAGCTTCGACATGGGGGGCACTTCCACGGACGTGGCCCTCATGGACGGTGAACTGTCCCTCACTACGGAGGGCCGCCTGGCGGGCTATCCCGTGGCCATACCCATGGTGGACATGCACACCATCGGCGCCGGCGGCGGCTCCATCGCCAGTATCGACAGCGGCGGCATGCTGCGCGTGGGACCCCAGTCGGCGGGCGCGGCGCCGGGACCGGCCTGCTACGGCCGGGGCGGCACGCGGCCCACGGTGACGGACGCCAATCTTGTCCTGGGGCGCCTGCGCGCCGACCACTTTCTCGGCGGCAGAATGACCCTGGATGAAACCAGGGCGCGCGCGGCGCTGGGTGGCATCGCAAGGCAACTGAACCTGAGTATCGAGGAAACCGCCGCGGGCATCGTGCGCATCGCCAACGAACACATGGCCCATGCCCTGCGGGTGATCTCCGTGCAGCGTGGCCACGATCCCCGCGATTTCACCCTGGTTTCCTTCGGCGGCGCCGGCGGCCTGCACGTGTGCGCCCTGGCCGACGCCCTGGAGATGACCCGCGCCATGGTGCCCGTGCAGGCGGGCGTCCTGTCCGCCCTGGGCATGCTGGCGGCGCCTCACGGCCGCCAGCTCTCGCGCACCTGCAACGGGCTGCTGGAAGACATGACGGAGAGTCATATCGATGCGCAGTTCTCGGACCTCGTCGCCCGGGGCCTGGAGGCCCTTGCAAGGGAAGGCCTCGCCCGCGACGCCATCCGCGTGGAGCGCAGCGCCGATGTGCGCTACCTGGGCCAGTCTCATACCCTGAACATTCCCTGGCGGGGACTGGAGTCCACCCGGGATGCCTTTCACGAATTGCATGAACAACGCTACGGCCACCGCCTGCCGGGCGCCGTGGAACTGGTCAACATCCGGGCCGGCCTGCAAGGCCCCCCACCCGCCGTCGCGCTGCCACCATGGAAGAACCGGCATGAGGCTGCCCCTGAATGGGTCACGCTGCACGGATTGAAGACACGCGCCCGCCTCTGCGAGCGCGGCCGGCTGGCCGCCCATGCCGTCATCGAGGGTCCCGCGCTGATCACCGAGGAAGTCGCCACCAGCTACATCGCGCCGGGCTGGCGCGGCCGGGTGGACGCGGTGGGGAATCTGCTGCTCGAAAAAACCGGCGCCTGACTACAGCAACAGGGTCGCCAGCCCCAGAAAGGCCATGAAGCCCACCACATCGGTCACGGTGGTCAGCAGGACGCTGCCACCCAGGGCCGGATCGGCGCCGAAACGGCGCATCATCATGGGAATGAGCACGCCAGCCAGGGCCGCTATGGCCAGGTTGGCCACGATGGCGATGGCGATGATGGCCCCGATCTGGTAATCACCGAACCACATCACGGTGATGGCGGCCACCACCAGCGCCCACAGCATGCCATTGAGGAGCCCCACGGCCAGCTCCCGCGCCAGCAGTTTGTAGGCATTGGTTTCGCCGATCTTGCCCACGGCGATGCCGCGGATCACCAGGGTGAGAGTCTGGCTGCCGGCTATGCCACCCATGCTGGCGACTATCGGCATCAGCACGGCGAGGGCCACGGCCTTTTCGATGGTCTGCTCGAACAGGCCGATCACCCAGGAGGCCAGAAAGGCGGTCAACAGATTGATGCCCAGCCACACGCCGCGGTGCCGGGCGCTGACGGCCACGGGCGCAAACATGTCCTCTTCCTCGTCGAGACCCGTCATGCTCAGCAGGGAATGCTCCCCTTCATCGCGAATGACATCCACCACGTCATCGATCGTAATACGCCCCAGCAGTCTGCGCCGCTCGTCCACGACCGGCGCCGAGACCAGGTCGTGATGCTCGAACTGGGTCGCCACGTCGCTGGCCGACATGGTGGCCAGGATGGGCTCATCGTCCGTGACCATCACCTGGGATACGGTCAGGTTGTCCGGCTGGGTCAACAGGGCGGTCAAGGGCAGCTTGCCGAGATAGCGGTCCTCGCGATTGACCACGAACAGGTTGTCGGTCATCTCCGGCAGCTCCCCGCGCAGGCGCAGATAGCGCAACACCACATCCAGGGTAACGTCGGGGCGCACGGTGATGGTATCCGTGTTCATCAGGCCTCCGGCGGTATCCTCCGGATAGTGCAGCACGGACTCCAGGCGGTGGCGGTCCTGCTCGTCCATGGATTGCAGCACCTCGTGGATGACCACATCGGGCAGGTCGGTGAGAAAATCGGCCAGGTCATCCGTCTCCAGGCCCTCGGCCGCGGCCACCAGTTCGCTGGGTTCCATTTCCCGGATCAGGCCGGCGCGGACCTCGTCGTTGAGATGCAGCAGCACGTCTCCCCCGACCTTTTCGTCCACCAGTTCCCATAGCATCTCGCGCTCGTAGGCCGGCAGGGACTCCAGGACATGGGCGATCTCGGCCGGATGCAGGCCGTTCAGCATCATGCGCACACTGGCCAGGGTGCCCCCCTCCAGGGCCTGGGTGAATGAGCGCAACCGCTTCTGGTGTTTTTCCTTATCGCCAGTGTTCTGCATCATGGGGTTCCTCGGTCCGGGCATAGAGTGTATGCAAAAGCGGGGCATAATGAAAACGCGATTTGCTCCGGAAGCGGGTCGCGAGTGGCATGGCTGCGCCGGATGACAGGCCGGGCGCGGGGAGGCGGCACAGGCTCAATGGAGGCTGTTCAGGGTCTCCACCAGGGTCAGGATGTCTTCCTGGCGCTCGGCGCGCAGGATTCTCCTGATGTATTTCTCCAGCATTCCGACGCGGCTGGAATTGATGATCGCCTTGATCTCCAGCAGGGTGGCGGGATAGGCGCTGAACTCGCGCAACCCCATGCCCAGCAGGAGGCGCGTATAGCGGGGATCCCCGGCCATCTCGCCGCACATGGAGACGGGTATGCCGGCCTTTTTTCCGGCCATGATGGTCATGCGTATCAGTTTCAGGACGGCGGGGTGGAGGGGATCGTAGAGATAGTTGACCTCCTCGTCGAGACGGTCCACGGCCAGGGCGTACTGAATGAGGTCATTGGTGCCGATGGACAGGAAATCCAGCCGGCGCGCAAAGGCGTTGGCCGCCATGGCCGCGGCGGGCACCTCGATCATGCCGCCGATCCGGATGGATTCGTCAAAGGCCTTGCGCTGGCCACGCAGGCGTTTCTTTTCCTCCTCCACCAGATTCTCCACCTGCCTCAGCTCCTGCAAGGTGGAGAGCATGGGAATCATCATGCGCACATTTCCATAAGCCGAGGCGCGCAGGATGGCGCGGATCTGAGTCACGAAGATCTCCGGTTCCTTCAGGCAACAACGAATCGCCCGCAGCCCCATGGCCGGGTTGGTCATCACCACGTGATCACGCTGCACCTCCTGCAGCGTCTTGTCCGCACCCAGGTCCAGGGTCCGGATAGTGACGGGCGCGCCCTTCATGGCACGCACGATCTTGCGGTAGACCTGGAACTGTTCTTCCTCGTCGGGCGGCCGGTCGCGGTTGATGAACAACATTTCCGTGCGGTACAGGCCAATGCCATCGGCGCACACTTTCTTGATGGACGGGATATCCTCGGGAATCTCAACATTGGCCAGGAGCTGGACATCCACGCCATCCAGGGTTCTCGCCGGAAGATCCCTGATGCCCTTCAATTCCTGGAGGCGGCGCTTCTCCTCGCGCTGGCGCCCGCGGTAATAACCCAGTTCGACCGGCATGGGCAGCGCCAGCACGGCGCCCTGGCGCCCGTCCAGCACCAGGGCTTCATGCTTGCGGATATACTCCTGGACATGGGGCGCGCCGACCACAGTGGGAATCCCCAGGCTGCGCGCCAGAATGGCTGTGTGGGAATTGGGTCCGCCATAGCGGGTCACGATTCCCGCCACACCTTCATGATGCATGATCAAGACCTCCGCGGGTGAGACATCCTCGGCGATGACAATCCTGTCCTTGGCGCCACGGCTCTGCTGGCCTGCTTCCCCGCTGCCCGGCCCCATCAGGTTGCGCAGGACGCGGTCCACCACATGATTGATATCGTCCTTGCGGGTGCGCAGATAGGGATCGTTCATTTCCTCGAAAACATTCACCAGGGTTTCGCACTGGGTCTTGACGGCCCATTCCGCATTGCACTGCTGTTCGCGGATAATCTCGATGGGTGCCTCCGTGAGCACCGCATCTTCCAGCATGAGCAGATGGGTATCGATGAAGCCGACGATATCGGCCGGCGCATGATGGGGTATACGGTCACGGATCGCCCGTAGCTGGCGGCGCGCCTTCCCCAGGGCAACCTTGAAGCGGGTGATTTCCTCGTCTATGAGCGGCCGGGGGACGGTATGGCGGGAAACCTCCAGTTCATCGTGACGAAGCAGGTGAGCCTTGCCAATGGCGATTCCCCGGGAGACACTGATGCCATTGATGACCAGCCCCATGCACGCCGGTTCCTATTCGTCTTCTCCAAAACGCTGGCGGAAGAGTTCCTCGATGCTTGCCATGGCTTCCTGCTCATCGGGACCGTCCACCATCACCCGTATGGTGGCGCCCTGACCCGCTGCCAGCATCATCACCCCCATGATGCTCTTGCCATTGACACGCTTCTTGCCCCGCTCCAACTGAACGGCGCTGCTGAACTCTGACGCCAGGGTCACCAGCTTGGCAGCAGCTCGGGCATGGAGTCCCAGGCGGTTGATTACCGGGATATCCTTGCGAATCATGATCGTTTACCCACTCACTGCAAAAAAGCGGGGCCTGGGATAGTGAAAGGTACAAGGTTCAAGATACGAAGGAAGCAACCCTTTGTATCTTGCACCTTGTATCTTGTACCTTCCTAATACACGTCTTGGGAGCACTTTCTGATTTTACTTGTTGTCTTCATCCACCGTTTTGCAGGAGAAGATCCCTTCACCTCCCCCGCTGAGCGCCTTCTCGACCATCTTCGCACGATCGAGAGAGGCATAGTTGAGCAACCTGACTACCATGGGCAGATTGACGCCGGTAATGACATCGATGCGCGTGGATCCCCGCTGCAGGAGCTGCGTGATATTCGCCGGCGTGGAGCCGTACATATCCGTCAGCACGATAACCCCGCGCCCTTCATCCAGCAGTTCCACCTTGCGCCGCGCGGCTTCCAGAACCTTCTCCGGGTCGCATGCGGTGGTCACCTCGATGACCGCCGTGCGCATGGGGCACCCACCCAGCATGTCCGTGGCGGTCCTCAGCAGTTCGGCACCGATCAGGTTGTGGGTCACGATAAGCAGCCCGACTTTCATGATACATCCCTGTGGCGTACCTGTACATGCTCATGATTCCGCCTGAAACAGGCGGCCAGCTTCTCTGCCAGGTAGACGGAGCGGTGCTGCCCCCCCGTGCAGCCGATGGCGACACTGAGATAGCTGCGGTTGTCAGCGACGAATTTGTCCATCCAGTGTTCGAGGAAAGCCCGTATGTCCTCGTACATGCGCAATACATCCGGTTCCTGCCCGAGATATTCCCGCACCGGCCCGGACTGGCCGCTGAGCTTGCGCAATTCCGGCTTCCAGTAAGGGTTGGGCAGACAGCGCACATCGAACACGTAATCGGCATCGACGGGTATGCCGTTCTTGTAGCCGAAGGAAAGGAACTGTATGGAAAGCTGGGAGGACTTGCGGGCCACGCGCTCCTGGATCAGGGCACGCAATTCATGGACATTGTGGCGGCTGGTATCCAGATGCAGGTCGGCGCTGGCGGAAACCGCCCGCAGCAGATCACGTTCCTTGCGCACCGCATCGATCAAGGGCGTGGCATCGTCGGTGAGGGGATGCCTGCGCCGCGTCTCGCTGAAGCGCTGCAACAGGGTTTCGTCATCGGCTTCGAGGAAGATCACTTCAAAATCCACCCCCTCCTCGCGCAATGTATTGAGTGTCTCCTCAAACTGCAGCAGGTCGGGCAGGGTATTGCGCGCGTCTATGCCCACCGCGATATCATGCCCCGCCCAATGCTCCGCTCCGCCGATCATTTGCTGAATGAAAGTCGGCAACAGAACCAGGGGCAGGTTGTCCACGCAATAATATTCCAGATCCTCCAGGGCCTGAAGGGCGATACTCTTGCCGGCGCCGGACAGGCCGCTGACGATCAGCAGCTTCATGCCCCGCCCCCCTCTTCCATGAGCAGCCGCTGGCGCTCGATGAATACCTGCGCGGCATCGTAACCCCGCTGATGGAGAATGTGATTGCGGGTGGCGCCCTCGGCGAGCACGGCGAGGTTGTGACCGGGCGCCACGGGCAGAGTCACCTGGGGAATATCCACATCGAGAAAGGTCAGCATCTGTTTGCTGCCGTTGAGACGGTCCATCTTGCGCAGGGCCTCGTCGTCCATGCGTTCGAGATGAATAATGAGGCGCAGGTTCTTGTTGGGCTTGACGGCGCTGTCGCCAAACATCTCCCGGATATTGAGAATGCCCAGGCCGCGCACCTCCAGGAATTCACGCAGCGGATTGGGACAGTATCCATTGAGGATATCGGGCGCGATGCGGTAAAACTCCGGGGCGTCGTCCGCCACCAGACGGTGGCCGCGGCTGATCAGCTCCAGGGCCAGCTCGCTCTTGCCGATCCCGCTCTCCCCCGTGATCAGCACTCCCATCCCCAGGATCTCCATGAACACGCCGTGCAGGGTGATGCGGTCCTCCAGCCAGCCCGAAATGTGGTACTGAAGATGGCTGATGATCTTGTGGCTAGGGAGATTGGTGGCAAAGATGGGCGTTCCGCTTTCTTCGGCGCTCAGCAGTAAGTCGTCCGACGCATCGCAACCGTCCGCAATAACCACGAAGGCCGGCCGGTTGGCGAATAACTGCTGAATGGCATCATCATGGGAGTTCTTGCCCAGGCTGTCGAGGTAGCGCATCTCCGCCCGTCCCAACACCTGTATGCGATTGGGATGAATCAGGTTGAGGTGTCCGATCCAGGGCGCCCCCCTGCCGGCGGTTTCCGATTCGCCCGCATGAATGGTGCGGCCGTCTCCCCCCTGCCCGGCGAGCCATCTGAGCGCCAGCTTGTGCTGGTGTTCTCTGAACAGGCTGCCAGCGGTCAATACAGGTTTCATGGCGCCACTCCTGGCATCAGCCGGAACAAGGGGCGATCTGCCGCTTCACATGGCGGCTCTTCTGTCTTCCGGGCGCCATGTCACCAGCAGGTCGTGGATTTCCTGGCTGCTCCTGGCGGCGCGCAGGCGCGCGCACATGCTGGTATCGCTGAACATCTCGGCCAGGGCGGAGAGAATGACCAGATGCTCATCGGTATATTGCTCCGGCACCACCAGGCCGCAAATCAGATCAACGGGCTGATTGTCGGCAACGTCGTAATCGACCCCTTCATTGAGCTTGATCAGGGCGCAACTCGCCCCTTCGAGGCCGGGCAGACGGCCATGGGGTATGGCCACGCCATGTCCAAGACCGGTGCCCCCCAGGCGTTCACGGTCGCAAAAGCTGTTGAAAACCTCGTGTTCCGCAAGGGCGCTGTCTCCACGGGTAAAGAGCTTGCTGAGCTCCTCCAGCGCGCGTTTCTTGCTGCTCACGCGGTTGATGCAGGCTATGCGTTCCTTGTTGAAAATATCTTCAAATGCAATCATCAGTGATATTCCATGACAGACAGCATGTCCTCGCCCTATTTTACCCTACATCTTACGCGGCTTTCCCGCGAGGGGCCTGCCAGACAGCCTGCCTTCCCGGCTGCATGGGTTAGCGGCAAGAGCGGGTAAATCCTGAGATTGGCGGAACTCACTGCCTGCGGTGGTAGTCCGTCTGTTTTTCCTTGTATTTCTTGATCTGCCTGTCCAGTTTATCGGCCAGGGCATCGATCGCCGCATACATGTTCTCCGCCTCGGCATTGGCGAACAGGTCGTTGCCGCGCACGTGGATGGAAGCCTCGGCCTTCTGGATCAGCTTTTCCACGCCGAGTATGACCCGGGCGTTGGCCGCGCCGTCGAAATGACGCTTGATGCGCTGGAACTTGGTCAAGACATAGTCGCGCAATGCCGGGGTGATCTCTACATGATGACCGGTCAAATCAATCCGCATGTTTCTGTCCTCATGATTATACGAGCCGTTTGCGCTCGCTGGACGAGGGAATCACCAGCGATTCGCGGTATTTGGCGATGGTTCTGCGCGCCACGTTGATCCCCTGCTGCTCCAGCACCTGGGCGATCTTGCTGTCGCTGAGCGGCTTGCGGGGATCCTCGGCGGCCACCAGTTTCTTGATCAACGCGCGTATGGCCGTGGCCGAGCACTCCCCGCCGGAAGCCGTGCTGACATGGCTGGAAAAGAAATACTTGAGTTCGAAAATACCGCGCGGCGTGTGCATGTATTTCTCCGTGGTGACCCGGGAGATGGTGGACTCATGCATGCCCACGGCCTCGGCCACATCATGCAGCACCAGGGGCTTCATGGCCTCTTCACCATGTTCGAGAAAGTCGCGCTGCCGCTCGACGATGCAGGTCGCCACTTTCAGCAGGGTTTCGTTGCGGCTCTGCAGGCTCTTGATGAACCAGCGCGCCTCCTGCAGGTGATTGCGCAGATAGACATTGTCGCTGCTGTTGTCCGCGCGCTTCACCAGCCCGGCGTAGCCGGCATTGACCCGGATGCGGGGAATGGCCTCGGCATTGAGTTCCACCTTCCATACGCCCTTGTCCTTGCGGACGGTGACATCGGGCACGATGTATTCCGTCTTTCTGTCGGCGATGAGATTGCCCGGCCGGGGGTTGAGGGTCTGGATCAGCTCCACGATCTGCTTCAGTTCATCCTGGCTGCACTTCATGCGCTTCATGAGCTGGGCATAATCACGGCCACCGAGCAGGTCGAGATGATCCCGAACCAGGGTCCTGGCCTGTTCCAGCCAGGGGATCTCGGGATCGTAGTGGGCGAGCTGAATGAGCATGCATTCCCGCAGATCGCGCGCGGCGACGCCCACGGGGTCGAAGTTCTGGATCTGGTGCAGCACCGCCTCCACTTCATCGAAATCGATATCCAGTTCCTCGCGCAGTCCCGCGTGAATTTCCTCCAGGGGAATACTGAGAAAACCCTTGTCGTTGACGGCATCGATGATCGCCATGGCGATCACCTGGTCCTGTTCGGTGAAAACGGTGAGGCGCATCTGCCAAAGCAGATGCTCGCGCAGGGTTTCGGTGGAGTTGTCGGGGTTGTCGATCTCGCGTCTGTCCTCCGGGCGGTCGGGGGGGGCGCTGGGCATGGAACTGTCGTAGATATCCTCCCAGGCGCTGTCGACCGGCAGCTCGTCGGGCACGGCCTCCATGTCGAAGGCGCCATCACCCTGATCTTCCAGCTCCTTGCCGGCGATCTCCATCTGCCCGGGCTCCGGCTCTTCCAGGGAGGCTTCGCCATCGCCGGCCGCGGCCACATCCTGTTCCGCCTGGATACCGGGCTCTTCCGCGCCCTCCAGCGGGGCTTCGCCCTCCGCCTCTTCCGCAAGCTCCAGCATGGGGTTGGATTCCAGCGCCTGCTGGATCTCGGCGCGCAATTCCAGCGTGGATAGCTGCAGCAGCTTGATGGCCTGCTGCAACTGCGGAGTCATGGTCAGATGTTGACCGATGCGTAACTGTAGTGACTGTTTCATCCGGGTTTCTGTCCAATCCGAGGCTGTCCCGCGCGTGCGCTCCGCCTCACTTGAATCTTACTAAATTCTATCCTAAATCACAGCACATTTCCCCAGCCCTACAAGCGGAAGTGATGCCCCAGATATACCTCGCGCACTTCCTTGTGTTCCAGTATTTCCTCCGGCGTTCCCTCTGCCAGCACCTTGCCTTCGTTGACGATATAGGCGCGCTCGCAGATGCCCAGGGTCTCGCGGACATTGTGGTCCGTAATCAGCACGCCGATGTCCTTCTCCTGCAGGTGGCTGATAATCTTTTGAATATCGAGCACGGAAATGGGATCCACGCCGGCAAAGGGCTCGTCCAGCAGAATAAAGAGGGGATCCGTGGCGAGGGTGCGCGCAATCTCCACCCGGCGCCGCTCGCCCCCCGACAGGCTCATGCCCAGGCTGTCGCGGATGTGCGTGATATGAAGTTCTTCCAGAAGCTCTTCCAGCAGGGTCTGACGCTGCGCGCCATCGAGTTCGGGGCGCGTCTGCAAAATGGCGAGGATGTTGTCTGCAACGGTCAATTTTCGGAAGACGGACGCCTCCTGGGGCAGATAGCCGATGCCCATGCGGGCCCGGGCATGCATGGGATAGGCCGTGATGTCCTTGCCGTTGAGGGCAATGGTCCCCCTGTCGCAGGGAATCAGGCCGACGATCATGTAGAAGCTGGTGGTCTTGCCCGCCCCGTTGGGGCCCAGCAGGCCGACGATCTCGCCGCTTCCGACGTTCAGGGAGATATTGCTCACCACATCGCGGGAATGATAGCGCTTGGCTATTTCATTGACCTCAAGGGTATTCATCGGCTGTTGCTATTTGGCCCGAGGCGTGCCCTTGCGGTCGGATTTCTTACTGTCCTTGCCCGAGTCCTTGGGCTGTAGAATGACGTGCACCCGCCCACGCCCGCTCTTGTCCTTGCGCGCATGGACGATATCGCGGGTGGCGTCGTAGGAAATGAAGGCGCCGAAGAACTCGTTTCCCGCCTGCCACACATGGGCCTCCTCGTGGAACTCATAGGTATCGGTGTCGGCGAAATACTTGATGGTCAGCGCCTCGGCCACGAGATCCTCATCCATGTCTTCCGGACGGGTGCGATAGCGCGCCGGCTTGCCCGTGGCCACCATGCGCTTGATTTTCCTGTCTTCCGTGAAAATGCGCGCCTCGTCGGCCGTCAACCGCGTGGTGCCCTGAGTAAACTGGACATTGCCCTTGTACACACTGACGCCCTTGGCGTCATCGATCTCCACGCTGTCCGCCTCGATAAAAATGAGGGCCTGGCGGTCCTCCGGCAGGGCGAACGCCATCCCCGGCAGCCACAGCGCCAGGAGCCAGGCCAGGGCAAACGTTCTCAGGCCTGCAAAAGATTCTTCAATCCGCGACATATTTCCGCATCTGACTTTCAAGGGTCCCCTGCGCCTCCATGATCAGTTCGCACACGTCCCGCGCCGCGCCATGCCCCCCGGGGTGGGCCGTCTGCCAGTGGGCGTGGCGCTTGACCAGATGATGCGCATCCTGCACCGCAACCGCCAGCCCCACGCGGCGCATGATGGGCAGGTCCACCACATCGTCCCCCACATAGGCCACCTGGTGAGGCGAAAGCGCCAGTCTGGCGAGAATCTCCTCGAAGGCGGGAATCTTCTCCTGCTGTCCCAGGTAAACATGCTCGATTCCCAGGCTGGCCATGCGGTGGGATACGGCGGGCGAGGCGCGGCCGCTGATAATGGCAATCTCCACCCCCGTGGACTGCAGCATTTTCATCCCATGACCGTCGCGGGAATGAAAAACCTTGTGCTCGCGCCCTTCCGTATCGATAAACAGGCCGCCATCGGTCAGGACGCCATCCACATCGAATATCAACAGGCGGACCTGGGCCGCTTTCTCAAGAATGTCCTGCATGTCCGTCGGCCTCCCGTCGCCTATACCACGCCGGCGCGCAACAGATCGTGCATATTGAAGGCGCCCACCACGGCCTGGTGTTCGTCGATCACCATCAGGCCATTAATCTTGTTTTCCTCCATCAGGCGCAGCGCCTCGGCGGCCAGGATATCCGGCGTGACGGTTTTGCCGTTCCGCGTCATGACATCCGCCACGCGGGCATGGCGCAGATCCACGTTGCGGTCCAGGGCCCGCCGCAGATCGCCATCGGTGAAAATTCCCGCCAGACGCCGCTCGCCGTCCAGAACCGCCGTCATCCCCAGCCCCTTCTTGGTCATCTCGACCAGGGCCTCGCCCAGCGTCGCCGTAACCGGCACGGCGGGGATGGCTTCGCCACTGTGCATGATGTCCCTCACCAGCAGCAGCAGACGCCGACCCAGGCGGCCACCGGGATGGGAGCGGGCAAAATCCTCGGCGGTGAAGCCCCGCGCCTCCAGCAGGGACACGGCCAGGGCATCGCCCATCACCAGGGTCACGGTGGTGCTGGAGGTGGGGGCCAGTCCCAGGGGACAGGCCTCCTGGCGGACGCTCACGTCCAGATTGATATCCGCCGAGCGCGCCAGTGTCGAGGCGGGGTTGCCCGTCATGGCGATCAGGGGGACATGCAGGCGCTTGATGATGGGAAGAATGGTGAGAATCTCCTCGGTTTCACCAGAATTGGAGATGGCCAGCACCACGTCCTTGGGCGTGATCATGCCCAGGTCACCATGGCTCGCCTCGCCGGGATGCACGAAAAAGGCCGGGCTGCCCGTGCTCGCCAGGGTCGCGGCGATCTTGCTGCCGATATGTCCCGACTTGCCCATGCCCAGCACCACGATACGGCCCTCGCAGGCCAGCAGATAACGGCATGCGTCCACGAAGGCGTCCCCGACACGTGCTTGCAGTTCCTGGATGGCCTCGCCTTCCGTGCGGATCACGGCCAGGCCCAACTGGCGCAGCTTTTCCGCCTCGTCGCTGTCCAGGACCTTCATGGTCGTCGCTTGCGTAACCAAAACACCTCCAGATCTATGTCGATTGCGGCCCCTCTCCCGCAAGAGTGTAAAGGATTTTCAGGCAAATTGGGGACCATGAAGAAAAATCCTCCATCTTGGACACCCGGTCAGGCGGCGCTGGCATGAGGTTGCGCCGCAAGATAAAGGGTGTAGAGGTAATAGCCATAGGCGCCGAGCAGCAGCCCGCCCTCCACGCGTTTGATCTTTCCCGGTCCCTGGAAGCCATAGGCCATGACAAACAAGGCCAGGGTCAGGGCCACCATCCAGAGATAGTCCCGCGCCAGGATATCGGGGCTCATGACGCCAGGGGCGATCAGGCCCGGCATGGACATGACCGCCAGAAGATTGAACATATTGGAGCCGATGACATTGCCGATGGCGATGTCGTGCTCGCCCTTGCTGGCGCCAACGATGGAAGCGGCCAACTCCGGCAGGCTGGTGCCGACGGCGATGATGGTCAGGCCGATAATGAGATCGCTGACCCCGAAGGATTCGGCAATGAATACGGCCCCCCACACCAGCAGCCTCGATCCCAGAAACAGGGTCACCGCCCCCACCCCCAGCCAGATCAACGCGCGCCCCAGGGGCATGTCGGAGATTTCCTGCTCGAATTCCTGGATAATGGGATCTTCCCCACGGTCCTTCATGCCGAGCTGGATCAACCAGTAAATCATCAAGGCCAGTCCCAGCGCCAGCAGCAATCCGTCGCCGCGGCTCATCTCGCCATCGAGGATCAGGGCCAGCACCACGAACATGATCAACAGCAGGATGGGCATCTCCCGCTTGAGAATCTTGGAGTGCACCTTGAGGGGGACGAACAGGGCGGTCAGGCCCAGCACCAGGGAGATATTGGTGATATTGGAACCGATGGCGTTGCCGTAGGCCAGGCCGGCATTGCCCTGCCAGGACGCCACCGCCGACACCAGGATCTCGGGGGCCGAGGTCCCCAGGGCCACGATGGTCAGTCCGATTATCAGTGGAGACACGCCGAGGTTGCGCGCCACCGCGGAGGCACCAGCCACGAAACGTTCGGCGCCCCATACCAGCAGAACAAATCCTCCTACAACGGCCAGCGCGGCATACAGCAATGGTGAACTCCCGTTATTTCGCGGTTGATTGTGGGAATGTCAGGGTCCCGGA
>Ga0256830_1000393_pt1 | contig 36453 bp, 31 predicted proteins | sample 128326metaG_FD_190537 | JGI IMG/M metagenome (GOLD analysis project Ga0256830, IMG submission 190537) | Hydrothermal vent microbial communities from Lau Basin, Pacific Ocean - 128-326 | ecosystem: Environmental > Aquatic > Marine > Hydrothermal vents | place: Pacific Ocean: Lau Basin | collected...
GCCCTCCGCGGGTCAATCCGCGTCGGAGAGCGGAATCCTCCCCGCGGCCTCGTCCGCGACCGGAGGGCGCCGGAGCCAGGGCCTTCCCCGGACGCCCGGACGGAACATCCACCACGCGAAGAAGGAAGTCGTCAGGAGACGGAGGAACCACTCGAAGGAGGGGGGAAGACTCCCCCGGAGATCGAGGAGCATGCCGTCCCCGGGGAAGGGTCCGAACCCGAAGAGGGCGGGAAGACGGAACCAGTAGTAGCAGGCGACCGCGAGGAAGGCGAAGGTCCGGCGCAGGAGGGCCCCCCGGCTCTCCGGAAGGAGCCTTCGGCAGAGGGTGAAGAGGAGGAGGCTTCCGGCCGCTCCTCCTAGAGGAGGGAGGTAGATCGCGCTCCAGAGGTCCAGGCCCTCCCCGGGGAGATAGTCGGGAACCTGGAACCATCCGTAGATGAAGCCCGGGAAGAGCGCCGGCATCCAGAAGGAGGCCAGGGCCGAGGAGAGGCGGAGGGAGCGGCGGTGGTTCGGGCGTTCGGTCGGGATGCAGTCGGGGCAGCGCTCGACGCAGAGCGCGCAGGCCCGGCAGTGCGCGTTCTTCGGAGCGTAGAGCGGCCGATCGCCGTAGAGCTCCTCGACGGGATGCACCGGACAGAGACCCGCGCACCAGGCGCTCTTCCAGTCGAAGAACAGCCCCAGCATGAACCCCGCGCCGACGAGGACGAGGAGGACGACGAAGGAAGCCCCGGCGTCGAGATCCAAGCGGGCGTGGCGCAGGGGAACGATCCCGAGGAGGAGCAGGAAACCGAGGACCCGCAAACTCGACCTCGCCCGCGGGGAGGGCCGGATCTCGAGCGAGAGGCCGAGTGTCCTCGGCGCGAGGACCGTGACCGCGATCGGACAGACGTTCCTCCAGAGGCCCGGGGCGAGGACGAGGAGGGCCGGGGCGGCCGGGATCAGGACGTTCCAGAGGAGGTCGAGACCGAGTTCCGGCAGGAAGGCCAGGGAGAGGAGGATCGCGGCGCCGAAAGCGAGGAAGAGGACCTGGAGCCCCCGCCAGGCGAGGCGCTCCCTCCTCGAGAGGAACGCGTCCCTCTCGGTTCTTCGTGCTTCGAACAGACTCGGTTCCCAGAGCGTCAAACGGCCTCCCGCATCCATATCCGGGGCTCGAGACCCCGCCCGGGAAGACTAGGTCCGGGATGTCCCCGGAACGGCGGAACGGCGTAACAAGGCTGTCGAAGTTTTCGCGGCTCCCGGGAACCGCTACGATCCCCGCGATCCGCCTTCCCCCGAAAAAGACCGGAACCCCCGATGGTCAGGATCGAAGGACCCCAGGACGAACAAGCCCGGCTCGACGCCCTCGTGCACCGGCTCGCGAAGGCCCACGGTCTCCACCTCGTCGAGACCGGATGGGCGCGGAAGACCTACGAGCTGTTCCGTCCGATCCCCGGGGACGCCCGCAGGCGGAAGAAGGCCGTCGCGAGGCTCGAGAGCTATGTCCTCCAATCGGGCGAGATCCTCGTCCTCGACGAGGACGGACTCCCCTTCGCCGAGGAACTCGGGAAGGCCCTCGAGGAGGACCTCGGCCTGACCGAGGTGGTCCTCCGGCGTCACCCCTGACCAGATTCTTCCGCATCCCCCGCCGGGGGGACCCCGGCCGACCTGAAAGAAGGCCCGCCCGGACCGCTCACAGGCGGGCGGCGATCTCGGCCGCGAGGGAGCCCGGATCGCGCCCCGAGGTGTCGAGGACCAGGTCGGCCCGCCGGTAGAGGGGTTCACGTTCGGCGAGGATCGCGCGGAGGTCGGCGAAGGCGCGTTCCCGATCCCGCATCGGCCGGGTGTCTCCCTGGGAGAGGACGCGTTCCCAGTGGTCCTCGGGCCTCGCCCGGAGCCAGACGCAGAAGCAGGACGCGCGGAGCCGGGCGTAGGTCTCCTCCTCGCCGACGAGGCCGCCGCCGGTCGCGATCACGAAGGGTTCCTGGCGGTCGAGACAGGCCTCGAGAGCCTCGCGCTCGAGAACGCGGAACCTGCGCTCGCCGTGCATCTCGAAGAGTTCGGAGAGGGCGAGACCGGCCCGTTCCTCGATACAGGCATCGAGTTCGAGGAAGCTCCACCCCAGGCGCGCGGCGAGACGCGCTCCGACGGTCGACTTGCCCGCTCCACGGAGACCGAGGAGGGCAACCCTCGACCGGCGCCCCCCCTCCCCGAGTCCGCCGAGCAGGGCTCCGAGCGAGAGGCCGAGCGCGGCCGCGAGATCCAGGAGGCGGCTCAGGCTCGGGTTCCCGCGTCCGGCCTCGAGGTCCGCGAGGGACCGCTCCGAGGAGAGGGCCCTCTCCGCGAGGGTTCGGCGCGACCAGCCCTTCCGCTTCCGGATCCTCCGGATCCTGCGACCCAACTCCTCGCGGACCTCTTTTCCGGAGGGACGGGGAAACGAGGGGGATCCGGGGAACCCGACCATGCATGCAAGATATTGCATAGAGGCCGGGGGAATCCAGCATCATATTGCAATCCATTCTTGAGAAACGCCCCTTCCCTCCCTATGACCTTCGGGCTGAAACCGTCCGGCGGCCTCCCGCAGCACCTGGAGACGCGCAACCCGCCGGCCTCCGGGCGGCTTCCTCGACTCCGGAAGCCGGAATCGGAGCGCCCCGCCCCGGACGGTCCGGCCGCCTCCCTCCAGCCCCGGAATCCTTAGGCATCCCCCGCGGGGGCGGATCGAAGGAACGGAACACACGATGATCGATTTCCAGACCCATCCCGACCGCTATCGCCACTGGAAGCTCTCCTTCGAAGGCCCCCTCGCGTGCCTGGACATGGCGGTCTCCCCGGACAAACCCTTCCGCGAAGGCTACGAGCTCAAGCTCAATTCCTACGACCTCGGCGTCGACATCGAACTCGCGGACGCCGTCCAGCGCATCCGCTTCGAACATCCCGAGGTCAAGGTCGTGGTCGTTTCGAGCGTGTGGGAGAGGATCTTCTGCGCCGGGGCGAACATCCGGATGCTCGGGGCCTCCAGCCATCCCTTCAAGGTCAACTTCTGCAAGTTCACGAACGAAACGCGCCTCTCGATCGAGGACGCGAGTCGCAACTCCGACCTGAAATGGATCGCCGCCCTCAACGGAATCACGGCAGGCGGCGGCTACGAACTCGCGCTGGCCTGCGACGAAATCTATCTCGTCGACGACAACAACAGCGCGGTCTCCCTCCCCGAGGTCCCCCTCCTCGGCGTCCTCCCGGGCACCGGGGGCCTGACGCGCCTCGTCGACAAGAGGAAGGTGCGCCGGGACCTCGCCGATGTCTTCTGCACCCTGGCCGAGGGGGTCAAGGGGAAGCGCGCCAAGGAATGGGGCCTGATCGACGGCACCTTCCCGAAATCGAGGTTCTCCGAGGAGGTCCGGAGGCGGGCGGAGGCCCTCGCCGCCACCCTGCCCTCGAAGGGCGAGCGAGGGATCCGCCTCGACCCTCTCGCCTTCGAAGCGGACGAGCGGGGCTACCGATACGAGTACGTCACCCTGGAACTCGATCCGGAAGCGCGGACCGCGGCGCTCACGATCCGGGGGCCGGAGGGAGGGGAGCCCCGAAACGGGCGGGAATACGCCGAACGGGGCGACGGGGCCTGGGCGATCCGGGCCTTCCGCGAACTCGACGACGCCCTCTGCCATCTGCGTTTCGAGCACGAGACCCTGGGGGTCGTGACCCTCCACACCCGGGGCGAGGCCGGGGCCCTCCTGGAAGTCGAGGAGGCCCTCTTCGAACACCGCGACGACTGGCTCGTGCGCGAGATCCTGAACCTCCAGGCGCGCGTCCTGCGCCGCTTCGAACTCACGGCCCGGAGCCTCTACGCCCTGGCGGAAGCCGAGAGCTGCTTCGCCGGAGTCTTCCTCGAACTCGCGCTGGCCTGCGACCGCTTCTACGTCCTCGACGACCCGGAGCGTCCGGTCCGGCTCGCCGTCGGACCTCTCTCCGGAGGCCTCCTGCCGATGTCCAACGGACTGACCCGGCTCCAGAGCCGCTTCCTCGGCGACCCCGAACGCGCGGCCCGGATCGCGTCTTCCCGGCCGACCTTCGACCCCGGGGAGGCCGAGGCGGAAGGGATCGCGACCTTCGTCTTCGACGACATCGACTGGAAGGACGAAATCCGGATCGCCGTCGAGGAGCGGGCCTCCCTCTCCCCGGACGCCCTGACCGGCCTCGAGGCCTCGCTGCGCTTCGGGGGCGCGGAGACCTGCGACAGCAAGATCTTCGGAAGGCTCAGCGCCTGGCAGAACTGGATCTTCACCCGCCCCAACGCCACCGGGGAGGAAGGCGCCCTGGTCCGCTACGGCCAGCCCGAACCCGCCCGTTTCGATTGGAGAAGGACATGAGCGAAGTCGATCTCGAAGCAAGGATCCCGAACAACGTCGGCCTCAGGGACAACAAGCGCCTGATGCGGGCCCTCGAGACCTGGCAGCCCGCCTTCCTCGACTGGTGGAGGGGACTCGGCCCCTCGGACTTCAACGAGGACCTGATCTATCTCCGGACGGCGGTCGGCGTCGGCAAGGGCGGCTGGGCCCATTACGACTACGTCAAGATGCCGGACTATCGCTGGGGTATCTTCCTGGCCGAGCCCTCCGGCGACCAGAAGATCCACTTCGGGGACCACCTGGGCGAACCGGTCTGGACGGAGGTTCCCGGGGAGTTCCGCAACCGGCTGCGAAGGCTGATCGTCACGCAGGGGGACACCGAGCCGGCCTCGGTCGAACAGCAACGACTCCTCGGCAAAACCGCCCCGTCCCTGTACGACCTCCGGAGCCTCTTCCAGGTCAACGTCGAGGAGGGACGCCACCTCTGGGCCATGGTCTACCTCCTCCATACCTATTTCGGGAAGGACGGCCGGGAGGAGGCCGAGGCGATGCTCCACCGCCATTCGGGCGACCCCGACAACCCGAGGATTCTCGAAGCCTTCAACAAGCCGATCGAGACCTGGGTCGACTTCTTCTGCTTCACGACCTTCACGGACCGCGACGGCAAGTACCAGCTCGCCGCCCTCGCCGAATCGGGTTTCGATCCGCTGGCCCGGACGACGCAGTTCATGCTGACCGAGGAGGCCTACCACATGCAGACCGGGGAGAACGGGGTCGGAAGGATCCTCCACCGCTCCGCAGAACTCATGAGGGAGGGCATCGACCCGAAGAGCCGGGGGGCGATCCCCCTCGACCTGATGCAGCGTTACATCAACTTCTGGGCCTCGGCCTCGATGGACCTGTTCGGCGGCGAGGATTCGACGAACGCGGCCGAGTCCTTCGCGATGGGCCTCAAGGGCCGCTATCGCGAGGGCGACGGGATCTACAAGGATCCGAAGGCCCTCGGCGCGGAGTATCCCCTCGAGGTCCCCGCCGAGGACGGGACGATGACGAAGAAGAGCATCCCGCTGCGCCGCGCGATGAACGCTCTCCTCCTCGACGCCTACGTCCAGGACTGCACGAGGATCGTCAGCCGCTGGAACCGCGACCTCGATCGCCTGGGCGTCGATTTCCGGATCCGGCTCCCGAGCAAACGATTCAACCGCAACCAGGGGGTCTACGCCGGCCGCCCCTTCTCCCCCGACGGAGACCTCCTGACGAGGGAAGAGTGGGAAGCCCGCAAGGACGAATGGCTTCCGAGCGAGAAGGACCGCGACTACGTGAAGTCCTGTATGAAGGCCGTCTACGAACCCGGAAAGATCGCGAATTGGATCGCCCCGCCCCACCAGGGTGTCGACGGCAAGCCCTTCGAGTTCGAGTACGTCAAGTTCCACTGAGCCGGCGAAGGGGCGATCCAGGAATGAGTACACGTCTCGTCTATGTCTGCGAGGGCGGCGACTGCACCGAGAAGGGTTCGGTCGAACTCTTCGAACGGTTGCGGAACATGCTCCACGAGTGGGATCCGGAGGAGCGGCGCATCCGGGTCCGGAAATACCCCTGCTTCGGGGGCTGTGAGTTCGGAATCAACATCACGATCTGGCCGGACCGGATCTTCTACAGCAAGGTCGGGGTCGAGGATCTTCCGGACATCGTCGCCCACATCCGGGGGGGCGAACCGGTCAAGCGCCTGACGGGAGCCGTCCGGCCCGACGTCGAGGACATCATCTGGCAGATGCTCGATTCCCCCTGGTGAGGACCGCGGAACGATGGGGACGGACTACCTCCTGACCGGACGATCGGACCGCGAGAATCTCGAGGCCTACCGCGGGCGCGGCGGTTACGAGGCCCTCGAGCGGGCTCTCGCGGAAGCCTCGGCCGAAGACCTGCTCAGGACGGTCGAGAGGAGCGGCCTCAGGGGCCGGGGCGGCGCGGGCTTTCCCGCGGGACGGAAATGGAGGCTCGCGGCGGAGACACAGGCCCCGCGCCGGTTCGTGATCGCGAACGGAGGCGAACACGAACCGGGAAGTGGGAAGGACCGCTTCCTCGTCGCCGTCCATCCCCACGCCGTCCTCGAAGGCGCTCTGTTCGCGTGTATCGCGACCGGAGCCGACACGGCCTATGTCTACCTGATCGAGGACATGCGCCCCCAGATCGAGGCGGTGGAGGCCGCAATCGGGGAGGCGCGGGAAGCGGGACTCCTCGAGACCGCGAACCGCTTCGCTCCCAAGGGCTTCCGGATCCTCGTGCACCTGGCGCCGCCGACCTACGTCGCCGGGGAGGAGACGGCCGCGATCGACGCGATCGAGGGCGGACCCGGGAAGCCCCGCTCCAAGCCCCCCCTGCCCGGGCAGGCGGGGCTCTTCGGAATGCCGACGACCGTCAGCAATGTCGAGACCCTCGCCCACGTCGCCGCCCTGATGCGGATGGGCGTCGAGGCCTTCCGGGGGATCGGCACGGAGGAGAGCAAGGGAACGATGCTCTTCACCCTGGACGAATCCTTCGTCCGTCCGGGGATCCACGAGCGTCCTTTCGGCACGACCTGGCGGGAACTCTTCGACGAGGCCGGAGGAGGTCTGAAGGACGGGGGGAGGGTCCGCGCGATCCTGCCCTCGCAGTCGAGCGCTTGGATCGACGGCTCGCAGTTGGACACGCCGATCGCCTACGAGACTCTCGGCCCCCTCGGAAGCGGACCGGGTTGCGGGGGGGTCCGCGTGCTGAGGGAAGGAGAGGATCCGCTCCCCATCCTCGTGGAGATCGCCCGCTTCTTCCACGGATCGCAATGCGGCCAATGCCCCCCCTGCAACATGGTCACGACGCAGATCCGGATGGTCCTCGAGGGCCTCGCCCGCGGGGTCCGTGGAGATTTCCTGACCGCCTTCGATCGCCTCGAAGCCTTCGCCGCCGGCAAGGGGCGCTGCTCCCTGATGCGCATGGACCTTGCGCCGACGGCCGGCGGGGTTCGGCTCTTCCGGAACGACCTCGGCTCCCCCCCGGGCCCCGAAATACCCGAAACTCCGGCCGAAGGGGGGACTCCGGGCGTAAGCCTCTAAGAAGTCCTCCCCTCCCCTAACCGGGAAGGGCGCGCCCGCAGGCCGATTAACAGGAATCCCGCTATGATCCCCGATCCGATGCCGCTCCCTCCCCGATTTCCCCTGCCTGCCCGATTCCTCACGGCAGGAGCTGCGTTCCTGCTCGGAATACTTCCGGCCTGTGGAGGCGGATCCGCCGGCTCCGCTCCCGCCCCGGGTTCAGGCGGAGGGCCTGCCCTCAAGAAACCCGGGAACCGATCGGTCCCCGCGCCCACCGCCGCCCGGGGCCCCCGTCCCTGGAAACCCGCCCCGACTCCACGACCCGACGGCCCGCCGCCCGCCATTCCCGGCCCCCTACCCTTCGGCCTCCCCTACCGGATCCCGGTCAAGGGGCTCAAGCTCCCGATCGACAGGGGGAACCCCGCCGCCGTCAAACTCGCCCGCGCGTTCCCGAAGCTGCGCTTCGCGAGTCCGCTCTACCTGACGGCAGCCCCCGACGGCCGCGACCGGGTCTACGTCGTCGAGAAGGCGGGCCGGATCCTGATCTTCAAGAACACGGACGCGGTGACGACCTCGACCGTCTTCCTCGACATCCGGAACAAGGTCTACCCCTACGGGGAGCGGGGTCTCCTCGGACTGGCCTTCGACCCGGACTATGCGAAGACCGGAATTTTCTACGTCTACTATTCGACTCCGGGAAGACACCACTCGATCGTCGCCCGCTACAAGGTCTCGGCGACGAATCCGGACCTCGCGGATCCGAACAGCGAGGAGATCCTGATCCGGCTGACCCAGCCCTACGGCAACCACAACGGCGGCATGATCGCCTTCGGTCCGGACAAGATGCTCTACATCGCGTTCGGGGATGGGGGGTCGGGCGGAGACCCGAAAGACAACGGACAGTTCCTGGGCAACTTCTTCTCGACGATCCTCAGGATCGACCCCCACGGGGTGAAGACCTACCGGATCCCCCCGGACAACCCCTTCAAGGGCAACAAGAAGGGCTGGAAAGAGGAGATCTGGGCCTACGGGCTCAGGAACCCCTGGCGCTTCTCCTTCGACCGCCTGACGAAGGACCTCTGGTGCGCGGACGTCGGCCAAGGGGCGATCGAGGAGATCGACCTCATCGTCAAGGGTGGGAACTACGGCTGGAGGCTCTACGAGGGGACGCGCAAGTACAGGACCACGAAGAGAACCCCGCCCGGCCCGCCGATCCCCCCGATCTTCGAGTACGACCATCGTATCGGACGCTCGATCACCGGCGGCTACGTCTACAGGGGTAGGAGCGCCCAGAATCTCCGGGGCGCCTATGTCTACGGGGATTACGTCGTCGGACAGGTCTGGGCCCTGCTCTACGACCGCAAGAGCCGCAAGGTTCTCTCGAACACCAGGATCGGCAGGGTGCCCTCGGTCGCCTCCTTCGGGGAAGACCGGGACGGGGAACTCTTCGCGATCTCACTCGGCGGATCCATCTTCCGCTTCCTGGACACGATCCCCGGCAACGGGCAGATCCCTGGAAAGCTTTCGGCGACGGGTCTCTTCGAGAATCTCGCACCGCTCAGACCCTCCCCGGGAATCCTCGAGTTCGAGGTCTCGAGCCGCCTCTGGTCCGACGGCGCGGTCAAGAAGCGCTTCCTCGCCCTCCCTGGTCTCGCCCGGATCGGATTCCGCGAGAAGGAGCCCTGGTCCTTCCCGATCGGAACGGTCCTCGTCAAGCACTTCGAGATCGACACCGGAGGGAAGAACCTGACGAAGCTCGAGACGAGGGTCCTCGTCCACGAGAAGCAGGGCTGGGCAGGATACACCTATATCTGGAACGCCGCGGGAACCGAGGCCTACCTCAGTCTCACCCCGAAGACGGCCGCCCTGAAGGTCAGGGATCCGAAGGCGCCCGGGGGATTCCGCAACCAGACCTGGGACTTCCCCGGATCGATGCAGTGTCTCCAGTGCCACACGAGGGCCACGGGCTGGGTCGTCGGCCCCTCGACCGCCCAGCTCAATCGCGATCGTCTCTTCGGGACCGTGGTCGACAACCAGATCCGCGCATGGAACCACATCGGAGTCTTCGACCGGAAGGCCCCGAATCCGACGCGGCTGCCGGCGCTCCCCTCCCCGACCGATCCCAAGGTTCCGCTCGAAAAACGGGTGCGCTCCTACCTCCACGCCAACTGCGCGCACTGCCACAGGCCCGGGGGACCCGCCCCGGGGAGGATCGACCTGCGTTACGACACCCCGCTCAGCGCGACCCGTTTGATCGAGGTCCCTCCGGAACACGGGAGCTTCGGAATCAAGGGGGCCCGCCGGATCGCAAAGGGGAGCAAGGAGCGGAGCATCCTCTGGCGGAGGATGCTCCGGCTCGATCAGGAACGGATGCCGCCGCTCGGCAGCCGGGTGATCGACACCGAGGCGGTGCGGATGATCGGCACCTGGATCGACGGGCTCCGTTGAGGCCGGTCAGCCGCCTTGCTTCCGGCGGCCTTCGTGCTCCTCTTCCTCCTCACCTTCCTCGTCGCTGTCCCCGATCTTCGACTCCAGCTTCTCGATCACGGGCTTCAGGTAGCGGCCATACATCGGGACCTTCTTCCGGAAGCTCTCGAGGGTATCGAGGACCTTTTCCCGAAACTTCGCGTCTCCGCTTTCGAGAGCCGCGCTTCCGAGCTGCACCATGTATCCGATCCCGGACCTGTCGCTCGGGACCATTCCCTTCCGGAACAGATCCACGACGGTCTCCCGGTAGGCCTTCATGATCTCCGTCCGCGGCTTCCCGCGGAGGGCCCGGAGCCTCCGGTTCAGCTCCCCGGCTACCTCCTTGTCGACGATCTTCTGCTCGGCCTTCTCCCGATCCTCCTCGGACATCGAATCGCCGAGGGCGTCGAGGCGGTCGCGAGCGTCCTTCGGATCGAAGCCGCCCATCTCGAGATCGAGGAGCAGGAGCCGGACACGGGCTTTTCCATCGCCCTTGGCCGCGGCCTCACGGAGCCGGAGGTACTCCCGGGCCTTCTCGGCGGATTTCGTGAAACCCTCGAGCGAACGCGGCCCCCTATGCACGGCGAGGACCTTGCCCTCGGCATCCATGAACATCAGGGTCGGAAACCCTGTCCCTCCCTTCTCCTTCAGAAGGTTCGGGTAGGGCTCATCCTCGACATGCGAAGTGTTGTGCAGGAAGAGGACGTAGTCCTTGCCCCATTCGACGAAATCGTCTTTGGAGAGCACACGGCTCTCCAGCATCTTGCAGGGGCCTCACGGAGCGTAGGAACGCGTGAAGTAGGTGAAGATCATCCTGTTCGTCTTCTTCGCGAGGGCGCGCGCCTTGTCGTAGTCCGTGATCCAGCCTCCCTTCGCGATCCATTCCAGTGCGAGCTTCTTCTCGCGGCGCTTGATCAACTCCTCCTGGCTCGGCACCGAGCGCTTCTGCGGCGTCACCTTCCGCATCTTCGCTGCCGCGGGGGCCCGTCTCTTCGAGACTCCCTGGGCCGGAAGGAGAGGTGCCCCGCAAAGTGCGAGGACCGATCCGGCCGCCAGGATCCCGGGAAGGATGGTCGAGTTCTTCATGCAATCTCCTCTAGATCGAATCGAATGTGAGGATCGGATCCTCCTGGAAGAACGCCTCCTTTGCCAGGGCGTCTTCTCTCTTCGAGGAGGATTTCCCCCTGGAGGCGGCCCTCGGGGGGGGATAGAACGGCGGGCCTTCATGGAACGCGGATCGGAGTTCGGCGCAGGATGAGGGTCGTCAGTATCGGCGGAGGGCCCGCGGGCCTCTACGCCTGTCTTCTGCTCAAGAAGAGATGGCCGGACGCGGAGATCCGACTCCATGAACGGAACCGTCACGACGACACCTTCGGCTGGGGAGTCGTCTTCTCCGACGAGACGCTCGAGAATTTCGAGGCGGCCGATCCGGAGACCTACGCGGAGATCCGGGCCCGCATGATCCACTGGGACGCGATCGAAACCCACTTCGCGGGGACGACGAGGGTCTCGACCGGGCACGGCTTCTCCGGCCTCTCGAGAAAACGACTCCTCCTGATCCTCCAGGAACGCTGCCGGGAACTCGGAGTCGAACTCGTGTTCGAGTCCGAGATCGACCGGATCGAGGATGTCGGGGAAGCGGATCTCGTCCTCGGAGCGGACGGGATCAACTCCAGGGTGCGCGAAATCCACGCCGAGGTCTTCCGCCCGAGCCTCGACTGGCGGAAGTGCAAGTTCGCCTGGTTCGGAACCGATTTCCGCCTGGAAAGGTTCACGTTCCACTTCAAGGAGAACGAACACGGCCTCTTCCAGGTCCATGCCTACCCCTTCGAGGAGGGCATGAGCACCTGGATCGTCGAGTGCAGGGAGGAGACCTGGAAGCGAGCGGGCCTCGATCGCGCGGGCGAGGAGGAATCGGTCGCGTACTGCAAGGAGCTGTTCGAGGAGGAACTCCGGGGACACGACCTCCTCACGAACCGCTCGGTCTGGCGCACCTTCCCGACGGTCCGGAACGAACGCTGGCACCACGGCAATCTCGTACTTCTCGGAGACGCCGCCCACACCGCCCATTTCTCGATCGGATCCGGCACCAAGCTCGCGATGGAGGACGCGATCGCCCTCGACGCCGCCCTGGCCCGCCTCGGGGAGACGGGGATCGAGGAGGCCCTGGCGGCCTACCAGGAATCCCGCCGGATCGACGCCCTCAAGCTGCAGAAGACCGCCCAGACCAGCCTCGAGTGGTTCGAGAACTCTGCCCGCTATCTCCGGCAGGATCCCGTGACCTTCAACTTCAACCTGATGACCCGGAGCAAGAGGATCACCTACGACAACCTCTCCCTCAGGGATCCGGATCTCGTCACGGAGGTCCGCCGGCGCTTCGCCGAGGCGGCGGGTCTCGTCCCCGGGGACGGGGAGGAACCTCCTCCCCCGATCTTCGTCCCCTTCGAGTTCGGAGGGCTCCGTGTCGAGAACCGAATCGTCGTGTCGCCGATGTGCATGTATTCGGCGGAGGAGGGGAAGGTCGGGGACTGGCATCTCGTCCACCTGGGAAGCCGCGCGATCGGCGGCGCCGGTCTCGTCATGACCGAGATGACCGACGTCGAACCCGAGGGGAGGATCACGAGGGGTTGCGCGGGCCTCTGGACGGACGAGCATCGCGAAGCATGGGCGCGCATCGTCGATTTCGTGCACGCGCATACGAGGGCCAAGATCGGGATCCAGCTCGCCCACGCCGGCCGGAAGGGTTCGATGCGCCACGGTTGGGATTTCCGGGACCGGCCGGCTCCCCCCGCAGAGGGGGGATGGCGGACCCTGGCGCCTTCCCCCCTCCCCTTCGAGAAGGGCTGGCCCGTTCCGAAGGAAATGGACGAGACCGACATGGCGCGCGTCCGCGAGGCCTTCGTCCGCGCGGCCGCCCGGGCCGCCGAAGCCGGCTTCGACCTCTGCGAACTCCACATGGCGCACGGCTATCTCCTTTCGAGCTTCCTCTCGCCCCTCTCCAATCGACGGAGCGATCGCTATGGAGGGAGCCTGGAGAACCGGATGCGGTGGCCCCTCGAGGTCTACGAGGCCGTCCGGAAGACCTGGCCCGAAGACCGGCCGCTGACCGTGAGGATCTCCGCCACGGACTGGATGGAGCCCGAGGGCTTCACCTGCGAGGAAGCCGTGATCTTCGCCGGGGAACTGAAGGAGCGCGGATGTCCGTTGATCGACGTATCGACCGCGGGAAACGATCCGGGATCCGTCCCCGAATACGGGAGGATGTACCAGGTCCCCTTCGCCGAACGGATCCGCCACGAGGCCGGGATCCCGGTCATGGCCGTCGGCGCCATCCTCGGGACCGATCACGGCAACACGATCCTGGCGGCGGGCCGGGCGGACCTCGTCTGCATGGCCCGCCCCCACCTCGGGAACCCCTATCTCGGCCTCCACGCCGCCGCCCGCTACGGCCTCGGAGCATCCCTCTGGCCTCCCCAGTATCTCGCGGGGCTGGAGCGCCCCGACCTGTCCTGAAGCCCGCTCCCGGCCCGCGGAGCTTGCCGGGATCCCTCGCCTCCCCCTATCCTTCCCGGCACGGAGGGCCCCCTGCTGATCGTCACCGATAGAATCCGCATCCCCTTGCGGGAACTCGAATTCCGTTTCGTGAGAAGCTCCGGGCCCGGCGGCCAGAACGTGAACAAGGTCGCGACCAAGGCCCTTCTGCGCTGGAAGGTCGCGGAAAGCCCTTCCCTTTCCGCCGCGGTCAGGAAGAGGTTCCTCGAGCGCTTCGGCCGGCGGATCGACAAGGCCGGAATCCTCGAACTCAGGAGCCAGCGCTTCCGCGACCGTGGCCGGAACGTCGCCGACTGCCTCGAACGCCTGCGCGCGATGCTCCTCGAGGTCGCCACGCCTCCGAAGAAGCGCGTTCCGACACGCCCGACGCGGGGCTCCCAGGAGCGGCGCCTCCAGGGGAAACAGAAGCGGTCCCGAATCAAGAAACTGCGCCGCCGGCCGGGGAGCGAGGACGCATGAAGAACCTCGAACGCAACCTCGGGCTCTGGTCGGTGATCGCGATCAGCATCTCGGCGATGCTGGGCAGCGGGATCTTCGTCCTGCCGGGCCTCGCCTTCGCCAAGACGGGGCCGTCGGTATGGATGGCCTACCTCGGCGCCGCGGTCTGCGTCCTCCCCGCTGCCCTCTCGAAGGCCGAACTCGCGACGGCGATGCCGACCTCGGGGGGAACCTACGTCTACATCGACCGCACCTTCGGCCCCCTGGCCGGAACGATCGCGGGACTCGCCCTCTGGCTCTCCCTCCTGCTGAAGAGCGCATTCGCCCTGATCGGGTTCGGAACCTATCTCGAGGTCGTGGCTGGCCACCTTCCGTTGAAGGCGGTCGCCCTCGCCCTCCTCGCGGGGATCCTGCTCCTGAACATCTTCGGCGCGAAGAAGGTCGGAAAGGTCCAACTCTATTCGGTGGGGATCAGCATCGGATGCCTGTTCCTCCTATTCCTCTTCGGGATCCCGAAGATGTCGCTCGAGAGGCTCTCGGATCCTTTCGAGCACGGGCTCTCCGGCTACATCGCCGCGATGGCCTTCGTCTTCGTCTCCTTCGCGGGCGTGACCAAGGTCGCGGCGGTGGCGGAGGAGGTCTCCGAACCCGAGCGAAACCTCCCTCGGGGCATCCTCCTCTCGCTCGTGATCGTCGCGACGATCTACGCGGTCATCGTCCTGACGATGGCGGCGATCCTCCCGCACGAAGCCCTGAAGACGGACCTCCACCCGGTCTGGACCCTCGCCCGGGCCGTGGCCGGTCCGGGTCCCGCCCTCGTCGTCGCCTCGATCGCGATCCTGACGATGACGGCCATGTCCAACTCCGGGCTCCTCGCGGCCTCCCGCTTCCCCTTCGCGATGGGAAGGGAGAAGCTCCTTCCCAAGGCCCTGGGCAGGGTCCATCCTCGCTTCCTGACCCCGATTCTCAGCATCCTGCTGACCGGCGCGGTCATGGCGATCGCGATCCTCTTCCTCGACGTCGAAAAGCTCGCGAAGCTCGCGAGCGCGGCGATGATCTTCCTCTACTCGGCCGAGAACCTCGTCGTCATCGTCCTCCGGGAGAGCGGCGTGCAGTGGTATCGACCGAGCTTCCGGTCCCCGTTCTTCCCGGCGATCCAGATCTTCGGCATCCTCTCGGGGCTCGGTCTCCTCCTGATGCTCGGTCTCTCGGGCATCTTCGTCCTCGTCGGCTGCTCCCTCGGGGGTCTAGTTCTCTTCTGGACCTACGGAAGGAACCGCGTCGACCGCAGGGGAGTCGTCGGAAGGATGGGCCGGCGCCTCGACCTCCTGCTCGAGGGCGGGGAGGAGGACGACGGCTTCCAGGCCTCCTGGGTCGAGGAGGCCGAGGTCATCATCGGCCTCTACGGCCAGGAGCGATCCCCCGAGATGCTCGCGGAGGTCGGAACGACCCTCTGTCCGGACCTCCCCGCGCACGTCGTGCACTTCACGGCGATCCCCGAGCAGAGCAGCCTCGAGGCCGCCCTGATCCAGGCCCCCCTCGTCAGGAGCCTGAAACGACGCCTGATCGCGATGGCCGAGGAGGAGGGTGTCGAGATCCGCTTCCACGCGGTCGTCACGAGGGACGTCCTGGCGACCCTGCACCGCATCAGCACCTCCTCCGCGAGCCGATGGATCGTCCTCGGGTGGAAGGACTTCCGCCTCTACAACCCCTTCGGCTGGCTCGTCAATCACCTGTCCTGCAACCTGGCCCTCTTCCGCGACACCGGGGTCCGCTACATCCGCAAGATCCTCGTCCTCGCCGAACCGGGACCGAACGACGCCCTCGTCGTGCATACGGCCGACCACCTCGCCGACCTCTTCAAGGCCGAACTGGTCTTCATCGCCCTCGTCCCCCCGGACGCCCCCGCCCCCCTCGTCCAGTCCAAGGTGGACTACGTCGACCAGTGCCGCCATCTCTGCCGTTCCCAGAGCGAGATCCTCGTCCTCCGCGGGAAACGGGGCGAGAAGGTCATCCCCCCGATCACCGACGACTTCGATCTCCTCGTGACCGGCATGACCGCCCTCTCTCCGCTGCACAGCCTCTTCCTCCCCTCGGACAAGGATCGCCTCTGCGCGAGGTCCAAGTGCTCGGTCCTGCTCCTGAAGACCCCGCGGACCCTCGTCTCGAAGACGTACAGCAAGCGCGCCGGAATCCCGGGAGGGGTCTCCGCGGCCGATCGCCCCCCCCTGAACGAAAGGACCGTCCGGCTCGACCTCGAGATCGACTCCAAGGAGGAGGCCTTCTCGCGGATCGCCGGGACCTTCGCCGCCGCCCTCGATCGCAAGACCGAGATCGTCGAGGTCACCCGGACGATCGAGACCGCGTTGTGGGAGCGGGAGCGGAGCCAGAACACGGCGGTCGGCATGGGCCTGGCGATGCCGCACGCCACGGTGGACGATCTCGAACGGACGTACCTCGGAGTGTTCCGCCTCAAGAAGCCGATCGACTACCAGGCCCCGGACGGAGGCCGGGTCGACGTTCTCTTCGTCACGGTCGGACCGCCCTCCGACCGCCAGACCCATCTCTTCCTGCTCGCCTCGCTCTCCCGGAAGGTCCTGCGGGAAGGACTCCTCGAGGAGATCCGCGGGGCCAGCGCAGCGGAAGAGGTCGTCACGCTGCTCGCGTCGCCTCCGGAAGGAGGCGCGGAGGAAGCCTCATGATCTTCTCCAAGAAAATCCGCTACCGATTCGGAGACATCGACGACGCGGGGATCGCCTACTACCCGTCCTTCTTCCACTATTTCCATTGCCACTTCGAGGACTGGTGGAGCGACGCCTTCGGCATCAAGTACGCGGAGGTCCTCCACGACCGGAACTTCGGCCTCCCCGCCGTCCGTATCGAGACCGATTTCTATCGCCCCATCCGCTATGGAGACGAACCGAGGATCCATCTCGCCGTCCTCGACATCGGGAACCGGTCCGTCGAACTCGGTTTCTGGATGACCGACGAGGAGGATCGACTCCTCTGCCGGGCCCGGATCCGCACGGTCGCCGCGGACATGCGGACGAAAAACAAGCGGGACCTTCCCCCCGAATGGAGGGAAGCCTTCCGGAGGTTCCTGATCCCGGAAGAATCCTTTCCGGACGGGAGGAAGGAATGAAACCCCGACACGCGACCGGTCGGAGACCGGGAGGGACGCGGGTCCGGCTCCTGCTCCCCCTCCTCCTCCTCGCCGCCCTGCCCCCCGCCGGAAGGGCCCAGGAAACCCCCGCTTCCCTCGACCGCCTCCCTTCCTGGCTCTCGCCCCTCGTCCGGAGCCGGATCGAGAGGACGATGCGACGGCAGGGGCTCGTCGGCATGTCGGTCGCTCTGATCCGGGATCGGGAGATCGTCTTCGCCCGCGGCTTCGGCTTCGCCGACCGCGAGAGGCGGATCCCGGCCGACGCGGAAACGAAATACCGCTGGGCCTCGATCTCGAAGTGCGTCACGGCCGTCGCCGCCCTGCAGCTCGTCGAACGAGGGAAGCTCGACCTGGGAACGAAGGTGAGGGACTATCTGCCCGCCTTCCCGAAAAAACCCTGGCCGATCCCGGTCGGAAGCCTCCTCTCCCACATGGGAGGCATCGTCCACTACGACAACGGGAAGGTCGTGCGCACGCGGAGGGACTACGGGGTCCCCCACCCCTTCACGGATCTCCGAAACGCCCTCGACCTCTTCCAGGAATCCCCTCTGGTCGCGGAGCCCGGAACCCGATTCAGCTATTCGACCTACGGGTACGTCCTCCTGGGGGCCGTCCTCCGGGAAGCGGGGGGGGCGCCCTACTGGACGCAGGTCCGGGAACGGATCGCCAAGCCCCTCGGGATGAACAGCTTCGAGCCCGATTATCCCTGGAAGAAGATCGAGGGGCGCGCGAAGGGATACCGTCTGGTGAAGGACGGGAGCCCCAAGCCCTCGACCGACACGGACGTGAGCTGGAAGCTCCCGGGCGGCGGATTCCTCTCGAACGTCCTCGACCTCGCCCGCTTCGGAAAAGCCGTCCTCCGCGGTCGGCTCCTGGAGCCCGGGAGCTATGAAGCCGCCTTCCGGCCCGCCCGGACCAAGGAGGGAAAAACCGTCTCCTACGGGATGGGGTTCTCGCTCGGAACCTGGCGCGGAGTCCGGGTCGTCGGGCATTCCGGGGCTCAGGAGAAGACGAGGACGAGGCTCGCCCTCCTCCCCGAGACCGGCGTCGGCGTCGCCTTGATGTGCAACACCGAGGGCGCGCGGCTTGGAAAGCTCGCCAGGGACCTCGCCGACCTCTGCGCCCCCGACGGAATCCGGGCCTCGATCACCCACCTCGCCTCCCCCGGGTTCGGGGGGAGGGGTTTCGGGACGGAGGAGAACCGGCGGGCCGCGCGGTGGATCGCCGAACGCTTCGAGGAGATCGGACTCGAGCCCCTCGAGAAGGGGTCCTGGTTCCTCGAGTTCGACTACAAGGGGAAGACCGGCCGGAACGTCTGCGGTGTGCTCCGCTCCTCCCGGGAGGACGCCGACTGGGTCCTCGTCGCCGCCCACCACGACCACCTGGGGAGGAGAAACGGAAGGATCCGTCCGGGAGCGGACGACAACGCCTCCGGGGTCGCGATGATGCTGGCCCTCGCCCGGGCCCTCGCCTCGAGACAGGAGAAACCGGATCGGAACTTCGCCTTCCTCTCCTTCGACGCGGAGGAGAAGGGGCTCGTCGGCTCCCGCGCCTTCGTCCGCCAGGAACGCCTGGACCCCGCGAAGATCCGCTTCCTCCTCGTATTCGACCTCTGCGGGGGGGACTTCCTGCCGTGGCGGCGCGGAGAGATCTACGCGATGGGGGCCGAGCATTCTCCGGAGGTCTCGGCCTCCCTCCGCGCGGCGACCCCGCGCAAGGGGCTCCGGGTCCTTTCCCTGGGGACATGGGTCCTGGAACCGCTGGGCCCGCTCTCCGCCCGGAGCGACTACGCGGCCTTCCGCGCGCGCGGGGTCCCGTACCTGTTCCTGAGTTCCGCCACGCCCTGGTACTACCACACCCCTTTCGACACCCCCGACCGCCTCGACTACGAGAAGCTCGCCGAGGTCCGTCGATTCTCGCTATCCCTTCTCGAACGGATCGCGGGACTCCCCAAACGCCCTTCGTTCATCCCCCGCCCCAGACCTCGCGGGAAGGACGGGGCGGCCCTCCTCGAGGCCCTCGAGGACGCCCTCGCCCACGCCCGGAACCTCCGCCTCGACGAGCGGATGCGGAAGGAGTTCGAGGCCGTGAGGGCCCGGCTGGCTAAGATCGAGGGGAAGGAGACTCTCGGAAGCCGCGGGAAGCGGACCGTCTGGAGGGCCCTGGCCCTTCTCTTCCGGGCCGTGGCCTCCTGGAGGCCCCCCCGCGGCGGATGAGGCCGGAGCCTTGTTTCGGGTTCCCGCCGGGGCCGGCCATCCGCGACCCGGCCCACCCCCAAGACGTCCACAGATGGAATGGACCTGCAACGCCGACGCCGGATGCCTCGCTTGGATCCGGGACTCGATCCGGAAGGAGCTGAGTTCCCGCCTCGACGCCAAGCAGCTCGACGAGGTCGTCCTGGGGGTCGGGGAAGCCTGTGCGAACATCGTCAAGCACGCCTACGAGGGGAAGGGCGGCCCCCTGACCGTCCGCCTCGAGAAGGGGGCGGAGGATTTCGAGATCGAACTCCGGAATCGGGGAAAGCCCCTGGACCCCGGGGCCTGCCGCCCGCGGAGCCTCGACGACATCCGCCCGGGAGGACTCGGGACCTATTTCATGTCCTGCGTCTTCGACGAGATCCGCTATGAACGGGAGCCGGACGGAACCAACGTTGTCGTCATGCGAAGGAAATGGACGCGACCGGATCCGAAGGACGGAGACCGATGAATATCCGCAGAGAAGCCCGGGAAGCCTGCGAACTCCTGACGGTCGAGGGGGATATCGATCTCTCGACCTCCCCTTCCCTCAGAAAGCACCTCGAGGGCATCCTCGACCGGGAGCGGACCTCGCTCGTCATCGACCTGTCCTCCGTCCGCCACATGGATTCCTCCGGGATCGCGGTCCTGATCGAGGCCGAGCGGTGGGCTCGGAAACACGGCCGGAGGCTCCTCCTGGCCTCTCTCTCCGATCAGGTGCGGATGGTGCTCGAACTCGCCCGGCTCCAGGGCTTCTTCTCGATCGCCGAGGACCTGGAAGGGGCGCTCAGGCTCTGTCGAGCCGGCTGACCCGGCCCCACGATGAAAGACTCCTTCTTCGCTCTCCTGGAGGACTGGGGCGCGTCCCTGCGCTTCTTCCTCCGGACCCTCTCGACCCTGTTCCTCGGGGGCGGGCGGGCGTGGCGGTTCCGGATCCCCCTGGTTCTCGACCAGATCCGCCGGACGGGCGTCATGAGCGTTCCGATCGTCCTGCTCGTCGCCGGCCTGACCGGGATGATCCTCGTCCTCCAGACCGCCTACCAACTCGCCCGATTCGGCCAGGTCGAACTCGTGGCGAGCCTGGTCGGGGTCTCGGTCACCCGCGAACTCGGCCCCCTGATGACGGCGATCATCGTCGCGGGGCGCGTAGGCGCGGCCTTCACGGCCGAACTCGGCACGATGAACGTCAACCGGGAGATCCTGGCCGCGGAGACGATGGCGGTGGATCCCGTCGACTTCCTCGTGGTCCCGAGGTTCCTAGCGCTCGGGATCACTCTCCCCTGCCTGACGACCCTGGCCAACATCGCCGCGATCCTCTTCGCGATGATCGCGGGCTACGGGATGTACGACATCCCCTACGACACCTTCCTCCGGGTGGCCCGGCAATGGATCCAGACGAAGGACATCCTCCACGGCATCGTGAAGAGCTTCTTCTTCGGACTCCTGATCACCCACGTCAGCTGCTACACCGCCTTCTCGTTGAAGGGCGGGGCCTCCTCGGTCGGAATCGCGACGATGAAGGCCGTCGTCGCCGGGATCGTCGGAATCCTCGCGACCGACGTGATCTTCACGGCGGTCCTCGGATGAGCGCTACGGAGGGGTCTCGATGAACGGCATGAAGGAAAGGAGCGGCCCGGAAGAACCGGTCCTCGAGGTCCGCGGCCTCCGCAAGAGCTTCCAAGGGAAGGAGGTCCTCGCGGGGATCGATCTCGAGGTCCGCGGGGGAGAGCGGCTGGTCATCATGGGTCCTTCCGGCTGCGGGAAGACCACCCTCCTCTCCTGCCTGATCGGGGCCCTGAAACCCGACGCCGGCAAGGTGATGCTGTTCGGAGAGGACTTCCATGCCCTCGATCGGAAGGAGCGGGATCGGCTCCGCCTGAAGTTCGGGGTCATGTTCCAGGGCGGAGCCCTCTTCAGTTCCCTCACGGTCGGGGAGAACGTGGCCCTCCCCCTCGAGCGGCACTCCGACCTCCCGAAGGAGACGATCGACATCCTCGTGAAACTCAAGCTCAATCAGGTCGGTCTCGGCAAGGCCGTGGACCTCCTCCCGGCGGAGATCAGCGGAGGGATGATCAAGAGGGCGGCCCTCGCGAGGGCCATGGCCCTCGATCCCAGGATCCTGTTCTGCGACGAGCCCTCCGCGGGCCTGGATCCCGTCACGGTCACCGGAATCGACCGCCTTCTCGTCGACCAGGCGAGGACCCACGGCACCGCTCTCGTCGTCGTGACCCACGAGATGACCTCGGCCTTCCGCATCGCCGACCGGATGATCATGCTCTACGATGGCCGGGTCGTGGCGGAAGGCGCCCCGGACTCGATCCGGAGGAGCCGCGATCCGATCGTCGCCCAGTTCATCGAGGGGAGGATCGAGGGGCCGATCGGTTTTTCCGAGACGGCCGAAGATTTCGCGGAGAGTCTTCTCGAGGGCACGGACCGATGAAATCCAAGGACCTGATCGCCGGCTCCTTCGTCTTCTTCTCCTTCCTCCTCTTCGTCGGATTCATCGCCTGGGGAGGGAGGCTCCGCGGCCTGCTCGACGACCGCGTCCATGTCCGCCTGTTGATGGCCCGCGGCGTCCCGATCGAGGTCGGCGCCCCGGTCCGCGCCGAGGGCATGGTCGTCGGCGAACTCGTCAAGATCCGCTGGAGAGGCCGGGAGGAACGCGCCGGACTCCACCCCGACCGGCCCCTCGAGCTCGAACTCGCCCTGGACCGCGGATTCCCGCTGGCGGCCGGAACCGAGGTCCTCGTCCATGCCGACGGCCTGCTCGGAGCCCGCTTCATCGATCTCCTTCCCGGGCCGGAGGAAGCCCCGCCGCTTGAAAAGGACGCCGTCCTCCTCGGGGACCTCGGAGGCATCGACAGTTTCCTCGAGAAAGGGCACGTCCTCTCGCGGAGCCTGGAGCGGATCGCCACGAACCTCGAGAGCCTCCTGGCCCCCGGCGGCGGAAGGGGGACGCTGACCGGCCTCCTGAAGAGTCTCGACGAAGTCTCCTCCCGCGGCGGGGAGACCCTGGCACGGCTCGACGAACTCCTCCTTCGATCCCGCGGAATGATCGACGAGGGAAGGGGACTCGCCCGCGATCTGCGCGCGCTGACCTCGGGCGAGGACGCTCCGATTCCCGCTCTCCTCGCCCGCCTGGATTCGACGGCGGAGGAGGCGGCCCGGACGATCCGGCGGGTCCGCGGCCTGTTCGAGCGGAGCGAGCCCGACCTCCGGGAGATCCTGGACCGGGGCCGGACCCTCCTCGCCGAGGCGGGGTCGGTCCTGACCGAGACCGGGACCCGCCTCGGCCGTCTCCTCGAACACGGAGATGAACTCCTCCTCCGCAGCGACAAGGACTTCTTCCTCCTGCTCCATCATCTGCGGGTCGCCGCGGAGGAGTTCAAGCTCCTGGCGGCGCGGCTCCGGGCGGACCCGAGTCAGCTCCTGTGGGGCGGAGGAGAGAGCCCCGACGAGGCCGAGGCCGCCGCCCGCCGTTCGATGGAGCGGGACCTCCTCGAAGGGGACCAGCTCCCCCCCAGGTGGAAACGATGAGACTCCTTCTCGCGGGAGCCTTCCTCGTTCCGGCGGTCTTCGCCTCCTGCCGGTCCGCTCCCGAGGACGGACCCTTCGAGCGAGGGGTCCGCCTCCAGGCCGAGGGGAAGCTGCGCGACGCGGTCGACCGATATCGCAAGGCCGTTTCGCGCGATCCCCGGGACGGGGACGCGTGGTACAACCTCGGCACGGCCCTCGCGGCCCTGGGTCTCGAGGAAAAGGCGCGGAAGGCCTACCTCGGCGCCCTGCGCGTCGAGGAAGGCGCCGCGGACGCGATGGCGAACCTGGGCCTCCTCGCCCTGCGGGCCGGCCGGGAACGCGAGGCGCTCGACTGGTTCGCCAAGGCCGCCGGGGCGGCCCCCGCCCGCGCCTTCCCCCTCGTCCTCGAGGCCCGGGTCCTGCGCGGGCGCGGCGAGCGGACCGCGGCAGCAAGCCTCCTCGAGGAGGCCCTCCGCCGCGAGCCCGGGAGCGCCCTCGCCCACCTCGAACTCGCCCGCCTCCTCCGGAAAGAGAAGAAGACGGCCGAGGCCCTGGCCCACGCCGGGACCGCCTTCGAGCGGGATCCCCTCTCGGGGCCCGCGGCCCGGCTCTACGCCTCCCTCGCGCTGGAGGCGGGCGAAGGGGACCAGGCGCTCAGAGCCGCGCGCCGCCTGGTCTCGAAAAAACCCGACGACGCCGGGGCCCTCGTGCTCCTCGCCAGGTCCTGGCTTCTGCGCGGGGACCCCGAACGCGCCCTCCCCCCCCTCCTCGAGGCCCGGCGTCTCGCCCCGTCCTCCTCCGAGATCCGGACCCTCCTGGACCGGACCTTCGCGGAGATCCGGAAACGGGTCACCGCCGGAAACGGTAGAGGTCGGAACTGAGGCCGGGGGACCTCCGTCCCTTCCGCCGCAGAGCGAGACGATGCGGGACGTAGAGCGGAAGGACGCATCGGCTCCGATCCAGGAACTCCCGGATCCTCCCGTAGGCGCGAAGCAGGTCCTCCGGACTCCCCGCGTTCACCGCTTCCTCGACGAGGCGGCGCATCTCCCGGAGAACGACCCGCTCCTCCTTCCGGCCGGCGGCGGAGGGTTTCCGCGTCGGGGGAAGGAAGCGCGCCGCCAGGGAAAGGAAGGGGTCGTAGGGGTATCCCCAACTGTGCTCGATCCGGAGATCCCAGTCCTCCGCCTTCCTCGAACTCCCACCTTCCAGGATCCGGCAGGGGATCCCGCGCGTCCTCAGACCCTCGGCGATCGCCTTGGCCAGGACCAGGTCCGCGGCTCCCTCCCCCGGATCCAGTCGCAGCGGCTCCCGCGGTCTCTCCGGTCGGAACTCCGCGCCTTCCGAAGCGGATCGCCCGCTCCGCGGGAAGGACGGACTCCAGGACTCCGCGACCTCGGCCCGCCCGTCCTCGGCGGCATCGATCAGGGCCTTCCGGTCGAGGGCCGCCGCCACGGCCCGGCGCAGCCCGACGGAGGCCGTCGGGCCCACGAGGGAGAACCCGAGGTAGACCAGCGAGGAACCGCGGGTCTCGAGGACCTCGACCTCCGGGTCGGCCCGGAAGGCCGGGATCTTCGTTCTCGGGATCCGGTAGGACCAGCAGTCCGCCAGGAAATCCAGGGAACCGTCCTCGAAATCCCGGAGCGGATCCCGGTCGACGTCCCTGCCGTAGCGGATCAGGTGCAAGCCCTGCGCCGGGTCGTCCCGGAGCCGCAGGATCATCCCGGCGGCCTCCGGATCGAGAGAGTCGAAGACATAGGGCCCGCTGCCGATCGGCTTGCGGAACTCTCCCTCGCGGTCGAAGCTCCTAGGCGCGAGGACCGCGCAGGGATTGATCGCGCACAGCTCGGGAATGAGGGCGCCTGGGCTCGAAAGGCGGATCTCCAGGCGATCCTCGGAGAGAGCCTTCACCGAACGGATCCTCGAGGCGACCCTCAGCCAGCCGTGCTCGGGAAGGCCGACCCAGCGGCGGAAATGGAGGACGAGATCGGAGGCGCGGACCGGGGAGCCGTCGTGGAACCGCGCCCCCTTGCGGATCGTGAAGAGGAACCTCCTCCCTCCCTCCTTCCACTCCCAGGAAGAGGCCAGCCCCGGAACCAGACGGCCCCGGTCGTCCCGGCGCACGAGGGTTTCGCAGATCAGGGTCTTCGCGAGGAAGCCCCCGCGATATCGCAGCGGAGACAGACGCGCGAACCCGTCCTTCCCGGCGAAGACCGCGACGCGGGGGAAGCGCTTTCGATCGAGTTCCACGAGGACTCCGGCCTTCGATCCTTCCTTCTTCCTCTCCTCCTTGCTCTTCTTTCCCTTCTCCGGATCCGGATCGACCGGGATCCCGGAGAGACCGTAACCCGGGGGCCTGCTCAGGAGAAAGATCCGCCCTCCGTATCCCGAACCGAGGATCTCCTCGGTCCCGTTCCGGCCGTCCAGTTCGGCGACCTCGAGCCAGTGCCCCTTGTCCCTGTCGACGAAGATCGTCTCCGCCTTCCAGCGACCGCCCTTCTTCCGGCTCAGGAGCTGGACCTTCTTCGAATACCCGAACACCGCGACGGTCTCGACCTCGGGGTCCGCGTCGAACCGTCCGGCCACGCATCCACGCATCCCCTGGGGCCCAAGGTAGATCGTCTCCTTCTTCCACCGCCCTCCCTCCCCCTCCTCGAAGCGCAGGATGCGCCCGTCGTCGAGGGTCGCGTAGAGGACCGGAGGAAGGGAACCGCGCCTGAGGGCGAGCCGTCCCATCCCCATCGCGCTCCGGAAGACCGTCTTCCGTTCGACCTTCCCCCGGAAGACCGTGAAGAGATCCAGGGTCCCCGACCTCGAGACGGCCGCGATCCGGGGCGATCCGCCCCCGGAGGCCGGAAGGACCGCGGCGTCCCGATACCTCCCCGGGAGTTCGGCGAGCTTCCTCGAAACGAAGGTTCCGTCCTTTCCGGTCGGCGTGACCAGGTAGAGGGCTCCGGGCCTCGTGAAGACCAGGACCTCCCGTCCGGGGGAACCGGCGTCCAGATCGCCCGCCACGATCGTGTGGATCTCCCTCCCCGGGAAGCTGGCGATCCTCCGCCCCGAGAGGCCGCCGTCGTCGTGCGGAAGGACCTGGAAGAGATGGCCCTTCTGCCCGCCGAGATAGAGTTCGCCACCAAGGATCCGCGGGTCGATGTCCCCGAACGCGATCCCGCCCAACCACCGGCCGTCATGGATCACGCGGCGGGGAAACCACTTCCCGCTGTAGGAGACGAGGACATGGGCGACACCCTCGTCGTCGAGTCCCACGACCTCGGGGGCCGCGTACTGGGTGAAGATCGGAAACGACCGGACCGTCCAGATCCCGGTCTTTCCGTTGTCCAGGACCAGGGACGCCTTCCATCCTCCCTCCGCCTCGAGGGGGACCTCGCCGAAGCGGGGGTCCTCCGCCTGCGCAGCGAGTCCGGGCCCGTTCGACAGGATCCAGGAGAAGACCAGAAACGGAATCCATCCCGCCGAACGGGCCTTTCCACAGTATTCAGCCATCGATGCGCACCGTGCTCGGAGGACTCGCCAGGAAGGACCGGCTCCGGGGATGGTAGGCGATTCCCTGCGTATGGAGGAAGATCCCCTTGGTCACCGCGGGGATCTTGGGAACCCGGATCTTCGTGGAGGAATGGACCCAGAAGAACGGGCTCCAGGGATCCAGGAACAAGAGCGGATCGAAGGGGTTCCCCTTCCGCCGCATCCGGTTCGTCGTGAGGAGGAAGGCGGAAGGATCCGAACTTCCGAGCCTCCACTCGATGACGGAGCCTCCCCTCGCCAGGACCGGTCCCGATCCGTTGCCGTCCACGACGACATGGAGAGAGGGGAAGGCGGGGTCGAGCCGGTAGATCATGCCCTTTCCCTGGAGGACCGGGCCCCTCGGGTTGCCCGCACCCCCACGGAGCACGGCCGAACCGACCCTCACCGGGGAGTCGCTGCGGATCGCGGGCCCGCCCGCCGCCAGGAATCCGCCGGTCCCTCCGAGGATCGTCGTGGCGCCGTGGATCGACTCGACCTTTCCGACCCGAACCTCGAGTCCGGGGCCTCCCGGCTGTCCCTTCGCGCCGTTCCCCCCGACCAGCAGGGACTGGTCCATCCTGAGAACGGCCCCACCCTCCAGGGCCAACCCGGCCATCGGAGGCCGATAGGGCGAAAGGGAGCCCGGCGAGGCCTCGATCCTGCTGCGGTGCATGCAGGCGACGACCCCGTCCCCCTCGAGGCGCAGGGTCGCTCCGCGGTCTCCGGCTCCCGGCCGGTCCCCTCGAATCCTGGAGTTGTCGATCGTCAGGCGGAAGGACTCCCCCTTCCCGACCCCTAAGGACACCCCACCGTCCAGGATCATGCTCTCCAGTTCGAGGCTCCCTCCTCCGAGTTCCGCTCCGGAGAGCACGACCTGCGTCCCCGTGGACGGAGGGAGGACCCGAAACCCCGAAAGGCGCACCTCGTACCCCCGTTGGGGATGCACGGGATGGAAGCGGATCGCGCCGACCCGGACCTGTCCGGGTGCGGAACCGAGGGCGAGGATCGTGACCGAGCGGTCGATCGAAAAGGACGGATAGATCCCGGGGTGGACCAGGATCCGGTCCCCGATCCGGGCCGCGCGAACGGCCGATTGGATGTCCTTGTAGAAACCGGTTCCACCGCTCCTCCTGACGTGGAGGTCACCCGCCGGTACCCGCGACACGGAAAGGAGGATGGCCGCGGAAAGCGGAGCGAGGACAGAGACTCGAAGGGAAGGGTTCATGTCATCATCTCCGATCAGAGGGAAAGGATTTCGGTCGTCGTGATGCTCGAAGAGGGAAGCTTGACCGTGAGAACGGGGACCTGGATCCCGAAGGAAAGGAGGTTGATCCCGCTCGTCTGGTAGAAGAGTTCGTCCCCGTCGGCCTGGACCAGGTAGGTCGCCAGCAGGGAGTTCGTACGCGTCCAGAGATTGAAGCTCGCGCGCCGGGCGCCGAAGGTCTTCGGGGGCGGGCTCACCCGGTTCCCCGCGTCCCGGAAGGACCTCGGAGGAATCGCCGGGAATCCCGGGATGTTGATGTCCCTGGGGAGTTTGCGATAGGTGCGCGTATCCGTGGCCAGGCTTCCCGAGACCTTGTGCGGAAGCAGGACGGCGTGCGCCGCGGTCTGCGCGAACTGCCCGAAGAGACTCGCCTGTCCGAACATCATGAGCGGCATGTCCCAGGGTTCGAAGACCGTCGGCAGGCCGTAGGCGCGCTCGGTCCGTTGATCCCTGAGGGAGATCAGGGTCCTCATCGGGTCCTGCAGGGGGTTGAGCGCGCGGGCGTCCGGAACGGCGAGGACTTCGGAGCCCGAGGTCCCGGGGTTCGGGGCTCCGGGGTAGTTGACGGTGGTCACGAAGAGGTTCTTGCCGTCACGACTCCAGAGGGGACGGTCGGTGACCTCGACTCCGATCCTCCCTCCCAGCGGGCCGGCCGTTCCGATCACCCCTCCGAGGGTCCCGGCTCCCAGGGGGTCCAGCGGCGTGTAGAGAACGTTCAGTCGTTCGCTCCCCCCCTTCGGATGCGGCCACCATCTCGGGCTCTGGGAGGTCATGAAAGCCATCCGCGCCCCGTGCACGGCGATCTCGGCGAAGGGTTCCCCCGCGGCGGCCGTGGTCCGGACGACACAGAAGGTCTCCCCCGTGGGGGCGCCGGCCCCCAGGACCGCGACTCCGGCGGGTTTGGTGTATCCCGTCCCCGGTTCCTTCTCCCGCAGCAGGAAGGCGACGTAGCTGATCCCGTTCCTGCTGGCCACGCCGGGGGAATGGAAGCCGACCGCGGGGACGTAGGGCTTGGGAGGGGAGGTGTTCGGCACGTTCCCGACCGGATGGGTCTTCGCGTTCCCGGAGGCGTCGAAGCTGAGCACCGCCGCGTCCTTGGGCCGGAGATCCCCGGTATCGAAATCGGAGCAGAGGATCGCAAACCTGCGATTCGAACCGCTGGGGAAGGCGGCGAGATTCGTCACCGGGGATCGGGCGCCGCTGGAGACGAAGACCTTGGGCTCCAGGACCTTGGATCCGCCCAGGATCCTCAGGACATGGACGCCGGCGGTCGTCGGGACGAAGCAGAGGTCCCCCTCGCGATGCATTCTCGTCACCCCCCCGGCCGGCGAGCCCTTGACGCGGACGCGGCCGAGGCTCTTCGCCCCTCCGGCGCCGGACCAGGACACGCATTCCAGCACCGTGTCGCCGGTCCCCGAATCCGAAGCGCAGACCGCGAGACGGCGGTCCGTGTCCAGAAGAGGTTCGTAGTTCGGTGGGGAGACGAGCTTGATCTCGGTCTTTCGCAAGGCCCCCGACCGGAAATCGAGGACCGCCAGCGCGCCGTTGGTCTTCGAGTCCCCGAGCGGGAGGATGAAGACGCTCCCGTCTCTCAGGATCCGGACCTCCTCGGGAGCCATGTGACGGCGCCCGTTCCACCACCGCGAGGGCGGGGCCGAGAGATCCGCCAGCTTTTGCGTCGTTCCGATCCGGGAAGCCATCCAAAGGGAATGTCCTCCACGGGCGTCCTTCAAGGCGAACAAGTCCAGACCCCAGGTCCCGGATCTGGGAACCTCCTGTGCGAATCCGATCCCGGCACATAGGGAGAGGGCGAAACATGACAGCGTTCGAGGGAGCATCCGTTTCCTCCTGCAGAAGAACGAAGCGGCTGCGGACGGGAAGCTGCCGGTCGACGGGAGAGCCGCGAGTCGGAGCGAAATCCGTGCCTCGCCCCGCCGTCCCGGGGAGAACCCGGGAGGGACTCCCCCCGATCCCCCGGGAATCCCCCGTTTCTGGGTCCATCCCCCCGATCTGTTCCTGCTCCGGCCGATCGCTCTCCGCGTCCGGTTCGCGTTTACCACAGGCCTCGTTCCGGAAGCCCGACTCTTCCCCACCCGGACGTTTCCATCCGGAAACGCCTCTCCACGGCAAGGGCGGCCCCGCCCGCGCGGCGGGCGGTCAGGAGCGGACGAGGGTCTCGAGGGAGACGGAGGCGAAGGTGCAGCGGGCCTGTTCCTCGACCTCGTCGAAGAGGCGGCGCAGCCGGCACTCGGGCATTCCCTCGCAGCGGTCCTCCCCGGAATCGGCCAGGAGGCAGCTCTCGAGGCTTCGCGGCGGCTCGAAGATCTCGATGATCTCGAGAACCGTCACTTCCGCGGGGGGTCTCGCGAGGCGGTATCCCCCTCCGACCCCCCTCGTCCCCAGCGCGATCCCCGAGCGGACCATCTGCTGGAGCACCTTCGCGAGCGCGCTCTCGGGAATCCGATAGCGCTCGGCGATCTCGGTGACCCGGACCGGCCGCTCCGGCCCGGCCTCGGCCATCTCCATCGCCGCGTAGAGGGCGTAGCGCGTGCTCTTCCCCCAGTTCAAGGGCTCACCCCGCGCGACAGGACGGACCCGGGCCCTCCCGCCTCACGAATCCCGCTCGCCGGGTCGGGGCGAGGAGGGATCGAGATCGAGGCAGAACCTCGGAGCGGGACGGAACCCCATGTGCTGGAAAAAGGTCAGGAGCCCCGGGGTCTCCCAGGCGACCTCGGTGCGGAGACTCCGCACGTTCAAACCGCGGAGGTTCGTCTGCAGCTGGTCGATCAGGGCCGCGCCGACGCCCCGCCCCCGATAATCGGGATGGACGCCGATCGTGTCGAGGACCGCGGCGGGCTCGATCGCGCCGAATTCCCCGTAGTAGACGCGCGCCAGGAGGAAGCCCGCGAAGAGCCCGTCGACCTCGGCCGCCAGCGAGACCTTGATCCCGGTCTCCTGGAGGTTCTGCTGGAGTTTCAGCCGGAAGAACTCCTCCCTGCGACGCCCGGTGTTCTTGGCGTCCAGGTTCACGACCTCCTCGAAATCCTCCGGCCTGAGCCCCCGGACGATCACTTCGCCAGTCCTCGTTTCCATTTCCACGACCTCATGCGATCAACTGTCCGCCGTCCACTCGAATGACCTGACCGGTGATGTGTTTCGACAGGTCCGAAACCAGGAAGAGGCAGAGGGCCGCCACGTCCTCGGGTTCGGCGATCCTACCCAGGACGCTCTCCGATTCCGCCTTCTCGAGGACCTCGGCCGGCAGCTCCTCCGCCATCCTCGTCCGCACCATGCCCGGGGCGACGAGGTTCACCCGGATCCCGAAGCGGCCCAGCTCGCGCGCGGCCGTCTTTCCGAACCCGATCAGCCCCGCCTTCGAGGCGGCGTAGTTCGCCTGCCCGAACTTCCCGCGCTCCCCGTTGATCGAGGTCGTCAGAACGATCGAGCCGCCCCCGGCCGCCCGCATCCTCGGGACGGCTTCCTTGACGATCAGGAAGGCGGACTCGAGATTGACGCGCAGGACCCGCTCCCAGTCCTCTGTGTCCATCTTCCAGAGCACGGCGTCCCGCGTGATCCCGACGCAGTGCACGCAGAGATCCAGCCCCCCCATCTCCTCGTCGAGGCGGCGGAAGCAGGCCGCGACGTCTCCGGGATCGGACCCGTCCCCCTCGATCCCCAAGGTCCCCTCGACCGCCTCCGAACCCGGGAGATCCAGGACGGCGACCTCCGCCCCGGCCGCCAGGAGCGAACCGACGACGGCGCGCCCGATCCCCCCGGCGCCCCCGGCGACGAGGGCGCGCCGGCCCACGAGGCTCAACGGGCCGGGACTCCCGGTGAAGAGCGTCATGCCCCCGCTCCTCCGAGTCCGAGACCGATCCCCTTGGCCGCGAGCTTCCGGGCGCGGTAGCCCCCCCAGAGCGCCGCGCCGATCGCACCGGCAAGCATCGAATGCTCATGGCTGCGGATCTCGAGCTTCAGCCCCTGGGACTCCCCGGCCTCCCGGATCGCCTGGAGCAGGCCGACGTCCGCGGCCAGTCCCCCGGTCACGAGAGCGACCTTCTTGATCCCGATCGAGTTCAGGAGGCGGAGGTAGCGCCCGGCCATCGACTGGTGGATCCCCTTGATGATGTCCGGGGTCGGGATGCCCCGCGAGACCATGTTGATGACGTCCGTCTCCGCCAGAACCGCGCAGATCGACGAACATTGCTCGGGGTTCTGGGCCTGGAGCGAGAGCGGGCCGATCTCATCGATCGTGATGCCGAGATAGCGGCTGATGTTCTCGAGGAACTGCCCCGACCCCGAGGCGCACTGGCTCGTCATCCGATACCCCAGGACCTTGGCCTTCTCGTCCATCTTGACCGCGCGGGCGTGCAGGCCTCCGACGTCCAGGACGGCCTCGGCCTCGGGATCCATCCAGCGCCCTCCCCGGGCGTGCGTCGTCATGCCGTAGAAGTGGCCGGTGCGGAACGGTACTCCTTCCCCTTCCCCCGTCGTCGCGACGTAGGCGAGCCGGTCCCTGCGGACCGAGGCCTCCGACAGGGCATGTTCGAAGAGGTCGGCGGCGACCTGGTGGGGATCCCGCTTGCGGATGCGTTCTCCCCGCCCGAAGAGGAGGTCCGCCCCCTTCTCTCCGCGATCCTCCATGACCGCGACCTTGACGGCCGAGGAGCCGATGTCGATCCCGGCGACGAGCAGAGTCTCCATGTTCGGATTCGTCATTTCGAGTTTCCTTGTCGGCAGGAGGTCAGGCGGCGCGCGTCCGCCGGTGGTCGCGCCAGCAGAAGAGGGCGGCCCCGAGCGCCCCGGTGTAGATCGAGTCGGGGGAGATGTTGATCGTCTTGTCCCCGTAGTTCTCCCGGACGAGTTCGCGAAGCGCGTTCACGGCGGCCTCGTTCTTGGCGACCCCGCCCGTGAACGTGAACTCGTCCTCGATCCCGCCCGAGCGGGCGAGCAGGGACATGGCCCGAAGGATGATCGCGCGATGCAGGCCGGCGAGGATGTCCTCGCGCTTCTCGCCCAGGGACAGCCGCTCCCGGAGTTCCGCGCCGGCGAAGACCGTGCAGGTCGAATTGATCTTGACCGGCCTGTTCGACTCGCAGGCCAAAGGGCCGAGTTCATGCAGGCCGAGATTCATCTCGTCGGCGATGTATCCGAGATAGCGCCCGCACCCCGCCGCGCAGCGGTCGTTCATCTGGAACGAGGTCACGATGCCGTTCTCGTCCACCTGGATGGCCTTCGTGTCCTGGCCCCCGATGTCGAGCACCGTCCTCGTCCCCGGGAACATCGCGTGGGCGCCGAGGCCGTGGCAGAGGATCTCCGAACGGATGCTCTCCTTCGGGAAGGGAAGGGTCTGCCTTCCGTAACCCGTGCCGACCGATCCCCCCTCGATCATTTCGAGTTCGCGGACGGCGGCGATGGCATCGCCCAGGGCCTCGGGCGCCCCCTCGAGGTCCGCGAGGGCGGCCGAGGCGTGGGCCGCGAAGGCGTCCTCCGCCGCGGGCATGTTCTCGACCTCGAGGATGGCCTTGTCGTAGAGCCCCACGAGGAGGTCGTAGGGGACCCCCCGCCCCCGGGCCTCGCTCTCCGCGAGGCTCAGGTAGCGGCTCCCGGCGAGATCGCGGAAGAAATCGCTCTTGCGGCTCGAGCCCTCGGCATAGAGCTCCGAGACCTCCTCGTTCATCGTGGAGAGGACGGTGTCCGCCGCGAGCACGACCGCCGGATCCTCCTTGCGCTCGTCCAGGATCTTCCGGATCGTCACGCAGAGGTTGTCGAGCTGGGCCCTGTACTGCTTCTCCCGGAACCTAAGTTCGAGGGCCTTCAGGAGTCTCCCGCACTCCTCCTCCCCGACGCCCCGTCCCTTGAGATCCCGCTCGATCAGCCCGAAACGGGCGTCTATCAGGGCCTCCCCGGACGCCACCTCGCAGGCGACCTCGTAGTTGCTGCGGCTGTTCGTGATGCCGCGGCCGAGGATCCGCCCCTCCTCGTCGAGGACGACGGACTTGGTCGTCGTCGACCCCAGATCGATTCCGACGAAATACCGGAGACTCGTCATGCTCACGCCCCCCGGGCCGCGACCCCGGCCCGCTTCTGTTCGATCATCTGGAAATAGGACTCGAGACGGTTCTTGATGTTCGCCGCCGAGAAGTATCTCGGATCGACGAGGTCGCTCTCGATGAAGCCCCCCGGCTTCCCGGTCCGGTTCTCGACCTCGCGCAGCATCATCAACTGTCCCGCGCTGAAGGAATTGCAGCTCTTGATCGAGTTGATCAGAAGACCGTCGGCCTCGTACTCCTCGACGTACCGGACGAGCATGTCCACGCGCGAGGGGAGATTGAGGTTCGTGTAACAGCCCATGCAGTATTCCGCGAGGGTCTCGAGCGGACGGGAGGGGTCATGACGGAATCCGTTGTCGTAGACCCCGCCGACCTTCGTGTAGGAGGAAGCGACGACGACGGCGCCCTCTTCGGCGAACATCCGCCAGAACTCCCGGAAGCTCGTCCAGTTCGGCGGCCCCTCGACGACGATCCGGTACTTCTCCGGCCCCATCTCGCCGTCGGGGGTGATCGGCCCCTTCCCCAGGCGGACACGCTCCTCGATCTCCGCCCTCAGGGCCTCGTAGTAACCGACGGCCTCCTCGCTGCCCCGGAAGGCGGTGAAGATCGGTCCGATGTAGTAGACCCCGCCGAAGTAGGCGTCGATCGGGGAGGGTTTGTTCCTGGCGGATTCGAGGACCGCGACGAGGTCGTCCTCCGCCTTCGCGGACCTGGCGAGCTCCTCCTTGAGGCGGTCCTCGTCGTAGGCCCGCCCCGAGACCTTCTCCATCGCCGGGATGACCTTGTTCCTCAACTGGTCGACGACGTACTTCCGCATCGAATCCGTGATCTCGCCGTCCCCCTGGTAGGGCACGTGGAGCATCGCGACCGGCGCGTCGTATTCCTCGCGGAGGATCTCGAACCACTTCATGAACGTGAAGCAGCCCGTGTAGGAGAGGAGGAGGAGATCCGGATCGGGAAGCCTCTCCCCGGTCGGTCCGATGTTCCCCGATTCCATCATTCCGAGGTCGCACTTGACGTAGGTGCACACGTCCTCGGAATGGCCGGCCTTCTCGGCCAACCGGATGTAATCCCTCGACTTCCCGCGCATCGCCGATTGGAGGGCGTTGATCTCGGGCAGGACGGGGAGGAGGTCGAAGGACCGCAGGAGTTCGGTCAGGTTCCCCGGGACGAAGGTGTAGGCGCATTTCTCCCCGGTCTCCGGAGCCCGGGCCAACCGGGAGTAATGGGCCGCGATCATGTTCTTCTGGCGGATCTGGGACGAGTCCTTCTGCGCCGCCTTGGATTCTTCCTTCTTGTTCATCTCAGACTCCGCTCCAAAGCTTGATCGAATCGGCGAAGGTGCCGGCCTGTTCCCGGATCACCTGGAACTGGCCGTTGTTCTCCGCGTACTTGAACGCGGTCCAGGGGATGCCCGCCTTTTCGACGGCCTTGACGACCATCGGCTGATCGAGAAGGGCGGGATCGCAGAAGCTGGGCGCGCAGAAGATCACTCCCTCGGCCCGGCTCCCCTCGACCCTCTCGACGAGTTCCTTGCCCTTCCCCCGCTCGTCGATGTAACGGGTCGGACTCTCCATCGAGTCGTCGAGGAAGGCCTGGACCAGGCGGTCCATCGGATCCCCGTCCTCGGGGATGTCGTGCAGCAGCCAGCGGTGGATCTGCACGAGGTCGTCGTCGACGATGTAGCAGCCGGCCCGTTCGAGCGTCTTGATCAGGCCCAGCGGGGGCTGCTCGCAGAAGGATCCGGTCAGGAGGATCCTCGCCTGGTCCATGGGTTTCCGGTCCTCGTCCGCCCGGACCCCGTCGAGATACTCGCGGAGCATCGCCGTGAACTCCTCGACCGGAAGAACGAGCCCCGCGCGCATCAGCACGTAGAGTTCCGCGCTCGGCACCTTCCAGGGCTCCCGGATCCGGAGGTCGTAGACCTCCCGGACGAGAGCGCGGTTCTCGTTGAAGACCCGGATCGACTCCCGGAGGGCTTCGGGCTCCAGGGGTTTCGCCCCCCTCCGCTCGAGTTCGGAGGCCAGTTCCTCGAGTTCGTGGCGATAGAACATTCCGCCGAGTTCCGGCTCGAAGACCTGGGGCACGTCGAGATAGCGGGAAAGCTTGTCCGGGAACTTGAGCTTCCAGATCCCCGAGAGATTCCGGATCACGTCGCAGATGGCCGGGAAGAGCATGCCGTCCAGGCAATCCAGGCTCCCGTTCAAGCCGAGTTCGATCGTCGATCTCGGGATGTGGCAGATATAGGACTGGTAGAAGGCGTCCCCCCGGATGATCTCGAGGTCGTCTCCGCCGCCGAGGATCCCGACGGGCAGGCAGCCCTGGGCGTGCAGGAGTTCCCGGGGGACGTAGATCGGCATGTAGCCGATCGCGAGACCTCCGGTCCGCTCCTTCCAGCGGCGGACCGTCGTGAACTCGTAGTCCCGGTAGATCTCCTCCGACCGTTCGGCGAGCGTCTTCGGATCGGCGGCGCTCATGCGTTCCTCCATTCGGGTTTCCGTTTCTCGAGGAAGGCCTGGAGCCCCTCGACGGGGTCCTCGAGCTTCATCAGTTCCTCGACGTAGAGGCGCTCCGCCTCGGCGAGGTCGCGCCTGAAGCGCGCCCCCATTCCGGCCCGCAGGGCGCGCACCCCCATGCGGAGGCTGGCCGCCGACTTCGGGAGCAGCCGGTCGCGGATCCATTCCAGCGCGGCCGCCTCGGGATCCTCGGCGCAGGCGTCCGCGAGCCCCTGGGCCGCGGCCTCCTCGCCCGAGAGGTCCCGCCCGCCGAGACAGATGTCCTCGGCGAGCCCGCGCCCGATCCTCTCGGTCAGGAAGACCGAGGCGACCGGCGGGAACACGCCCAGCACGATCTCG
>Ga0256830_1000394_pt1 | contig 36425 bp, 54 predicted proteins | sample 128326metaG_FD_190537 | JGI IMG/M metagenome (GOLD analysis project Ga0256830, IMG submission 190537) | Hydrothermal vent microbial communities from Lau Basin, Pacific Ocean - 128-326 | ecosystem: Environmental > Aquatic > Marine > Hydrothermal vents | place: Pacific Ocean: Lau Basin | collected...
CAATTCATTCAGCCTTTCGTTTCTTTCACGCTCCTGCTTGTAGGACTTCGCTAGAATCTCCGCCGACATCCGCAGCTCTGCATTCTGCTGCAGCAGATGTTTAATATACAGAGCACCCGCCACGATCACTGCAATCAATATCAGATAAAATTTTAGCTTCCCCAGGATTGCCAGCATAAGTCACCTATTCGCGTTTTGGCATGTACCCTTTACAATGTTCAGGCTTTCTTCTCGACCCCACTTTTTCAAAAAATCCCCACAACTGAAATATGTCAGGGCGTGTTCCACTGTCGATGTGACGTTTGCACTTTTCTTTGTACGGGCATTTGTCATCGTCGCACATGCAGAAGTTAGGCATAACTACTCCCCTGTATCGTCTGTATTAATGTTTGTTTTGTTATCAGAAACAACCTGCACAGTCCGCTTAATACCCCACATTCCTGCCGCAGCGCCCACAGCCATCATCCAGGTTGCGCCGTCGATGTATTTCAGGAATAGTGCGACAGTCGCAGTAATAAAGATCGCTGTGCCGAAAAGGTACGTCCTGTTTTTGTCGTAAAACTCGCGCATTACTTCACCCTTTTCAAAATATCATACAGAATACGCCGGTTGTGCCTGATCTCTTTCTTGTTATCGTTGATCAGGTCTTTGAGCGCGTCTGTCTTTTCATAGATCAGTTTACGGTTTTCCTTGCTGTACCGGTGATTCGCCTGTCTCTCGGCCAGGGCATTGCCGTAGATCATGGTTATTGTAGTCACGCCACCAAGCACCAGCGTGGCGAGGTAAATCCAATCTTTGAAGGTAAAGTCTTTGAATAGTGGCCGCATCTCATATCCCCAACCGCTCGTCTAAAAATTCTCGCACATCGAAACTCGGACAGGCTTTTTTAACTCCCGGAAAGTCGCGATGTCCTAAAATCTCCGCTTCAGGAAAGTCTGATTTTAAAGAACCAAGCAGCTCGAACATTGTTTGAATCTGCTCATTAGTATAGTTCATTTCAGGCTTTCCGTACTTGCTCACCCCGCCAGCAAGAGCAATGCCTATTGAATGTTTATTGTAACCCTTAACATGCGCACCGATCTTTTCAAGCGGTCTGCCGTATTCCAGCGTGCCGTCGCGGCGTATCACGTAATGATAGCCGATATCGCTCCACCCTTTTTCTTTGTGCCACCGCCTTATCTCTTTCACACCGATATCAAGGTCAGGTGGCGTGGCGGTTGCGTGGATGACGATGTGTTTTATTGTGCGCATTAGTCTTCTGTAAACGGTATTGTACCGTTCTTGTCGTTTATCACAGCCCGAATACCTGTAATTTTCCCTCCTCCGTCATAGATAATCTTTGCATCACTCATTTTTAACTCATTCAAGTTGAGCTGCAAGGTTGTCTGATTATTTGGCGACATATACATAAGTCCTAGCGGTTTGCCCTTGCTGTCTTTCGCCCACAGCATTGTGTTATGTCTAATTCGTAACGATCCTTCGATATCAACTGTTTTATCAGATCGAATAATCATTGCAAAATCAGGTACGTCACTGTTATCCGGAGATACTGCAAACTCTATTTCACACGGCGCGTCATTTGGACTACCGCCTCCCCAACCTGGCGCCGCACGGAACTGAATGAACCCTGCTTGTTGTGGAATATCGCCGCTTTGACCAACTGCAGCGATTTTCAATAGTTCGTCACCTGCTTGCGCGTTTTGTGGGTTTGCAATCGTGCCCCGTGCGCGGAAGCCCGTGAACTCTGGTGACGTGGCACCGTCGTCGTTATAGTGTTTACAATAAATGATCGTACCGCCGTGCTTCGCATCTTCGCCAAAAACTTCAAGCGGAATTCCTTGGTTCTGTCTGTATATCTGCACATTTGCGTTAAAAATGTCAGTCATTTTCTTTATCCTCTTTTTCAACGCCTTCAGGCTCGACCTCGGCGTTTTTAATTGCCTGCAACAGTTCAAAAGCGTGCTCTATGTGTGCGCCGTTTATCGTTGCGTTCTTTAAAAGACTTAGTAAAAATCCTCTGTGTGTTTCTTTATCTAAAATCACTTTGTCACTCCATAGATTCGTATTTTTCCAGAAACAATGTTAGAAGTACCGTCGAAATAAAATTTTATACTGTCGTATCCTGTCGTTGAACTGTCTTTTCTGACGCCACCGCAAAAATTACGTATTGCGTAGGCGTTTGCGCCATCTGTATGCGTTATATCAGCAGTCCATACAAAAGCTTTCCCTAACGGATCAAATATATTCATTCGTCCATTCAATCCCGCATACCCATTGCCCTCGACATTTGTGGAATTGAAACGGTAAGACGAATCAGAGGAACTGTTAGAAGTGCCTAAAGCACCTCCAGCCGTTACTTCTCTAACCCCCCAAGTGTAAAGAGTGTTAAGCCATGTAGAGCCGCCATCGTTTGATATTTGCGCTCTTAAATTAGTGCCGCCAGCGGAAGGCACTAGTCTTTGAAACTCAACGATGTACTCATCATAAGTTGCATCGAACACGTTTGTAAAATCAAGCGATGAACTGCTAGACGCTGTTTGTGTTGAGATAAGAGTTAAACCACCGCCTCCAGAAGATCCGGGCAATGTCAGTGCGTCAGTCAATGTACCGTTAACCATTGTCCGCAGGATTAATTTCGCGTCTTCTGAACCGTCAGTAGCGTCAGTGATTTGTGCAACAAGTTCAGCGTAGGCTATCCTGTTCCCTGCTGAATCGTTACCTTCAAACAACACACTGCCGATATAATCATTAGCAGCAGGTGACGCTGAGTCCCTGTATATTTTGACTGTCGGCCCTGCTGTGGCGTCGGTACTGTCTCCTGAAACCTCAATACCGCCGTCTGATAAAAACTTTATCCTGTTCCCCGTCGCTTCCTTATTTGAAAAAGTAACACCTTCCTTGATAATCCATCGTCCTGTACCGATCGAAACATCGGAAGCAAGTTTGTAGGTTCCTTCAGGAATGATAATATCAACGCCAAATGCTGCGGCATTTGTAAACGCTGTAACCGAATCGTTTGTGTCAGTGTCATCTGCGCCAAAGTCCAAAACAGACAAATCATCAATATCTGTTCTCTTCCAACGTCCTACAGTAACCCCTGTCGCTTTAACGATTGTCCCGTCATTGTCTGCAGAACTGCTGTCGCTGTTATCCCAATACCAAACGCCGCCTCCTTTGCCTACAGTAGTGTGGCCACGAACAAGTACAGTCTTTTTATCGTCAGTATAAACCCCGCCGTCGATCTGGCGAAGGTCCGCAAGTGTATCAACTGATATGTTATAGCCGTAGTCCTTGCAAAGACTCATAGTTTAAACCCCGCGCACAGAATACCTGAAGGCAACTGCTTATAGCTGTACGTGTTGGTGACCTTGATCTTGCCGTCCAGCACCATGTTAAAGATATCCTTCGAGCCAAGTCCCTCGTAGAGAAACAACAACCGATGCGTCTCACGCGGATCGAGCATTACGACCTTCTCGCCTTTCTGCAACGGCGAATGGTGCCAGGGGTGCGGCTCCAGTTCGCAATCGGCATGCTTGAGTTTAAAATCAGGCTCAATGTGCGTGCGCGGACCATTGCGCACCTGGTCGAGTATGTCCTGCGCCTTTTTAACATCACCACTGCGCACCAGGTGCAGGTAGTACTCGCGCACTTCTTTAACACCGAGCTCGGCCTCGATCTCACTGACCTCGAGCTTGCCGTGAATACACGTCGGCCCGTTATTGTGCCAGGTCGCATCCGGCGCCACGCAGGCCGCTATGATCTTCTTGTCTTTAATTTTTAAATAAACGAACAAGTGCCAATGGTCGTTTGTCTCGGGATCGCCGTAGGGTGGCGAGGATTGAATGTAGCGTTCGTCGACATAAAACGTCTCGTTTGAACCACTGTCATTACCAAGCCCAAGCACACCCGCTGCGGTGTTGCCTGCACCAAACTGTATTCCATCGCGCGCAGATGAACTAGTGCTGCTACACGTATACATTGAGTACGTGCCGCCAGTCAAAGTCAAAGAGCCTGTTGAGCCATTTACAATATTAACACTGCTGCTCGCCGTCGCGGTCTTGATCTCAGCCTGGCCCACGGAACTGGCGCGCATACAAGCCTGCGTTACCGCCTCGCTGCCTGATGCCTGCTCGAGCGCTGCAGTCTGCACGCGGTAACTGCTGGCGGTCGCATCCCCTTCGACGATTGCCAGCGGGTTTTTGTAAAACGCGTTCGCAAGATTGGTGTTAAGCGGGCTTTCCGGATCCAGCTCACTGTCTGCGACGGTTGTAAACGTATAGGGCATATCAGCCTATAACCTCTCGTATCGATCTTAAAATCGGCTTACTGCAGACCACCCTATAGCGTTCGCAAAAACGCTTGGCATCCGGCGCGATCTGCATAAAGCCTTTAAAATAAGCGCACCCGACACAACCTGACTGCACATAGACTTCAGCGAAGCCCTGCTGCAGCGGACAGGGCACAATGGCGCTGCCTGGCACCTCTACATTATAGTGCGTTTCTGGACGTTTTTGTTTCATGTCTTACCTTTTTAAATTATTTTGTAAGCCGGTTCACCGTCTGAAAACACGTTACTGTTCGGCGCGATAAACCCATAACGCGCACGATTCGCCGCGGTCTCGCTCGAGTAATCGCCTATGCTGTTGGGCGCAATAAAACAGTAACGGCCCGTGTAATTCGACTCGAGAGCCGTGTACTCGTACTCTGCACCTTGTCTAACTTCTTTACGCTGTGTTATTTCAAAACGCACAGTTGCAGGCTGCCCGTACTCGTCAGTCAATTGCGCTGTCTTGACGTCGATCAGATCGCCGACGTCATAGTCATCTTTAGCCGACAGGCGAAACGTGATCAACCGCGGCGGCTCAGAGAACCGGTTCAGCGTGCGGCCCGCCAGGGCGCCAGCCAGAGCTGTGTTGTTAGCATCGAGCCAGTCGGTATTGATGCGCTTGACCGCCCGGCCATTAGCATTATCGCTGGCCGACGCGCTGTCTACGCTGATCTGCGTAATGTGGTAGTTTTTAAACTCGTCGTTATCGAGTGGGTTGCGTTTAGCGAAATTGACCCAGACTTCGCTCACACGTCTGGCGTCGTCACGCTTGATTTTAATACTGTCGCGCACAAAGTGGTTGGTATCGTCGAGCACTTTCAACGGCAGATTCGCAACTGGCGGCGAGATGCTGATGAGCTTGACCTGGGCATCGACCTGGTGCCAAAACAGATTCACATAGCCAACTTCGACAAGCTGGTCGAGCAGCTTACGTACACTGGTGGGTTGGTGGATCGTGCGCGTGAAATTGTGCGTCTGCAGCCAAAGCTGTTTTTCCGTGTCCCAAAGGTCCGGACTGGTCGTCGAGTTGTTATAGGGCAGGTAAGCGTCATCGAGGCCTGCCTCGTTTTTTAAAAGATCGTAGATGATATCGACGATATTGACATTATTGTAGACCTTGCAAAGCTGCACCGTGTCGCCGGCAGAGTGGCTTTCGGCAGTTGTGTTGACTGTCGCACGTGTGACGCCTGTCAGCGTATCGCCCGATACGCCAGTGTAGTCGATCAGCTCCTTGCCTATACGCACGCGAGATCCACCGACATACTCGCTGCCCTGCCCCGTCTGCAACGTCAGTGTAGTTGTCGACGTATCCATATCAGCGGCAAGCTTGCCGGAGCTGGCCGCCGGCACCTGCACTTTATCAAAATTAGTTTGTGCAAGAATGTCTTTGCCGGTTATCGTTACAAGGCCCTTACTGTTTGGGCCCTGTATGTCGGTAATGACAAACGTGCGCTTCTCAAACGCCTCGCAATCAAACGGCTCACTGTAATAGCCGGTGTAGACTATCAAAATACGGTCCTTGTAGTACTTGTTACGCGCGAGAAACTTGGTCCAGAATGTGCCCTGTGTTTCCGGCGTATAGCTGCGGCCAGACACGTACGGGTCAACACCGCGATCGTGGTGGCGGAAGTCTTGAAACGTCAACGTGACGCTGCCAAGCGAGCCAATGCCCTTACCTGGTTCGATCGCCGTTGCTTTGAAAGTAGGGCTGCCTACCATGCACGGATAAAAAACGTTACAGCCTGCAATGGCAGGCAGTTTCGCAGTCGGTGAGCAAAAGAAGTACGGCTTGCAGCCTTTGCGATAGTTCGTCTTGTCCTGGCAGGTTGCAAACGTCTTGAAACAGCGCAGCGCAGCGGGCTGTACAGGGCTCGGCTGACATGGCGCAACGTTGTATTCCTCGAGACACGTGTCCATTTGCAATTCAACAAACGTAATCGGCTGTTTGCCAGGCTTTTTTCGATTCGTCTCGAGGCTCATTTTGTCACTCCAACACACGGTAATTTAAAAGTCATGTGCAAGCCGGACTCATGCGTTGGCGGCGGTGGCGGGCCATCGATGTGCGCGTAGACTGTTTCATTGATATAGTTCGTGGTATCCCAGCAAAACAGAAACGGTTTCTCAATCGCGTGATCGAGGAACGGTTTTAAAGTCGAGCGGACATAGGTCGGATCCAGGACACCTGGCTGGGCAATCTCGAACTTCTCACCCTTCGCGATCAGCGTACTACCAAGCAGCAGGCCGCCGATGCTTTCTTGATTTTGGACATTGTAATTATACGTCATGTTTGGAATCGGGAATCCAGGCTGCATGCCGTAGGGCAAATCGAGCCTGGCGCCGCACATGAGCTGCGCTATCTGGCCAAGCGTCTGGCCGGCAGGCACGTTAAAATTAAAACGGTACTTGGTACGGTTCTGCTGCGTGAACACACCGAATATAATGTTGTCGTTGCTTGGCGTGGCGGCCTGTACGACCTGCCAGGCTGAGCCGTCCCAGTATTCAAACGAGTACGGGTGGCCGTCGGTACCCAACGTGTGACCGACAATGCCAAAGTAGTCGCACGCCTGGTTCGATGCGAATGACACCTCAAACGTTGCAGGGCCTGTTGCTGACGGTTTCCAAGCATCATACAGCCACCAATCATAGGCATTGGCCGCATCAAAGTTTGTGGCGGCGCTCGAGGCCGTGACAGTCGCGCTGCTGTCTGTAAAGAGGTTGTTATACGCAATCGTTGCTGCCATCACTATGCCGCCGCGTAATTAAAATCCTTACCGCTATCCGCCAGCTCCTCGTTGATGTCCTCGATCAGCATGCGGATCGTGTCGGTCGATTTGTAGCGCTCATCGCCCAGGTTGATCAGGATCGTCTTAGGCCGTTGCTGCAGGTTTGTCGGAATCTTGTTGATAGCGTTGGTCGCTGCATTTAAATTCGGTGCCGAAGCCGCACCGCCACCGCCGCCTGCGCTGCTCTTGCCGTATTTCATCGACTTGATCTGCGCAATGCGAATCAGCGACATGCCCCAAGACAATGCCGCGAAGATCGGACCAAGCGGAATGCCGAAGCGCATCGATCTTGCAGCGCCTTCCATACCCGACAGCACGGCCTGGCTGATCGCGCCGATCTGGCTTAGGCGAAACGTCTTCTTGTCCGTAACTTGAATCATTGACATCATCGAAGACAACTCACCCAGCATAGAACGCGCTTTCTCACGACGCGTGAGTTTTTGAAACTGCATGCGCTGCCATTCGCCCTTGTTGACTATCTGCGTCAAGTTTTCCTGGTGCCGGCGCTCGAGGTCTTCGAGTAAGAGCTTGGCGGATTGTTCATCTAACAGCCCACGTTCAAAGTTTTGCTGAATGATTTGTTTACGTCGCTCGTTAGCTTGTACCTCAATCATTTCACGCGACATCAGATATTGCCTGACGCTGTCGAGTTGCGACGCCAAGCGCTGGTTCAGCGCGTCGTTCTTTTTCGCCGCCGCAGCGCCTTTTTTAGGATCGGGCAAGTTGCCCGTCGCTACATCAAACACCCGATTCCTTAAACTCTCTGGCATCTTACTTTCAGATTGTTTTGCAGCAGGGCCGAAAACTATCTCCTGCTGCAATTTATTGACCTGCTCCATCTGCTTGCGCAGTGATCTATACCTATCGTCAACAGCTTTGATACGTTTAGCTATCAACTCCATGCCGCCCTTCTGATTTTGCACAGCAGGTGTAGAAGCAAGCCTGACCAACTCGTCACGTTTACGACGTAATGCCTCGGCTCTTTTTATCAGTGAGTCAAAATCAGAAGTCAACGACTTTACACGCAATGAGTTTATTTGTTGTTTTATAGCTGCAAACGCATCGCGATATGCCTTAACCATCCTGCCGAGAAAACGGATAACAGTAATAAGCGCCTCACCAAGTTCAGCAAGCACTTTACGATTACGGCTTATGGCCTGGGAAAACTCAATGATGCTTGGAGTCAGTTTGTGTATTACCTCAGCCCAGACTTTACGCATCTGGAACCCGACAATAGCCAACTCATCTTTAGTCTTGGCCATCGACAACACAAGCTTATTGCTCAAAATAATATCGAGTTTCTCGGCTTGGTCAGATAGGTTTTTAAAATCACCTACGCCATTTTGAAAAATCTTTAACAGTCGAGTTGAAGAAAACGCCGCATCGACAAACGCGCCACGTGAACGCTTGTCCATCTGCCCAAGCTTGGCAATGTATAGATCAAGCGCTTCGGTTGTGTCTTTAGTATTTTTAAGCTGCTCGAGAAATGCGGTATTGTTGATCTTCAAGAACCCATAAAGCGCACCAGTCTTCTCGCGTAATTTCGATATCCGTTTTTCAAAATTACCGAGCGACTTCGCGATCTCTTCTGCCGTCACGCCGGACTGGTTACCGACGAAATTCCACTTTTGCTGCGCTTCTGCAGACAAATTTGAAAGCCTGCGCGCCTTGTCGATCGCATCGGCGTAATCAAGAATGGATTGTACAGACAGACCAATGCCAGACGCACCGGCCAGCCCGACCAAGGCGCCCTTAAGACTGAACACTGATTTTTTAAGACGATTGATAGAGCCGCGAACAGCGTTGAACGCTTTCGCTGTTTTATTCTTGGCCCCAATCTCAACCTTGATATCTTTACTCATCGCCGCCGCCTGGCTTCCTCGTAGTGTTTAGCCTCGATCTTTGCAAGCCATGTCTCGATCACCTGCATCGCGTCGAGATAACAATTAGGCTGCTCCATCGCGCCGCCGCGGAATGGCAACAACCCTTTTTTATAGTGCCCGTACAACTTCAACATCAACGCCGAAAATTTAGTAATCATCGGCAACAAACAAGTGTTATACGATTCATCCAGCCCGTCGATCGCGAACATCTTGACCGGCGCAGGCCCGTTGCTACCTGGTAGTTTCCCCTCGCTGTCACAATGTCGATGCTGGCACGTGCTGCAATTAAACGCCGTGTCTTCTGTCGAGACCACGACAGCGATTATGAGTTTTTTTCCTGATCCTCCGACAGCTCCGAACGCGATATGATCTCGGTTGCAATCTCGCCAAGCAATGAGGCCGGTAGTTTCTCGAGATTGGCAAGCGAGAACGGCATCGCTGTGCCGTTGCTACGTTGCACATTACGCCAACCCACCACGCCGTACCGCAACGCCATAACGATCTGCTCATTATCGAGCTGCGGCTCGCCGTTCTTGTCGATATACGCAGAGTTTAAAACTTCAAGATAGCGCAGCTGCGAAAGCGGGCGGATTTTAAACTGTGGCGGCTCGCTGTCTTCTTCGAACCCTGCCGGCGTAAACCACTCGGGCCCAAGCGACTCAATTATTTTCAGAGGCATTGTTTCACCTATCTAGTTTTGAAATTAATTAAATACCAGGCTGAACTCGTCATCTCCTGAGTTGATCTCAGCACCGAAACTGATGTCATAAGTCAAGATACCATCCCGGTCCCCTTCACCAATGTCACGATACGAAACCTTAGGTAACGTCACCGAGTAGCGATTATACTGCGTACCGCCGATCGTGCCGGACGCTAACGACATCTGCTTACCTGATCGCAAATCGGCGTCAAACGGCTCTGTTGCAACCAACTCGCGCTCAGGATCGAAACTACCGGCGACATCACGCGATTTAATAATGATCGGCCCATACCCTTCTGACCCGCTCAGATCCTCAGTCTGAACAATCTCATTGTTTAAATCCCAGCTGATCCCGGACACAGTAACTGATGTACCGCCAATCACCACACTACCGTTGATACAGACAGGTGGTACAACAGAATCGTAGGACGGTGTCGGCAACGACGCATCAGAAAGCGTGGTCACATGGCCAAACAGCGATATACTGACTTTACCGATCTCGCCGTTTTTAATGTTGAATGACGCGTTACCGCGCGCGCCGGTCATCTTGCGAAGCAGCCCGTCTTGATAAAAATAGACGGTCGCTGACTTGTGTGCGGCTGCAGCGGCTGAAACCGGTTTGTACGTAACAGATTCTGAACCGCCGGTTGTATCGAGTGTCGATGAGATACCGCAGGCCTGCAGCACTGCGTCGATCTCGGGCTTGACTGAAGCGCTGTATGTCGCGCCTGCGCCTTTCAACTCAACGTCAAACGTAATCGTACCGTTCGTACCGCCATAGACTTGCGCGAGTTGGTCTTGAGTCGTGCGGATCGCCGGGCGCTCAACCATGCGCAACCCTTCGTTACTGTACGCCAGATTCTCAACCATCAAAGAATCGGCGCTGGCTGACGGGTTCGCATCGGTGTCGTAAGTCGATTCAAGTTTGAGCAGAATTACCTGCCTGTTTATTAATAGACTTCCCATCGTCACTTACCTTTCTGTTTGTTACCGGTCTTTACCGGTTTATTACCGGTCTCGACCGTTGAGCTGCCGGGTTTGCCAGGATTACATGGGATCTTCGGTTTGTCTGACATAGTTAAAATACCTACTGCGTTGGATCATTGTAGCTGCGACGGTAATGCACTGTAAAAATACCTGTACACTGTGCTGCGCGCATGTCTGATTCATCCGTCATAATCGGCGCCTGCCAGCCCTGTTCGTCCGTGTCGATGACATAACTCAGCCCTAACGTACGGTCCTGGAGCATCGCGACAATCACTTCAGCTTTAATTAAATTCAGCCGTGTATCGATCGCTGTACTTTTCACATGCGCCGTGACCTGGACCTCAAGCACATGATCGCGAAACGCGATGTTACCATCACCGGCCTGGTCGATCGGCGCATCAGCGCCCATCTGAATAGTCAACGCGTCGCGTACCGTATCTGCAAAATTATAAACCCTGGCACGCTGCACATTACTACCCGTCGTCGCAAGCCCGGTGAGCCTGGCCTTGACCGCCTCGAGAATATGCTCAGCACGGTGCAAACTGCTCATGCGTCAAGCTCCAAGATCACTAACGTCAAACCAAAGCCGTTCGGCTCCAGCCCTCGAACCGTATACGCTGTACCGTCGACCGTCACCGCATCACCGTGGGCAATCCCACTCACGTTACTGTCCGCAACAATCAAATGCGGTACGCTGGACTCCATGCCTTGCGCATCAATGTAGTAATCACTGAACACCGCGGTAAGCGGGTTGCCTTTCCACGTTACCACTGCCTCCTTTGCAAACGGGCTGCCCGCTATTACCGCCTTGATATCATTGGCAATCGCCATTACCCACTACGCCGCGGCCTGCTTCGCCCGCGTTTTTTCGGCGCTGGCTCGTCTGCAGGTGACTCGTCGTCATCGTCGAGCAACCCGTCTAGCTCATCACCATCATCGACAGGTCCAACGTCTTCAGGCTCAGGTGCGGCTACATGCAGCTCAGCCTTACCGTAGCTTACAAGCAGCAGCGCATCCTGTTCCGGCAGCTTCACTACCTGACCGACCTTCAACGGCCTGCTGCCAACCTGAGTACCACGCAGTATTTTAATTTTAACGTGTTTCATATCAGACCACCCTGTTGCCCATCAACGCAACGACGCCGATCGGCGTACCGTTGGCGTGAGAGCCTGTAGCACGTACAACAGTACGTACATAACGTTTACTGCCCCGATACTCGCCGACGTAAACAGTCTGGTCCTTGGTGTTCGCATCGATCTTCGCATAGGTACCAGTGTTGTTCGTACCGGATACCGGATTCTCGATGTCAGCATCAGCAACCGCAGTCCAAGTTGAGTTATCCGCAGACTCCTGCAACTCGAGCTCGAAATAGGCAGAACCACCGAGTGTGTCGCCCGTCGCGCCGACAACAGCATAGAACGCCACACCCTCTTTGTTCTGTAGATCAACCGACGCGCCATTGGTAGTCGTCTTAATCACCGCAGTCTCAAGCGCCAACACGTTTGAAAGATACTTCGGAATGTTTTTACTTACCATTACCATTTTTAAAATCTCCAAGAGTGACGCGGCTGCATCACACAGCCGCGTTATTGATTAAGCGTTTTTGGAGTAGCTCGCGCCGTGACGCACGCCGACATCGGCATCCTGGAACGCTCGCAACACAATACCGCCAGACTTGGCCTTGGTAGCCCGGTCGACAGTGATGTCGAGCACACCCCACATGGCCAGGATCGTATCGGCGAAGTTGCCGAACAGGATCGTATTGGTCGGCAACTGCGTAGTGCGCAGCACGTCGTAGCCATTAACCTGGTTGTTCTCCATGACATACCTGCCGCTACCAGAATCCTTGGACTTAACTTTCATATTGCCGACAACAGCCGGGCGAGTAATGTAGTAAAGCGTACCGACATCGGCGTTGGCCTCAGCCACGTCTGTTTCAAACGCAACGGCTTCGGCCCAGGTCGGATCACCCGCACTTGAAATAGTAACGGTACCGACACCGGTAGTATTTAAAATACCAGTCGGCTGGTTGGCCGCGCCTGAGCCATTCAAAATACCGATATCGATAGCCAGCGCAATACCGCGCTCGATGTCCATCCGCACGAAGTTCTCAGCATCGAGCGAAGATTGCTTGAGAAGAGACCGGGTGATCGGCACACCACCACCGATGATGCGCGGGGTCAGTGTCAGCATGCCGGTCTTGATATCGGTGTCCGCCTGGTCATCATCCTCGCCCAACCAACCAAACGCGGCGTTGATAGTCTTGCGCGGAATCTCGACGTTACCGACAAGACCACCCATCGTAACCACGCCGGCGCGTAACGCAACACTGCGCGGACGCAATGTGTCGATGAGCTGGTTACCCATGTATTGAGTATCGACCAGGTCAGCTTGATCGATGGTGTTCATCGGCGGAGTAGCGCGCTGACTGTCAGTGTTCCAGTCGCGCTGAATTTCCCAGGGTACGAACAACCCGCGTGCGCTGCGCCCGATCTGATCTTCGAGCGCTTCGCTGCACTCGTATTCAAACTCGGCACCTTTCCAGTCCTTGCGCGCCAGCGCCCGGACCGCGTTGAACAGCGAGTAGCGTTTGACTTCGCGCTGCGTCAGCCCAAGCTGCGTGATAGGTTCGGAGCGTTGCGACTCGTCAGACAGCTTTTCGATGATCAGCCGGTTGAAGTCTTCAACCGATTTACTGTCATCGATAAACCGCTGCGCCTCATCGGCCAGGTCGAACTTCTCGCCGAGCACTAGCAACTCACGAACCCGTGCACGTTCCGCCTGGCGCGCATTCTCACGCTCGAGATTCACATCAATAACCGGCTCTTTCTTCTTGTCCGGCTCGGTTGTCTTTTGCTTGTCAGGCATTGTTCTTTCCTCATAAATTACAAATTGATTGGTAGCAGGCGCGTTTTCACGCCCAACCTTGGCGCCCGTATCGGCGGGCATGGCAACGATACTGATCTCGAGCGGCTCCCAATCTGTAACCCGGTAAACAGTGCTAACTGTGTCATCGTCTGCATTCTCAACAATGGACTCATAGACACGATAGCCGACTGAAACGGATTTACGAATGCCGTCTTTGATATCGTTAAAAATCTCTGTAGCACGCGCCGAATTGCCAAACCGCAACACCGCGCGTCCTTTCGAACCATCGACACTGACGCTCTCGACAGTACCAACGTGCTCGTCTGAAAAATGATTGACAAGAACAGGACCGGCATCGATTATCCGATCAAGCCTCACATTATCCTGCCCATGCATCAGCACTTCAGTACCATACCACATCCGCACCGGCGCGTCGGTACTGAACACGACCTCAACTGTTCGCGCCTCGTCATCGATGTGCGCATCGCGCAAACTGATGTCGCGAAACTCAACCGGCGCATCAAGCGTCTTCTTGACCGCCAGGCTCGTCTTGTTCTGACTCATCGCTCATGTCCTCTTTATCGTCATTCATAGCAGATTCTGCGCTGGTGTCAACAACTTGTTGCGTCGACAAACCCAACTCCTGCATCCGCTCGAGCTCGTTTTTACGCTCGAGCCAAACCTGTTCGGGATCGTCACCGCGCTCACGAATCACGCGCGTCACCGTCGTCATGTTACGATCAATCGCTTTAATACTGGCGTCGATGTCTTTCTGCGGATCCACCCACGGCCAGCGCCGGCCTTGGAACCGCACCTGCTTATACTTGTCCGCGGCGAACGCCGGCAACGCGCTGCCTTTAACTTTTAAAGTCCCGATACCGAGCTGGATCTCTAGCCATTCATCATAGAGCGGTTGCATGATGTCTTCAATCAACCGGTCCTGCAGCAGCTTCCAAATCTCGCGCTCATCAATCGCAGATGCGCGCAAGCTGGTATAGTTGACGCCCTCGTAATCGTTGGCCAATGTGTTATAACCTACGTTTAAACCCGCCGCCATGCCACGCAGGCAGATTTTCATAAACTGCGCGTGGTCCGTATTCGGATAGCGCGGGTTCCACTCAACCAGCTCGGCGTCACCTGCAACCTGACCCATCACACCGGGTTCAGCCTCATCGATTATCGCGCCGTCCTCGTCGATGTCATCGCCCAGGTACTGATCACCCGTCGGTGTCTTCCACCAGCCGAGCTTGCTCGCACCGATCCTAGCCGCCACCACGGCAGCGTCTTCGTACCCATCGAGCATACCAGAGCGCATCAGCGCTGTCGCGATTAACGGAATCCCGCGCGTTTGATTCGTAAATCGATTTTCGTAGCAGTGGATGATCTCGCCGGCATCGACGACAGTATAACGCCCATCGAGCGACAGCCCATGCTGCGTGCGCGTGTCGACATTTTTAAAATAATAGCGCACAGGCCGGCGGTACTTGTCGAGTTCCACGCCCATCCTGACCACGTTACCATTTCGCAGCGACTCGTTCAGCTCGACATCGAGCAGCGTCGAGTCAATTATCTCGACGCCGAACATGTATCGCGAGTGTTCGAACCCGCGATGCTTGCGTATGATCACCTCGCCATCGGTAGCCAAGCAGGACATAACGAGCCGCTGAAACTCACGATTACACAGCCTGCCTGACACATCGAAATTAGCTTTCTTAGACCAGTCCTTGTAGGCTTCCTCGACTGAAGCGTTGGCCAGTTTATCGAGCTTACCCTTGCGGTTTTTAATCTGCGCCTGGAGCACAATGCCAGTGCTGCCGACAACATTGCGCTGCAGCATGTTGACAAAATGCGCCACGTACTCATTGCTCATTACCTGCTGCCTGGCGCGGGCTTTGAGCACGTTGAGCTGGCGGTACAGAACAGGGTCGATCGACTCCGGTGCCGACACCCAAGACTCGGTGAACCGGTTCAGCTCGCCAGCAGCGAACGACCGGCGCCGTCTTGTCATTCTACGCATTTTCAAAATCGAAACCTTATTTTGCCTTTACCCGTCTCGCCCTTCTCGATCGCCTCGCGTTTTAAAATATTATTGTAGAGTCGCTGGTACTTGTCCCGCAACTCGAGCAGATCAGTAATGTTTGTCTTCGACAGCGCGAAACCCTCGATCGTGTAGCTCTGCTGATCCTCACTGGCCCGGTTCTCGATGACCGCCTCGATCGCATCGAGAACTTTTTTAACATGCGACCTGGCATCGTATGTCGACGCCGCGGCAAAATCGGCGATGACGGTCAAATGGCCTTCTGCGACCAGGTATTTATTCGTACCATCCGTAACCACTGCCTGCCAATGGTAGTCACCTGGCGTGTAACCTGCAGTCGTGGCCGCCGCGACCGACACCAGGTGGTCGTCGTTATCGTTCGTCGCGTTAAAACTAAATTTTGCAGTCGCGTTGATAAACGTGTAGGTCAGCGCCCAGCTACTGGCCGGGTAATGATTGAGCGCGCGCTTCCACTTCCACGTCAGTCCCTGCTGCGCTTCGCTCGGCTCGATGTCAGGTATGTCTGCTGTACTATCCACGGTGCTTTGTCACAAAGTTAGGTTTTTTACGATGCCGTTTGCGCTTTTTTAAAATGCGTTTCACCGGCGTATCAGGATCAACTATAGTTGTTGCCTGGCCGCGCTGCAACTTCTGCATGTAGTGCGCCTTGATTTTCTCGATGTTCGGATTGAGGATCTTATACGCTGCAAAGATGTAGTTGTTGATGTCCAAAACCTCATTGTTCTTTTGTTTCTTTTTGAGTACCCAACGCAGCACTTTTCTTCCGTTAACGATTGATACGACACGTTTTTCAGAAGTAAGTTGCTTAAAATAATCGAGCGAATTATCAGTCGAAAAGTGCATATAACCTGGCCCCGGATTTTTGATCGAAAGCCGCGCGTAAATCAGCTCTTTTGCCGTGTCGACACCGACACCGTACAAGTTGACTTTCTCCACGTTACTGCGCGTCGGCTTAGTTACCAATGGCCGCCCATAACCACCTATTCCTTTCAGCGCGTAGACGCGCCGACGCTCGTGCTTTTTACAAAACTTATAGGCTTCCGCGGTATGAAGTCCGCCTGTATCCACGCCGGCGGCGGCTATGCGCATCTCAAAACCAAGCGCGTGCGTGTAAGTCATCTCGAGAAAATCCTCGAGCTGCTCCCACACATCGGCCTCGGCGGGGCTGCCGTAGAACACCTCATAAGCCATCGACCAGTTTTCCTGCTCAAGGCCAAACGCTTTGACTTCGCATTCGATACGGTCCTTCTGCACGTCCACGCCGGCAATCAGGATCCACGCATCTTCCGGCACGGTAGGCCCGTACACTTCACGCCGCGCATAGAGTACCTCGGCCTTGATCGTCTCGCCCTTGTCTTTCCATACCTCGCCCAGACACGTATTGACCCATACCTGCAGTTTCTCCGGAAAACGCTTGGCGTTAACAAAATCGGTTGCGATCTTGCCAAACGTCACCCAGGGGCTGTACAGCTCGCTGATATGAAATCCGGCGATACCCCTAAACTCTTTCGTTGCAACCCACTTGCCAGCGCGCAACATCATCGGCTTGTCTTTGTCAGTAATCACGCACGCACATTCGGCGCAGACATAGACCGCCTCGTCCGGCTTGCCGTCCGGCCAATTGAGTTGTTTGAACTTGAGACGCTGGTACTCGCCGCAATGCAGGCAGGGCACGTGGTAGTAGCGTTTATCAGATTCCTCAAACGCATCGGTAATACGGCAGATACCCTCGACCGTCGGTGTCGAACACAAAAATATTTTTCGATTCCAGAAATTTTTAGTTCGCGCTTTGACAAGCCCAACCGGATCACCTTCAGTGCCGGCGGACAATGGGTAACGGCTTACCTCGTCGAGCAGCGCGATCCGCCGCGGCCTCGAGGCCAGGCCAGAAGGACTGTTAGCGCCGACCACCACCAGGCTGCCGCCCGGAAAGATTTTTTGTTGAATCGTATTGTCGCTGTCACGTGACTTGGCTTCCTTGATCAATGCCGACAGCTCGGGCATGTCGCGTATCATCGGCGCGAAACGGTCCTTACTCCAGTCTTTTGCCATCTCGACCGTCGGCTGGACCATGATCATCGGCCCCGGATCATGCTCGATGAAATACGCCGCGATGTTGTTGATCGTCTCGGTACCGCCTACTTGCGAGGATTTGACAAACACTGTCTGCTCAGTGTCTGCATCAGACATCGTATCCATAATTTCGCGCAAGTATGGCGTGCGGTCCGTACGCCAGCGACCAGGTTCAGGCGAGATGCTACGACTTAGAATCCTTTTTGCGTCGGCCCACGCGCTTACGCTTAGTCGTTTTGGCGGGCGTATCGCGCTTTGAAACTTTGAGACCACATAGCTTATCTGTGTCGGCGTCGGCGAGTTCATTCAGTACCTCGATAAACAATTCTTCCAGCTCGGCTTTAACTTGCGGTATCGTCTTGCAACCAAAAACCAATGGCGCGGCACGAGTCGGTATCGTCATGATACGCGTTTTAAGCGCGAAAGCCATGTCAGTCCAAGCTTTTGCTACCGCTTCGACTTCGACAAGCTCTTTACGCATGACCTGGAGATCCAGCTCGACCTTGTCGGCGCGCAGCTTATCAAGCCTGGCCTTCTCCTGCTGCGGATTGTTGGCCTGGCCATACAGCAGCTGCAGTGCGGCACGCGGCTCGTACAGTTTGCAACGGTTGTTCTTCTCGACCGGCTCGAGGCCACCAAGACGCTTACGAATCGTTGCTGTGTCGAACCCGGTCAGCTCGGACAGCTGCGATGTTGTCAGTTTCGTGATTTTGTCTCGATGCGTAGGCATTTGATTTTAAAAGACTCTCTACTACGTGACTATATTTTGTTCAGAACTAGGCAAAAACCGCAAGCATCCGCACCCACGCCTAAGCCTCTCTGGGAAGGACCCGCCGCTTTGCAGTAGGTAGGTACTACCGAACACCTGAAATCGCCTGATATGGGCTGTCCTGCAGCGACGTAAGGAATCGCGCAATAGACCAACGCCAAAAACAGCTTTCTCTTTGTACTCAACATCACATACCTACCGTTATGTTCGACTCTACTTTAACTTCGAAATGTAGAATTTTAAATTACGTTCAAACTCACGCGGGAAACGCTTTAAAATCTCCCTGCGCAACACACCCTGCCGGTAGAACTTTTTAAACAAGTGGCGAACCGACGGCCCGCGTAACGCCTTAAGCTTTGCCGTGCGCTTCGGCCCAGTACGTGCAAAGACGAGAAGCTTACCACTGGTTTGACCACGTCCAATGAACGCACCTTTGTACTCTTTGTTGCGCTGCCACGCCGAAGACTTAACACCCTTGAAACGATAGTTACCTTTGCGATCGCGTTTCCGAAACGCTTTAGGGTTACGCTTACTTGGTGCCACCCACTCAATCAAATTCTCAACGCCAGGTCTTGCCCTAACGATAACAAACATGGAGGTATTGTTTGGTCTTGCCATCGCAGCAACAAACAACTTACGTTTGATCCGCTGCCTATTAAGCCTGGATACTTGCGTTATCTGCTTAACGATAACATTCAACGACGGCTGCGTAATACGATTCAGCGTACGCGCCATTGCCTTCGGTATCACAACACGTTCAGCACGCGACAGATACCGCGTTGCTTCGCGCACATGTATTTTTAAATCTATCGAGAAGTATCCGCTCATGCCAGCAGTATAGCACAACGATAACAGCCTGAATGGCCGGGTGTTTGTTGTCTGCGATCGAAGTATCGTATCGCGTTGTATCGTATTGTATCTTGTTATCGCACCTCCTATCCCCGCACTATATACTTACTTACTTATTACTCTTCTTCTTCTTCTTCTTCTTCTTAAAGGGGATACATAGATACAGAACAGATATATGCTGTAAAAATAGGGGTCAGACGCGTATCACAATAGCGATACGATACGATACTTTAAAACAAAAGCGAAACATAGTGTTTTAGCCCTGCCATGCTTGCAAAGCTAGATCAATTAAGGATTTGCAGTATACGCTATCGACACCGTTACGCCATTTGTTGCTGTAAATTTAGGACCGGCCATTTTTAGGTGGTTCTAAATTTTGGCCTTTTTCGCTGAAATTTTAAAAACTGCTGTATGGAAATAAAACTACGTTTTGTATTTTGGTCTTTTTTAGCATGTTCCAAAAAATAGTTGCGAAAAGGTGGTTCTAAATTTTGAAGAGGTGGTTCTAAATTTTTTTAAAAAAATAAATTTTATGTTTTGAATACAGCTACATATCTTACTTTTTGTTTATTCGTTGTACATCGTCGATCATGAAATGCTAATACAAGTTTCTGTATCGACGTCATCTGCTATAGTTAGAAGGGCACGCTGTATCGTTTATTTTGGGAGATTCGCAACATGATCGACAACACAAATCAAGACCTGGAGCGCTCCGGCCTCAATCATTCACGCATTCGCGCAAGACTCAAGTTCAAAACACTCGCCAAGCAAGACATCAAGAAAATTCTCAAAGACTTCGATGATGTCGACAAGATTCGTTTCTGTTATAAGATTCCTTACTTCGACGTCGACGGAAAAGAAACAAAGTATTTTCGTATACGGCTCTTTCGTGAAGAGCAAAGCGGTTTTGACAAACAGCACAAAGCAAAATACTGGCAGCCGGCAGGCACGCCACCTGCAGCGTTTTTTCCGCGCACGTTAATCAAACCAACCTGGCGCCAGGTGATCGAAGATCCTGACGTCGATATCTATATCACAGAAGGCGAGAAGAAAGCCGCGGCGGCCTGTCATTACGGTCTTGCCTGCATCGCGCTCGGTGGCGTGTGGTCGTTTCAATCGAAAAAACTCGGTACCAATCTCATCAAAGACCTGGCGCAGATCAACTGGCGCGCGCGCAATGTCTATATAGTTTTTGACAATGACCTGCAGAACAACGAGCAAGTACGAAAAGCGCAGCATCGTTTGAGTCGCCGCCTGGCAGAACAAGGTGCGATGGTCTACACGGTACAGCTCCCGCCATCAGATAAGAAAATAGGATTAGACGACTACCTGCTCGAGCATAGTATCGATGAGTTCAAAGAGCTGCCGACGATCGAATATAAAGAATCGATTGCGTTACACGAGCTCAATGCGCGCTGCGCCTATATATACAGTCTTTGCTCGTTCTACGATCTGCAGTACAAAGACATCATGTCATTGACACAAGCTAAGGCGCGCTACGACAATGTCGTCATTGAGCGTGTCGAAGAGACTAAGAACGGCGAGAAAATCAAACGGCTTAAAGTGTTCGACGAGTGGCTGGCCTGGGCCGCGCGGCGTGAGTATAAAGATTTTATCTACCAGCCAGGTGGACCGGCTGAGATCGGCGACCGCATCAACACCTGGCCGGGCTACCCGTTCAAGCCAAAGCGCGGCAGCATTAAGCCGTTTTTAAAAATGCTCGACCACATGTTCAAGAACGACCACGATAACTTTCGCCAGTGGTTTCTGCAGTGGCTTGCCTATCCGCTGCAACACCCTGGTACTAAACTCTACACCGCTGTCGTTCTCTGGTCGATCGGCACCGGCACCGGTAAGACCTACTTAGGTAAGATCATGGGCAAAATATACGGCGAGAACTTTACCGAGATAGGGCAGGACGAGTTATATAGCAAGTACAACTACTGGGCCAAAGACAAGCAGTTCGCGCTCGGCGATGAGATAACCGGGACGATGAAACGCGAGCACGCCGACAATATCAAGAACATGATCACGCGTGAAACACTGTGGATCGATGAGAAATACATCCCGCAATACTCGGTACGGTCGTGTCTCAACTATCTTTTCACTTCGAACCACCCTGACGCGTTTTTGATAGAACGTTATGATAGAAGGTTTGCAGTCTACGAGGTCAATAACGACAAACTACCGCCATCACTGACTAAAGAGCTTCGCCGCTGGGTTGCCGCGTCCGGACCAAGCGCGCTGTTTCATTATATGCTCAACGAAGTCGACGTCTCGGCATTCGACCCGACCGCGCCAGCGATCATGACAGAGAGCAAACGCGACATGATCAACCTGTCATTGTCTGATGTCGATAGTTTCTGTGACCAGCTGCGCCATGATCCAGACAGCGCGCTGCTGCTCGGCGGCCATGTCGTTAAACGCGACCTGTTTACTGTCAGCGATCTAGTTAAAATCTACACGCAAAACGGCGAGCGCCAATGCACGCGCATTGCGATGTCCAAAGCACTAAGACGTGCGGGCTTCGTCATGCGCCAGATTCGCATCGGCACACACAGCGTTAAAAAACTGTGGGCAATTAAAAACAGTAAGCGCTGGGATAAAGCGTCGGCGTCGGACTGGCGTGACGAGTACAACAGCAACGTCGTTAAAATTGCAGCCGGTGTGCAAAAGCGGGAGCGGAAGTTTTGATACTGTAAAACCTGCTTTTGTGAGCCCATATATAAGTATATTTTTAAAAATCTTGGCACGCTTTCTGCTTGGATCCTTTTAAATTCCTGGCACACTTCCTGCTTAAAAACACATTAGTAAAATCTAATGCGAAAATAATTTTCAAGTTGTTGATTCTAAACTAATTATTTTTTAAAATAACACTTGATTTTATCAGCGTCCTGACCGATACTATAGTCAAGAGCGGCGCACGGGGCGCGGTAGCCATGCGGGATCTTAAGATCCCAGGCAGCTACCACCAGGCGCCAGGGATTACCGGTTACCCACTGGCCGGGATAGAAAATCAGCGTGGTGGCTGGGATAAGGCACCCGCCGACGGGCGGGAAAGAAAACCAGCGACGCGGCCGAAAAGCCGCCGCCGATTAGGCCGCTGTTGCGTCCTATCCAGCGGATTGTGGAGACACAGCGTTGGGCAGCAAGCTCGATCGGTGGGAGCGGGGGCAGTAGTCTCGGAGGGCGTAGGGCTCCAAAGAGGCGAAAAACCCGGGGTGCGGCGTAGCGAGTGCAGGCGCGGGTCGCAGCACCTAAAAGCAGTCCTGTACCTGCCCGTGACAGCCGGGCATTACAAATAGCTGTCACACTTTAACATGCCCTACGGCATCTTAAAGTGTATAACGTAATAGTGAAGGAGGTGGGCCCGATGGGAAGGGTAACCGCAAAACAATTAATCCGCGCCGCGGCGTCTGTTCGCGGCGCACAAGCCGCTGGCCTTGAGACCGAGGCCAGCAAACAAGCGCCTGCTCTCCTCGATCAGGCGTTCCAGGTGCTGGCGCGGTTGGAATCCCGTGCCAGCGAAGACGCGCTGTGCGACCGCGGTGGTCGTGCAGTCGCGCAGTATAAAAATTTTGCTGCGGCAGTCAAAGAGCTTACCGCGGCGCTCGGCGAGGCTGACAAGTCCGCCACTTCCCCTACCGCATCCGCGGCGCCTTCCAAATCTCTTTCCAAGGAGGCCTGCAATGGCTAAAACAGAAGTAGGCCTTTTCGACTGGCTCAACAACACGCCAACAGCAAAGCCTATCCGCCATCAGATCGTCAATTTGATGATCGAGGCCTGGGTACGCGACGGCGATGTAGATTGGCACTACATCGACAACGAGTTTGTCGATACGCGTCTTGAGCGCCGCAGCGTCATCACGCTGCAGCCTGAGCGTGTCCATGCGTACGGACGCGCGATCGATCAGATCAACCGCGACGCGGTAGTCAGTCACGGACTGTACTATATTCGCGAAGATGAGACCGACCCGGTCGAATCCGATCTGGTCATCGTTGCACGCCTGGCCGACTGGGCTGGCATCGTTCGCCCGCATATCATTTGTTGGGCGTTTTAAAACAAAGGAGGCACACAATGGTTATTAAACTGAGCGAGCTAACAATGACATCGTATAGCGGACAAATCAGTGAATTTTTTCGCGCGGATATACGCGAGAAGTTGAAGGACCTGAAAGACGGCGCAGTAACTCTGGAGATCGAGTATCTCCCTTTATCTGTCGAACGTCATCATAGGAGAGTTGGAGAGGCGCTTAGGGAAATTCGTAGCGTCCTCCTGGATCTTGGGCTAGAAGAAGTTACGATTAATATAGAGTTTGAAGAGTAATTTTAGGAGGCACACATGAGAATCTTAAATTTAACACAACACAAAGCCACGCCCGAGCAGATCAAACAGGGTGTGATGGATCTTCCTGAAGACGATTTTAAAGAGGTATGTCGTCTTCTCGATTTTAAAACTCTCCCGACTTCTAAGGAGGTTCAGCAACGCGCGCGGGAACTGTCTTTCAAAGCGCTGTATATAGCGGCTAATACGTCAGGTGTTTTCGAAAATACATTTTTCATCGACGCCGTCATGATAGGCGGCGCGCCTTGGCTGATGAGCGCGCTTGAGCGTGCGCTCGAGGCCCGAGGCTTGCCTTACGTCTACGGTTTTTCGTGCCGCGATTCGGTCGAGGAGCGCCAGGCGGACGGCAGCGTCGTCAAACGCAGCGTTTACCGACACGTCGGGTTTGTTGGGCTGGAGGATATCGACAATGGTTGAACCAACGATCGATATCACTACCACTGCCGGCCAGGTCGCAGGTCGGATGATCCTGGCTGAAAAAGGCTTGTTCCGCCTGATCGTCGCAGCATTCGGTGGCCGGGCGGATTGCGAGGGCTATGTGTTTGAGAGCAAGCCTGCCAGACCGCTAAAGGGTCGCGGACACAGCCGGCACGTATTCGACGTTGACGCATCAGGTTCTGCTCGGCGTTTTTACGAGGCCCTGCCGTTCGATCACAAAGACAAGATCAGCGAGCGCGGACGTCACGGCAGCTACACTTGGCGGTGCGTCATCTCTGACGAGGCCAAGCAGATTTGGGATATCTATGGGGCGTTTTTCTGATGGGTAGAGTCGTCGTTTTGTTCTTTAGGCTTATGACCGTCGGCGCAATGCTGATTGCAGCCGTGACGTTTGTAATTTTACTTGTAGCCATGACATGGACTGTTTTTAAATATTGAGGGGGTACAGAATGAAAATCAAAGACATCATCACATTTGTTGACTGGTTGATGATCGTCGGTACAGTTCTCGCGGCGCTGGTCGCAGGCCTGGCAACGATCGTCATCATCGACGTTTTTGCGATCGATCACAAACCGATGGGGTTTTTGGTCGAGACTATCTATAACTATTTGAGCCAGCCGCGGGGCTGGTAGGAGGCACAGCAATGATTAATACAGATTTTAATAGAGAGGCACGTAAAATGGGCGCGCATTGGGACTCAGTCGAGAAACGCTGGGGGCCACCTGAATTAATGCAGGACGAATTTGATCGTCTGTACAGTAGATATTATGACGATATGGTGGCGGTTGAGATCACGCTGTCTGATACGGATGTAACTAATGAAAAACTAGGACGTACAAACGTGATAACGTTTTACGGTTTTGTTATTGCGACCGCATTTGGTCGTGACAGCGGAGCGAAACTGTCGAACGGCGTTGCGGTGGTTAAAGGTGGGTTCACCAGCGGCGGCAGCATGAAGAATTTTTACTGCAAAATGGTAGGCGAAGAAGCGGTATTACGAATGCATCTGCCCCGCTGGCTGGCTGAGAAAACCGGTGCGAAGATGCTCCGCGCAGCAACTGATAAAGACAAACTACGAGCAGAACGTGACAGGTTGCTGAAGCGTCTTGCCCAGATCGAAAAAGAACTAGAGGAGGCACACCAATGATCTTCGAATCAACGATCAACCGCCGCAGCAAGATCAAAGACCTGCCGGACGACGGCAGTGACGATCGTTCCTACCTGCAGCACTGGTTTCTCGACAGTCGTTTTATCTATGCAACGACTGGAATCTACGCAGTCAGATTCCCGGTCGAGTTTAAAGAAGAACCGAACAAACCCGCCGACCTACCTGTCCAGGTGCCACACGCCGCGGTGCTGCAGGCGCAGAAAGAATGTTACAAGGATGTGCCGTTTCAGCTCCGGTTCGACGGCACTGACTGGGTGACCAGGTCAGGCACGAAGTTCCCACCGCCACCGCCTTGCGTCTATATGAGAGGAATCGTTGAGAAGCTCAACGAGGTATTTAACAAACTGAAAAAACCAAACCACGAGCTTGGACTGGACTACAAAGCGCTGCACAAACTCGCCAGCGCCGTAATACCGGGCCGTGAGTTTGAGCAAATGCGCATCGGGTTCAACGAGAAAAACGCGGCGCATTCGGTGTCGCATGTCGGCAGTCCTGTGCTCCAGGCCATTATCATGCCGATCAGGCTTTAAAAGGAGGCGAAACGATGCAGGTCAAAGTGAGCTATATCGACCGGCGCACAGAGGCGGCGGTCAATCGTTATTTTCACACGGCACTCGGCGCGTGGGCCTACAAGTGCCAGCTGGTTGTAACGCGTGAGGCGCGCAACATGCCGCGTATCTTTGCCGAGACGACTACTGGCTGGCAGGAGATACTCGACGATGTCTAAATCAATCGACTTCAACAGCCTGGACTTTTTAATTAAAAAGGTTCAGCGCGACCTCGAGGACGTGCGCTATCAGCTTATCTTGATGCGCGCGGCGATCGTTAAACTCGAGCTGCAACAGCAGCAGGAGGACAAAGGCAATGGTCAAGTTTCTGAGTAGCGACGGCAATCACGTCTCAAGCGCTTTCAACTCGTCGTATTTAAAAGCGCGGGAAGTGCTAGGCGCTTCTTATCTTGCAAGCCAGATCGCGCTGTTCTGGCGCGACGACAAGTTTAGTTTGGGAGAGAAAATCGTGCTGTACGACCCGGTGTGGTGGCTACAGCACGATGTGAACTACAGCAAACACGCTGTTTAGTTACCTCCATGTGTGCCCTTCCTATACGTGCGGCCCTCTCCCTGCGCACGTATAGGCTTTTTAAACCAGCGAGGACGCTATGACTTTAAAACAACTTGCGAACAAACTCGCACAGCTTGAGTTTAAACTCAAAACCAACAAGGCCCGCCAGGCCGAGATCGAGGAGCAGAACAAGGCGCTGCGCGCGCAGCAAGAGACGCTTAAACAAGAACTCTACGCGCGCATGAAGGCAGACGACGTGTTGATGCTCGAGACTGCTAAAGCGAAACTCAACGTGCACGACACCGACATCGTAACAGTGTCTGAATGGGACGACGTCTACAAATACATTGCGCGCACGAAGCGCTGGTTTATCCTGCAGCGCCGGTTGTCGCAAAAGGCCTGCCTGGAGTTGCTGGCCGACGGTAAAAAAATTCCGGGCACCGGGATTTTCACCAAGCAAGACATCAAGATCAAACTAATTTAAATAGGAGACTTTAAAATGCCACGTAAAAAAGTATCGAGTAAAAAAGACCTGGTTGCAATCTCTGAAGAGCTGCGTCAGCAGCTCGCCGAAGTCGCACAGCAGCAGGTCGAAGGCGTTGCGATCTACGAAAGCAACGTTATCAAGTACAAGCACGGCTATTTTGAGCTGAATGACAGCATTATCACGACATCGGATCCTGACGGCAAGTACGTCGACACGATCATTCTCGCCCACAAATTCGAGCGCGTCTATTACGATGGTCCTTATGTTGAAGGAGAGCAGACCCCGCCAGCCTGCTTCGCGCTGTCTGATACCGATCCTGAGATCAACGAGGCGCTGCGCCCATGCGAAGAATCAGTCGATGCGCAGCATAAAACCTGCGCCGGCTGTCCGCAGAATGAATACGGCACGAGCCAAACCGGCAAAGGTAAGGCCTGCTCGACGCGCGTACGCTTGTTGCTTGCGGAAGCCAACCAGTTCGCCGAAAACGAGCCCGGCAAGATATCGACGGCGGTTTTAAACATCCCGGTCACAAGCTACTCGCTCTACAAAAAGCACATCGGTGCTGTGGCCGGTGTACTCAAATTGCCGATCTTTGCAGTCGTGACCCGGATCCGTCTCGAGCGTACGGGCAGTTACGATCACCCGGCTTTTGAACTGGTCGCACCGCTCGAGTCAGGCGATTTGGTGCAGAAGGCGCTCGATATGTCCAACAGTGCCGGCAGCGCGCTGGACTACAAGTATAAGTCTGAAGACAAGGACTTCTCGGGGCCTGCCGGCAAGAAGAAGATCCCGGTCAAGAAAAAGAAGGCGCGCAAGAAGAGTGCGGTCAAGAAGAAAAAGACCGTTGCTAAGAAAAAATGGTGAGCGTCATGGAAGACAAGAAGCTCACTGATGTTGGCGTACTCAAGGATTGGGTGCGCCTGAATAAATACTTGCAGTACGCGCAGCTCGAGAACGTGCGCGATCTGATCGTGTACGAGGAGAACACCAAAAATCGGCTCTCATACCTGGTCCGTCTGTACCGGCGCTACTATATGCTGCTTTTAAAACGTAAACTGGAGGAGCTGCGCAATGGCTGATGTCGTCATCGATTTTGAGACTGCTGCGATTGACCCGGCATCGCCGCTGCCGCCGCGCCCTGTTGGCGTTGCGATTTTAAAAAACGGCAGAGCGCAGTATTGGGCCTGGGGACATCCGTCGGGTAACAACTGCAGCGAGAACGAGGCGCGCAACACGCTGTCTGCACATTTTAAAGATGACAACTGCATTTTTCACAATGCCGCGTTTGATATCGAGGTCGCGCGATATTGGTTTCGCCTCGAAGCGCCGCGCAAGTTCGAGGACACTTTGTTTCTGGCGTATCTCAACGATCCGCGCGAGCCGTCGCTTGCTTTAAAAACACTCGGCGAGAAGTACTTAGACGTACTGCCTGATGAACAGAATAAGCTGCACGCGTGGATCATTGAACATATCATGGCACCGCGTAATATCAAGCCGACCCGCGCCACACCACCAGGCGCCTACATTGCCGAGGCGCCGGCAGCTATCGTCGCGCCTTACGCCAAAATGGACGTCAAGTTAACCTGGCGGCTCTATAAGTACATGCTGCCGCTTGTCAAAGACTACGGCATGCTCGAGGCCTACGCGCGCGAGAAGCGCTGCCTGCCGATTTTCATGGACATGTCGCGCGAAGGTATCAGGATCAGGCGCAAGCAGCTTAACGACGATCTGAAACGTGCGCAGGCGCGCATCATTGCGCTGCGCTCGAAGCTGCGTCGCAAATTAAAAAATAGAGATGTCAACATCGACAGCGGAGAGGAGCTGGCCGACGCGATGGAAGCCGCCGGTATGGTTGATGAGTGGGTCGCAACGGCGAAGGGCAAGCGCAGCGTGTCGCGCGACAACATTGCTGCGTGCTGCAAAGACAAGACCTTTGTTAAAAACTACCAGCTCTACTTGCGCTATACAAAACTGGTCAGCACGTTCATGACGCCCTGGCTGGAGCGCTCCAGATTGACTGACCATGTCTATCCGCAGTTCAGTCAGGTTCGCACACCTGGCGCGTACGGCGGCGATAATGGCACACGCACAGGCAGGCCGTCGAGCCACAATCCAAACTTTTTAAACATTCCGCGCAACCCGGACGACACCAGCTTGCCCTTCATGCGTTCCTACGTTGCACCGGACAAGAACCAGGTGCTGCTGTTGCGTGACTACTCTCAGCAAGAGATGCGCATACTCGCGCATTTCGAGAACGACGCGTTCATGCAGGCCTACATCGACCGTCCCGAAACTGATGCGCACACGATGATTAAAGAGGCGATCTACAACATGCTCGGTACCAGTATCGATCGCAAACCTGTCAAGACTATTGTCTTCGGCATTGTCTATGGTTTCGGTATGGCAGCATTGGCCAACAAATTGAGTATTGAATTAAAAAGACCCGTCGACATGCGCGAAGCACGACAACTTAAAAATACGCTATACAAAGCGTTTCCGGGCATCCAGCAGCTGGAGCAGGAGGTCAAGGCGCGCGCGGCGGCTGGCGAGTTTATAACGACTTGGGGCGGGCGCAAGTACCTGGTCGAGCCGCCGGATCAGCACGGGCGCAGCAAAGAGTACAAGATGCTCAACTACCTGATCCAAGGCAGCGCGGCGGATGTGACCAAGGAGGCCATGATCCGCGTCAATGATGCGATCAAAGGCCGCGGGCGGATCATGCTGCAGGTTTATGACGAGTTGATCGTATCGGTCGACAAGTTCGAACGTGCCAAGACTGATGCGCTGATCAAAGAGGCGATGGAGTCGGTCGAGATGGACGTACCGATGTTGACAGAGGGTAAGGCCAGCTGCATCAGCTGGGCGGATGCGAAAAAGCGGAGGTGGCAGAAGTGAAGAAGTTCAACCACGAAGTGTTTAGAGACCGTATGGTTGAAGTGTTTGGCCTTGAAGGGCTAAGCGATCGCGAGATTGAGAAGAAGCTGGGCCGAATGCGAGACATATTTTCAGTTTGTGTGTAGCACTCAACTGCTCGGCAGCCTATCTGCTGGGTTTTGTTTCTGATCAATCTTTAAAAAACGAGGTGAGTTATGTCAGCTACCGGTAGAACACATTTACGCACTCTTTTCTGCGAGAACCTTCGTCGTGTGGTCGAGGAGATGGATTTAAACTATAAAGATGTCAACGAACGCACCGGTATTTACGTCGATCATATCAGCAGTATCCTCCGCGGTATCTCATCGCCGTCAATACCCGATCTCTATGGCTTGTGCGCCGGTCTCGAGCACACGCCGGAGTACCTGCTCGATTTTGAAGGGTTCAACAGACCGAATCTTTTCAACGATCAGCTGCCAGGTCTTACGAAACGCGAGTTTGGTGACAGACTTTTAAAAGCAGTCGAAGCGCACGACAAATCGCGCGCCGAAATCTGTTCAGAGGCCGGTATTACGCCGTCGCAGATCAGCCAATATATCACCGGGTTCTGCTATCCGCGCCTGGACCGTTTTGTGAGGCTGTGCAAGGCGCTGCGCGTCACGCCGTCCTATCTACTCGGGTTTACTGAGCACATGAGCCTGGTTGGTGTAGACGGCAGAGGACAAGAGCAATGAAGCTGGCGGGCATCGAGGTTGGTGTGACGTGTGGCAAGACCGACATGATGCTGTTGCTGCCGGCAGTGTTGTTCGGTCGCGATGGCTGGACCAGGCGCAACGGCATCTGGCTGTGTTTTTTAAACTACAACATAGGGGTGTGGATAAGATGGTAACGACACTATTGTTATTCGCTGCAGCCGCGCAGCCGCAACTGCAGCACACGAAGTTTAACGTCTATGACGCGCAGATCACCTTCCTGGAGCGCTGCGGCAAGCGCTACCAGGCAATCGTCAGGTTCCGCGGCAAGACGCACAAAGTCTACTATACCGGCTATGACAAGGGCAAGCTGATCCTGCGCACCACGCCTGCCGGTGCTGCAGCGGTGTATTGGATGACTGAGAACTGTGAGAAGCGCGCAGCGTGCAAGATCGTTACGGTTGAACACCCATGCAAGCGGGGTAAGCGCCGATGAAATATCAGATGTCTTATTCGCGTTTTGAGGCGTTTGACGCATGCCGGTTTCGTTTTAAATTATCAGTTATCGACAAGATCAAGCAGAAGCCGTCTTTCATCATGCAAAAAGGCATCGACCTGCATCAGAAGCTGGAATACGCAATCAAGGGTGGCGTCGCGTCATTGCCCGATGAGTTTAAAATGATACTGCCTGCCATCGAGGTCGCGATCGAGCAGGAGGCGGAAGCGGAAGTCGACTTGTCGATTACCAAACGTTTCGAACCGACGACGTTTAACGATTGGAACGGCGTATGGATTCGTGGCCGGGCCGATGTGATCTATGGGGTCGGTAAGTCACTTGTAATCGTCGATTACAAGAGCGGCAATTACTACGACAAGCACATTGATCAAATGGCGATGATGGCGATGCTCGCGTTTTGTCATTACGACACTAACCGCATCGATACGCAGGTGTGGTCGGGTAAAGTCGGTGTGGTCAGTACCGGCAGCTACACCAGGCGCAAGGATTTCATCAAGCTTAAAAACAAGTGGCTCGCAAAATACAACGAGGTTGCGCGCGCGAAGAAGTTCGACAAGAACCCGCAGGCTTGCAAGTACTGCCCGTATCATGTCAGCAACGATGGTCCGTGTAAGGGAGGTGAGGACGATGGCTGAATTGCGCATTCTCGAAAAATCCGAGCAGCTCGGCAACCCGTACAGCCACCAGTACATTTACGATCTGCGCAGCAAGAGCAACTGGTACAGTCTGGTTCGCCGCAACCCAGGCGGGCTGCTGATCGTCGACTCTGTTTTTAAAATCAAGCGGCACGATGTCGTGCTGCTCGACACGGGCAAACGCGACGCGGTTCTGCAGGTCGTTGGCGTGCGCCAGGTGCTCAAACGTGCAGGACGCGGCGAGATGGGGCGCTACGAACTGCGTACGCAGCGCAACCAGTTATCGCGTACGCTGGCGTGGGTCTATCAAACAAAGGGGATCCGGTTGTGAAAGAAACTGATATCACACAAGATTTTGCTACGTACGTAGACCACAATCTACCGCAGGCGATGGTGGCTAAAATCGATCAGCAGGGCTGGCCTGACAGACTCATCTTTCTTCCGAGCGGACGGGCGATATTCATTGAATTTAAAAAGCCAGGCACTGGCAGGCTGTCAGACTATCAACGCTATATTATTAGACGTCTCACTGCTAACGGTGGCGAGGTCCATGTTGTAGATAACGATAAAGAGGCCTGTCACATCGTCGAGCACGCGCTCAGGGAGGCGCGCAAGTGAGGTACGTACCGAAGGCGCATCACAGCCAGGCAATTGAATTTATCGTAGACAACCCGGCAGTGGCTTGTTTTATGGTACCGGGTATTGGCAAGACCGGTATTGTCCTGCACGCTTTTAAATATTTAAAAGAGGCAGGTGAGGTCGAGCGTTTGTTGGTCGCAGCGCCAAGCAAGGTGATCAGTTGGCGTGTGTGGCAAGACGAGGTCGAGAAGTGGGAGCTGCCGTTTACAATCGGTCTGGCCGGTAAAGGCAAGTACGACATCATGCTGATGTCGATCGACGGGTTTGACAAGTACTGCAAAAAGCGCAAGACACGCAAAGGCAAGATTGTTATTGCCGGCATCGAGGCCGACAAGCTGCGTGCGCTCAATTGCGATATGTTGTGTCTGGACGAATCGTCGAAAATTAAAAACTACACGGCACAGCGCACTAATTTCTTCATCAAAGCGGCCCCGCTTTTTAAACGCCGCGTCATCCTCTCTGGCACGCCAGTACCGCGTAATTATCAAGACCTGTTCAGCCAATACAAGTTCCTGGACGGCGGCAAGACGCTGGGCGTCTACATTACACAGTACCGCAACGCGTATTTCTATCCGTGCGGCTACAAGCTGCACGACTACAAATTAAAAGACGATGCCGACAAACAGATCGCGCAGGCGGTCAGCCACATGACGGTCAGCTTTGGCAACGAGTACCTGGACCTGCCGCCGCTGGTGCCGGTTGTACGGCGCTTCAATTTGCCGGTCAAAGCGCGCGCGGAATTTAAAACACTCGACAAAAAACGATTGCTGATTCGCGACGATCAGCTGATCGTGCCCAAAAACGCCGCGGCCAGGATCATGAAACTGATGCAGGTGGCAACGGGTCAGTGCTACGGGCGTGACGTCGATGACAACGGGCTGCCGTTGCCGGGCGAGTCGATTTTAAAATTTCATAGCGAGAAAGAGAGCCTGCTCAAGGAGCTGGTCGATGAGCTGCAGGGCGCGCAGTTGGTCGTTGCCTACAATTTTGGTCATGAGCTGACAGCGATCGAAAAAGTGCTGAAGGGCGTCGACTACGGTGTGCTGAACGCAGCAACGACTAATGCACAAGAGCGCAGGCTGTACGATAAGTGGCAGTCTGGACAGCTGCAAGTGCTGATCGGCCATATTGTCTCAATAGGCTATGGCCTCAACTTGCAGTCATCTGGATGCTGTAATATTTTAATCTACAGCCTTGGTTACAACCTCGAGACGATCTACCAGTGCGTACGGCGCGTGTGGCGGACAGGGCAGGACCAACACACCTTTGTCTATTATTTTGTCGCTAACGATACGCTGGACGACCTGATTCTCGAGACGCTTTTGAAGAAGGACATCGCGCAGGAAGAGTTCATGAAGTCGTTCAGCACGCAGGATGAAACAGTTGGTATCGAGACAGTACGCGCGTTCTTAGAGTGCTACGGCCTTGACCTGGCGACATTCAGCCGCGACACATTGCTGCGGATGCTGTCAGAACCTGGTCGCGAGACAGTCAGGGCCTGGCGTGATCTGACCGGTGTTGAGTTTAATCCCGGGTTTTACAGATCGGTTGGATTGTTCAAGAGCAACACCGGGTTGTTAACAGTTGTTGATGACGAGTTGTTTTTAAAATGCTTTGAGTAGGAGACGCTGTGGAGTATCAAATTTTATTACGTCCTAATTGCAACCTGTGGGATCAGAGGATAGTGACCTGGCGTGTAATTTTGGAAGTGTACGACAATGATGAAGCATACAGACAAATAGTACTATACGACCAGCTTACTGACAGGGAAACGGCTGAAGTAATAGCACGGTCAAAAAGTACCAAGGAGCTGGCAGAGCAGATATTGTCTTTTTTGAAAGAGCACCGCCGGGTTTCAGATTTGATGAAAAACAAGAGCCGAGAGGAGCAGAGATGAAAATTTACAAGATCAATTTTAAGCACGAGGAGGCTGGTAAACGATCTGTTTACATTGCCATGGAAAGTTTGGATTTGTTGCACTATCTCGTTGAAAAGTTGCGTGGGGATGGAGAAAAGTTCGTAGACTTGCGCGTAGTGGACAAGATACTTTTAGACCCGATCATGCGAATCAACGAGAATATTCAGTACAGGCTGGTAGATTTATCTGTGCTGGACAAATTGAGGGTAGACGATATCAATGGAAAAAGAGTGTTTACAAGACGGATAGCAAACAAGTATCTAACGTTAACGCACTCTGAAGAAACCTTTCTAAACGATATGGAAAACCTTCAGATGTATATGGAGGGCGGTATTGAAGAAGCACGGCTTACAAACGATATACTCTATACTTTTTCCAACATAGAGTATGAAACCAATCATAGTTTATCGTTTAAAAAAGGAGACAAAGCACAATGAATATTTACGAGGCACTACTGGTTAATGAAGAAGGTAGTTCGCGTGTAGTCTGCGTCGGTGCAGACAGGTTCTATCTTACCGAGTCTATTATCGATACTATAAAAAACAGTGGAGAAACGTTGCGCAATATCAGTTTGGCGGACAGTATACTGCTCGATCCTGGCGATTATCGCTATCACACTAAACAGTATAGAATTGTTGCGCTTGGTGTGTATGCCGGGTTGCTTGTAGATAAGCATCAAGACGCGCTGTATGCAAATTACAAAGACAATTATATAACATTGTCGGCGTCTAAAGAAACATTGCACGAAGACGTAAGAAACCTACAGGGTAAGGGCGGGGCGTATATTTACAAAGCTGCGTTGACGAAGCATGTGCTGTATACGCAATATAACATATAAGGAAAAATTATGAACAACATCGATGATAAAGAAAAAGTAGATTTAAAAGAGATTGCAAACAGCTTGTCTAAAGCATTTAGAATACATCTTATTTCGCTTAAACTAGTATTTTTAATAGAAAGATTACAAAAAGAAAACAGGAATCTAATAAAAAGAATGGTCGAGCTAAAGCAGGACAACACGAAGTTGGAAAACACTGTTGCAGAGCTAAAAGCCGAAAACAGTTCGCTGCAGGCGGCAATAGACAAAAGCAAGTCGCCTACCAAGTCAGAACAGGCTTAGCACCAGCAGCACTACAGCAAGCCAAAAGTACAGCACTTCCCTCGCCGCCTGCGACAACCAACCAAGCAGATAACGGTTGGTCCATGCGGCGGGGGTGTTTAGATAGTACATAATTTTCTGGAGCATAAGATCACCTCTTGTAGTATTTCCTACACAACACCACCTTGTCATTAGCACGCTTCAACGCACTACCGAGCCGGTTTGTAAAGCTTAGTAAGTCGCCAACGGTGGACCCGCGCCACGCCGGTACGGGTGTTGGTGTCACGCAGTAAGCCGGTGGTTTCTCTCTTACGACCTTTACCGTAGTTGTCCCGCAGGAACTTAATAATACCGGCAGGCAAACGAGTGCTAAGGGCTTTGCGTACCTGCTTACTTTTTCGCGCCAGCATCTTGATTGTTTCTGCTTGTTGCTCCAATTCTTTTTCACGCTGCAACCTCTTCTCTTCAGACTCTTTAATCAATTCATTCAGCCTTTCGTTTCTTTCACGCTCCTGCTTGTAGGACTTCGCTAGAATCTCCGCCGACATCCGCAGCTCTGCATTCTGCTGCAGCAGATGTTTGATATACAGAGCACCCGCCACGATCACTGCAATCAAAATTAGATAGAACTTCAGCTTCCCCAGTAGTGTTAGCATAAGTCACCTATTCATCATTACTGCTCTCCACCTTGTTATCCGACACAACCTGCACAGTCCGCTTAATACCCCACATACCTGCCGCCGCAGTTACAGCCATCATCCACGTTGTGCCGTCAATATATTTCAGGAATAGTGCGACAGTGGCAGTGATAAAGATACCTGCGCCAAAAAGATAGGTTCTGTTTTTGTCGTAGAATTCACGCATGAGCCTTTCTTCTCTCTTCAATCATTTTACTAATGTCCCTATCTATTACAACCTCTTTGTATGTCTGATGAAATCCTGAAAGGTGGTCCCTGACATCATTCCTTACAGCGTGATATGTCCTGATTACTTCTGAAGTCGTTCTGCGCTCTTTTTTAACTGCAAAATGTGAGCGTATACGTGACTCAAGACGTTCTATCGCAACACGCTTGTTTTGCTCGCGTGATCTGCTTTCTGTGCCTTGTGCTTTTAACCCAGTCACAAGGCAAGTAACACGGCAACAGTTTGCGTGTTTGTTTCTGTGCTGACCGCCTTTTCCGGTTCCCGAAAACCACTCAATCTTTATGTCTTTCATTTTACCCTTTTCAAAATATCATACAGAATACGTCGGT